>VFSW01004434.1_pt1 | contig 20941 bp, 18 predicted proteins | sample 5358111 | NCBI WGS metagenome assembly VFSW01 (sample SAMN11554181, study PRJNA540505) | mine drainage metagenome | isolation source: sediment from site ElyBrook_90M | place: USA: Ely Copper Mine, Vershire, VT | collected 2017
CCGCACGGGACCACCTCCGTCATCATCGACCCGCACGAGATCGCGAACGTGCTCGGCGTCGAAGGCATCCGCTATATGCTGGAGGCGAGCAAGTACACGCCGTTCAGCGTTTTCGTGATGGTGCCTTCGTGCGTGCCCGCGACGAATCTCGAAACGAACGGCGGCATTCTGCGCTGGTCGGACCTCATCCAGTTCAAGAGCGATCCCTGGGTCGTCGGCTTGGGCGAGATGATGAACTATCCCGGCGTGCTCCATCGCGACGAAGGCGTGCTCGACAAATTGCGCGCCTTTAGCGACAAACGAATCGACGGGCACGCGCCGGGCGTCACCGGGCGCGACCTGGAAGGGTACGTCGCCGCCGGCATCGGCAGCGATCACGAATGCACCACCGTCGAAGAAGCGCGCGAGAAAATCCATCTCGGAATGCGCGTGATGATTCGCGAGGCATCGAACGCGCACAACTTGAAGGCGCTCTTGCCGATCATCACGCCCAAGAACGCGCGCCGCATCCTCTTCGTCACCGACGACCGCTTTCCCGCCGACCTGATCGACGAGGGGCACATCGATTACATCGTCCGCACGGCGATCCGCGAAGGACTCGATCCAATCACCGCGATTCAAATCGCCACGCTGAACGCGGCGGAGTATTTCAACCTGCACGACCGCGGCGCGATCGCGCCGGGACGCCGCGCCGATCTCATCGTCTTCGACAATTTTGAAAACCTGACGATCGAGCAGGTCTATCGCGGCGGGCAGCTCGTCGCACGAAACGGGCGCACGCTGCCGCAGGAGATTCCACCGCGCCATTTGCCCGTCCGCAATTCGATGAACGTAGACTGGAGCAAAGTCGATTTGCGCCTGGCGTCGAATGGGCATCACCGCGTCCGCGTGATCGAGATGATTCCCGATCAGATCGTGACGAAGCAGAGCATGCAGGACGCGCGCATCGAAAACAGCAACGCGGTCGCCGATCCATCGCGCGACTTGCTCAAGATCGCGGTCATCGAACGGCACCAGGGGACCGGTAACGTCGGGCTGGGCTTTGTCCACGGATTGAAATTGAAACGCGGCGCGATCGGCTCGAGCGTCGCGCACGATTCGCACAACCTCATCGTCGCCGGCACGAACGACGACGACCTGATGACCGCGGCGCGCGCGATTGCCGCGATGCAGGGCGGACTCGTCGCCGTCGCGGATGGCCAAGTCCTCGCGCGAGTTCCGCTGCCGATTGCCGGGCTGATGAGCGACCAGCCCATCGAGCGCGTGCGCGCCCAGATGTATCAGCTCGTAGAGGTCGCGCGCTACCTCTGCACTGATCTGCACGCGCCGTTCATGGCGCTGGCTTTCCTCGCGCTGCCGGTCATTCCCGAATTAAAACTTACGGATCGAGGTTTGGTCGACGTGAACCAGTTCGATTTCGTACCGGTGTTTGCAGACTAGAGAACAATGAGCCAATGAGCCAAACAAACTGTGCTGTCGCAAGAATTTGGCACATTGGATAATTGGCTCATTGGTACGAGGAGGTGATGCCTAGCCAAGTTTGTGTAGTTCGTCGTCTACCAAGAGTCCGACACATCGAAAAGGAGAAAACATGTCGAAGAAGATTTTGTTGATCATTGCAGCGGTCGCCCTCATCGTCGCGGCGCTCGCCGCGTGCGCGCCCGCGCCGACGCCTGCGCCCACCCCTGCGCCGCCAACCACTGCGCCCGCGCAGCCGACCGCCGCGCCGCAACCGACGACCGCGCCGCAGCCAACCAGCGCGCCGCAGCCGACCGCTGCGCCAACCGCCGCGCCAACGAAAGCGCCGACCGCCGCCGCCACCGCCGCGCCGATGAACGTTGGCATCGTCCTGGTCGGTCCGCAGAACGATCACGGTTGGAGCGAGGCGAACTGGCTCGCCGCGCAATACGTCAAAAGCAAAATGCCGAACGTGAACTGGATCCTCATCGACAAATTGAATTCGGCGGATCGCCCCAATACGACGCTCGAGCAAGTCGTGACCGATATGGCGTCCAAGGGCGTCAAGTTGATCTTCACCACCTCGGATGATTTCAAGACCGACACGGTGACCTCCGCGCAAAAGCACCCCGACATCACCTTCATCAACGTCTCGGGCGACAATGCCTGGAAAGACGGCAACGCGTACAAGAACTTGCCAAACCTCGGCAACTTTATGGGCAAGGTCGAATATATGAAGATGATCGCGGGCTGCGCCGCCGCGCTGACGACGCAAACCGGCAAGATCGGTTTCCTGGGTCCTCTGGTCAACGACGAAACGCGCCGCCTGGCTGACTCGGCGTACCTCGGCGCCAAGTATTGCTGGACGACGTACTTGAAGAAAGACCCCGCGCAGTTGAAATTCGACGTGACCTGGATCGGGTACTGGTTCAACATCCCCGGTGTCACGCTCGATCCAACCAAAGTGGCGAACGACTTTTACAACAGCGGGCACGATGTCGTGATCTCCGGCATCGACACGACCGAAGCGTTGGTCGTGGCGGGTCAGCGCCAAGCCAAAGGCGAGAAGGTCTGGGCAGTCTCGTACGATTACATCAACGGCTGCAACGAAGCGCCCAACGCCTGCCTCGGCGTCCCGTACTTTAACTGGGGTCCGGCGTACTTGAAGACCGTGCAAGCGTTCGCGGCGGGCACCTGGAAACCGTCGTGGGACTGGAACGGACCGGATTGGTCGAACCTGGCAAACCCGGACACCGGCGCGGTCGGGTTCACTTTCGGCGCGGGCTTGAGCGCTGCGAACAAAACCATCATCCAGCAGCAGTTCATCCCCGGGCTGGCGAATAACAGCATCAACTTGCTCCAAGGTCCGATTGTCTTGCAGGACGGCAGCACCTACGTCCCGGCAGGGCAAGCGATCACGGACAAGCAGCTCTGGTACATGCCGCAACTGCTCCAGGGTATGACCGGCTCCAGCGCGACAACAAAGTAGTCGAGTAGTCAAGTAGTCAGGTAGTCGTTTGTTTTCGACTACCTGACTACAAGACTAAAAGACTAACGGACCAGATTATGCGCCTCGAACTTAAAAACATCCACAAGTATTTCGGTTCGCTGCACGCCAACGACGACATCAGTCTCACGGTCGAATCCGGCACGATTTATGGACTGCTCGGCGAAAACGGCGCGGGCAAGTCCACGTTGATGAAAGTGCTCTCCGGTTTTATCCACCGCGATGGCGGCGAAATTTTGCTCGACGGCAAGTCCGTCGAATTCAAATCGCCGGCGGAAGCGATCCGCGCCGGCGTCGGTATGCTGCACCAAGACCCGCTCGATTTTCCCCCGCTGCGCGTACTCGACAATTTCTTGCTGGGGCGCGAAGACGGTTTTTTGCAGGACCGCTCCAAAGCGCTGGCAGACCTGAAAAAATACTCGGCGCAATTCGGATTCGATATCGCGCCGGACGCGCTGGTCAGCGCGCTGACCGTCGGCGAACGGCAGCAACTCGAAATTATGCGGCTGCTCTCGCTCGGCGCGAAAATCCTCATCTTTGACGAGCCAACGACCGGCATTTCTCTACCGCAAAAAATAAAATTGTTCGAGACGCTGCGCCTGCTGGCAAAGCAAGGCATGACGGTCATTTTCGTGACGCACAAGCTGGAAGACGCGCAAGACCTGTGCGGCAAGGTGACCGTGCTGCGACTCGGCAAAGTGACCGGCGAAGTGACGCGCCCTTTCACCACCGACCAACTGGTGAAATTGATGTTCGGGCAGTCGCTCGCGGCAAGCCAGCGCGAAACGATCGCGCTGGGCGAGCCGGTGCTCGAGTTGCGCGATTTGTGCGTCGCAGACTTTCGACTGCGTGTGCCGAATATCAATCTGCAAGTCCGCGCGGCGGAAGTCATCGGGCTGGCAGGGATCGAAGGCAGCGGACAGCGGTTATTCTTGCGCGCGTGTGCGGGGCTGGACCGCCCCGCCGGCGGCGAACTGTGGATCAACGGCGCAAAAATGAACCGCCAAGCGTACCATCGATTTCTCGACAGCGGGATCGTCTACTTGCCGGCAGGACGCTTGGAGGAAGGACTGGTGCCCGGCTTGAACCTGACCGAGCATCTCATCCTGGCGAAACGCTCGAAAGAATTTTTCGTGAACTGGAATCTCGCGCAGACGCAGGCGCAAGAACGCATCAAAGAGTACAGCATCCGCGGCGCGCCAGAATCGCGGGTCGAAGCGCTTTCCGGCGGCAATCAGCAGCGCGCGCTGCTCGCGCTGCTTCAGCCCAACTTGAAGCTGATCCTGCTCGAACATCCGACGCGCGGGTTGGACATTGAATCGACGATGTGGGTGTGGCGTCAGCTGCTAGAGCGGCGGCGGCGCGGCACGGCGATCGTTTTCGCTTCCGCCGACCTCGACGAGATTTTTGAGTACAGCGATCGCATTTTGGTTTTCTCCGGCGGGCGCGTCGCCAAAGCGCTGAACGCGAAAGAAACGTCCGTGACACAATTGGGCGAACTGATCGGGGGCAAAGGTTTATGACGAAAAACTTTTGGACCAACCTCGTCTGGGGCGTAGGACCCATTATCCTCGGATTGATTTTGACGACGCTCGCGCTCGTCGCCGTCGGGGCGAACCCGCTCCAAGCGTATCAGTCGATGTGGAACGGCGCGTTTGGCAACACGGCAAAATTTGGCGATCTGATTCTGGTGTGGGTGCCCTTGCTGCTGGCGTCGGTCGGCTTGCTCATCACCTTTACCGCCGGCTTGTGGAACATTGGCATCGAGGGTCAAATCGTGATGGGCGCGATCTTCACGGCGTGGGCGGCGCGCGCGTTCGATTTCCCATCGATCATCTTGATCCCGCTGCTTTTCCTCGCGGGCATGCTTGGCGGCGCGCTGTGGGCGCTGTTGGCGGGTGTGCTGAAAACCTACGGCAAGGTGCATGAGATCTTTGGCGGGCTGGGTCTGAATTTCATCGCGACCGCCGTGACGCTGTACCTTATCATCGGACCCTGGAAACTGCCAGGCATCGCGTCGACGAGCGGCACGGAATCGTTTCGCCCGGCGGCTTGGCTGCCCACGCTGCCGGGGTTGTCGGTTGGACCGATCGAAATTACCGTGGCGCTGGTGTCGCTCGTCTTGGTTTATTTTGCGCTGCGCGGCACGCTGTGGGGTTTGAAACTCAAGGCGATTGGAAAAAATACCCGCTCGGCGTTTTGGATCGGCGTGCCCACCACCCGCTACATGCTCGGCGCGTTCGCGCTGTGCGGCGTATTTGCCGGGATGGCAGGCACGGTGCAGGCGATTGGCGTCTGGCATCGGCTGATCCCGTCGATTTCCGGCGGCTATGGCTATCTCGGAATTCTCGTGGTGCTGCTGTCGGGATTCCAGGCGCTGGGCGTGCCGTTCGTCGCGTTCTTCTTCTCCGCCGTATCGAAAGGGAGCGTCGCGCTGCCGCTGGACTTGAACATCGATTCTTCGCTGGGCGGCGTGCTGCAAGGAATCATCGTGCTGCTCGTCGTGTTGAGCCAAGGTGTGCGCGCGCGTTGGCAGCGCGCCAGCGCGGCTGCGCGCGTCGATTCAACGATTCTGGCTGCGCCGGTGACCCGCGCAGCAGAGGAATAGGAAAACCAACTTGGACACTCATCTCCTTTTGATCACTCTCGCATCTATTCTGGCGGACAGCGCGCCGCTGGTCTTTGCCGTGATCGGCGAGACGATTGGCGAAAAAGCCGGCGTCACCAATCTGTCGCTCGACGGCAGCATCCTGCTCTCGGCGATGGTTGGCTTTGCCGTTGCGTATACGACGAACAACCTGTACCTCGCGTTTCTTGCGGCGATGCTCGTCGGCGCGCTCGTCGCCGCGCTGATCGCGTTCTCCAGCATCGTGTTGCGGCTCGACCAGATCGCGGTGGGTTTTGTGCTGACGCTGTTGTGCACCGATCTCAGCACGTTCTTCGGCAACCCGTTCGTGCGCCAGCCGGGTCCGTCGGTGCCGCACCTCGCGATTCCGATCCTGGAAAACATTCCGATTATCGGCGCGCTCTTTTTCGACCACAACGTCGTCGTCTACCTGAGCTTCGTCGCCATCCTCGCGGCGTGGTGGTGGATCTACAAGACGCAGCCCGGTTTGAAGCTGCAGGGCATCGGCGAGCGGCCGGCGGCGGCGTTTGCGCGCGGCACGAACGTGAATCTGCAGCGATTCCTCTACACGATCGTCGGCGGCTCGCTGGTTGGCATGGCGGGCGCGTCGTACTCGCTCTTCGTCAAGCTCGGTTGGTCGTATCACGCGACGTCAGGGTTGGGTTGGATCGCGCTGTCGATCGTGATCTTCGGCGGCTGGAATCCGATCCGCGGCGCGATTGGCGCGTACATCTTTGGCGGCTTGCAGTCATTCGGCGATTTCGCGCAGAGCATCTTTCCCAGCGTTCCCACGCAAGTGTTCCAGACCGCGCCATTCGCGTTTATGATCATCGCGCTGCTGCTCGTCAGCAACGACGCGATTGATCGCTTCTTCAGCGGCTCGCCGGTCTCGCGCAAGATTTGGCAATCGCTGCGCGGCACGCCGCCGGGCGCGCTGAGCACGACGTTCGAGCAAGAGTGACGTTGGAAGTTAGACGACTGATTCCACGCGAGGTATCGCGATGACCAATCTGTTGCGGCTTGTCGCAGGCGCGGCGTTGTTGATCTTGGGGCGTAAGTTGTTCTGGCTCTTTATCGCCGCGATAGGATTCGAGTCTGGCGCGTACCTGGCGACGCGGTTGTTTCATGGCGGAAGCGAACTGATCGTTCTCCTCATCGCGCTGGTCGCCGGACTTGTCGGCGCGCTGCTGGCGGTATTCTTGGAGAATATCGTCATCGCCGCGGCGGGTTTCCTTGCCGGCGGATATTTGCTCGTCAACCTGCTGGAACTGCTGCGCCTGAATCCGGGACGCCTGGACTGGCTAGTCTATCTCGTCGGCGGCGTCATCGGCGCGCTCGTCGCCGCGCTCGTAGTGGACTGGGCGCTCATCTTCCTCTCCTCGCTGTCTGGCGCGGTGATCGTCACGCGCGCCGCGCTGCCGTTCGGTCACCCGCTCGAATTTATCGTCATCGTCGTTCTCTTCGTCATTGGCGTCGTGATTCAATTTGGGATTTGGCAAGCCGAACAACCGAACGCAACATAGAAAGGATACTCCCATTCAAACGACTATGAAACGTTTCGATTTTTCTCGTTTGGCATAGTCCGTTTGAGGGAATATTACGAATATGAAGGCAACTGACCTTGAATTCTTGCGCGTCGCCATTGGCATTGCTGCTCGCTCCCGTGAGCGGGGCAACCATCCTTTTGGGGCGATTCTGGTCGACCCGAATGGCAACGTGCTACTTGAAGCAGAGAACACGGTAGTCACGAGCCACGATTGTACTGGTCACGCCGAAACAAATTTGGTACGGATGGCTTGCCAACGATTCCAGCCGGACTTGTTGGCAATATGCACACTATATACTAGCACGGAACCTTGCGCGATGTGCGCGGGAGCAATCTACTGGAGTCAAATCGGGCGCGTGGTGTACGGCTTGAGTGAGACGCGGTTGTTGGGAATGACCGGGAACGATCCGGAAAACCTCACGCTGAATCTACCTTGTCGGACAGTCTTTGCCCAAGGGCGCCGCTCCATCCAAGTGCTAGGACCTACCTTGGAGGAGGAAGCCGCGCGCGTCCATAGCGGATTCTGGAAATCGTCCTGATATCTACCTGCGATGAAGGAACAAATGGCTATTCAAACTTCGACCAAAAAAATCGGACTGGGGCGTCTCGACGCCCTGTTGATCCCGCTACTTGCCAGCGGATTGGCGCTACTGGTCGGCGCAGTCATGTTGCAATTGCTTGGCGCGAACCCGCTGGACGCCTACGCAGCGATGCTGCGCGGCGCTTTGGGCAGCTTTAACACGTTAGCGGATACGCTCGTTAAGGCGACGCCGCTATTGTTCGTCGGCGTTGGCATTTGCATCGCTTACCGCGGCGGTATTATCAATATCGGTGGCGAGGGGCAAATCGTCATAGGGTCTATCGCTGCCGTGGCGGTCGCGCTGACATTTCCGAATTTGCCCGGGTGGGTGTTGGTTCCCGCGTCGCTGATGGCTGGTTTTATCGGCGGCGCGTTCTGGGGCGGACTAGCCGGCGTGCTCAAGATCTCTTTCCATGTTAACGAAGTGCTGAGCACCGTGATGCTGAACTTTATTGCGATTCAGTTTATGGGCTTTTTGCTTCACGGCGTGCTGATGGATCCAACGGAGAAGGACAATTCGATCCAGATTCCGCAGACACAGCGCCTGCCGCCTGCCTCAGACTTGTGGCGTTGGGTGCCAACTCAATTGCACGCCGGCGTATTACTGGGGATCGTCGTAGCCATCCTCGTTTACATTTTTCTGTGGCGTACCACGATTGGCTATCGTATCCGCGCGGTTGGACTCAATCCGGTCGCCGCACGGTACGCTGGTATTTCGGTGCCGCGTTACCAGGTCCTGGCAATTTTGCTTAGCGGCGCGTTCGCCGGTCTCGGCGGCGCAGTCGAAGTACTCGGCGTCACGCATCGCTTGTTCACCGATGGGTCGCTGACGGGTTTTACCGGCAACGCGGGCTTTAATGGCATCGTCGCGGCGCTATTTGGCGGTTTGCATCCGATTGGCACTATCCCCGCGGCATTCCTCTTTGGTGCGCTACTGGTTGGCGCGAATAGTCTTCAACGATCCGTTCAGGTTCCCTCCGCATTCGTCACTACACTCGATGGACTGGTCGTCATCTTTGTGGTAAGTAGCCAAATTTGGGTGCGTCGGCGTAACCTGCAGCGAAGCACCATCGAATCGGCGCGCACAGAAATCAGTCATCCTAGTGAAGTGGAATCGGAGCCGGCGAAATGATTACACAATTGTTCACAGCAACTGTGCTGGTTGGGATCGTTAGCTCCGGTGTGCGCTTGGCAACCTCGTACCTCTACGCGGCAATCGGGGAAACGTTTGGGCAGATCAGCGGTGTCTTGAATCTGGGCGTCGAAGGCATCATGCTCGTCGCGGCGTTCGCGGCGTACTACGCCGTGCTACAGACCAATGACCTGTGGCTGGGTTTGCTCATCGCGATCATCGTCGGCGCGGCGATGGGCTTGATGATGGCGTTCATCAGCGTCACGCTGAAAGCCGAGCAGGGCATCAGCGGCATCGGACTCTATCTCTTTGGATTGGGGCTGAGCGACTTGCTTTTCCGCGTGACCATTGGCACCACCAAGACGCTGAACGGCTTTTCCAATATCGATATCCCGGGACTGACGAGCTTGCCCATTGTGGGACCGATCCTCTTCCATCAAAATCTGCTTGTGTATGGTGCGTTCGCGCTAGTCCCGATCGCGTGGCTCATTTTGAACAAAACGCCGTGGGGATTGATGATCCGCGCGGTGGGACAAAATCCGGAAGCGGCAGACAGTTTGGGAATCAACGTTGCACGTGTGCGCTATATTACAGTGACAGTCGGCGGCGTGCTTTCCGGAATTGCCGGCGCGTCGCTGTCTATCGCCTTACTGAACGTGTTCCAGCAGAATCTGACCAGTGGCCAAGGGTTCATCGCCGTCGCGCTGGTTTATTTCGGCGCATGGAATCCATGGAGGGTGATGGTAGGTTGTCTGTTGTTTAGCATGGTCAACGCGCTGCAGATCTGGGTTCAGATTCTGGGTATCCCAATTTCTTCCGACCTTGCTGTAATGATGCCTTATGTTTTGACGATCGTGGCGCTGATTTTCGCCGCGCGGTTGAAAGTGACGCAACCTGCTGCGCTGACGAAACCGTTTGAAAGAGGAGAATAGCGCGGGACGGGATGTCAGGAGCGAAGCATCGATTTTTCGCCCCTCGCCCCTCGCAAGAAAGGTGGTGAGAACAGAACTTTATTCGATGGATTGAACGCCCAATACCGGCACGTCAATTTTCGAAAAAAGAGGAGAAGCATCCCATGAACGCTCGACGATTGATTTTCGCTTTGGCTCTGGTCGCACTCATCGCTCTCGCAGCGTGCGCGCCATCGCCCACACCCGCGCCAACGGCTGCCCCACCGACCACTGCGCCGGCACAACCGACGTCGGCTCCGCAACCAACCACCGCGCCTGCGCCGACGACTGCCCCCGCGCCGACGACCGCACCTGCGGCGACCTCTGCGCCTGCAGCCACCACCGCGCCGACGGCTGCGCCAACGACAGCGTCCACCAAGCCCTTCCGCGTCGCGGTGATCTTGCCCAGCGCCGCCAATGATCTGTCTTTTAGCCAGAGTATGTACGACGCGCTGGTAAAGGTACAGAACGAAATGGGCAAGGACAAATTCCAGTTCGTCTATACCGAGAATATGTTCAACGTGCCAGATGCAGCCGCCGCGATTCGCGACTATGCGAGCAAGGGCTATGACCTAGTCATCGCGCACGGCTCGCAGTACGGCGCGTCACTCGCGGACATCGCACCGGACTTTCCAAAAACCGCGTTTGCGTGGGGCACGGCTGTGGATACGTACGAATCGAAGGGTATCCACAATATCTTTTCGTACACCGTCGCTTCCGACCAGGGTGGTTACGTCGAAGGAGTCATGGCGGCGAAGCTCTCCAAGACCGGAGTCATCGGCTTCGTCGGACCGATCCCAGCGGGCGATGGCAAACTGACCACCGATGGTTTCCAAGCTGGTGCCAAGGCGACAAATCCGAATATCCAAGTCCGGGTAACCTATACGCAGTCCTTCAGCGATGTGGCTCTCGCTTCGCAAACCGCACAGACAATGATTTCCTCAGGCGCCGATGTTCTTTCCGGCACTTCACAAATGGTCGTCGGAGCGGTTAGTGTGGCAAAGGACAAGAACGTCCTTTGGTTTGGCAATGATGCGGACGAAACTTCGCTGGCTCCCAAGATCGTGGTCGCCAATCAGATCTACGATTGGAGCATCGCGTTGGACGACATGATTGCCAATATCAACAAAGGAACCCTGGGTGGGAAAGTCTACATCATGACCCTCAAGAACGGTGGGTTGAAAATGGTTTACAATCCCGCCTTCGCATTGTCTCCTGATGTCAGGGCATTGGCAGACAAGACAGTCCAGGGGTTGATCGACGGTACGATTCAAACAGGTGTAAAGTAAGAGCTTTTTCCTCCGAGTTCCTCCGAGTTCCCCGCACGCGGGACTTGGAGGAACTCGGGGAAATCCTGAGGTTTCTGCATGACTACGCACACCCTCCAGCACGTTGAACTGCGCGGCATCACCAAGCGATTTCCCGGCGTCCTCGCAAATGACAAGGTCGATTTCGACGTACGCGCTGGCGAGATTCACGCCTTACTCGGCGAGAACGGGGCAGGCAAGAGTACGCTGATGCGCGTCCTCTACGGTCTCTATCCAGCGGAGGAAGGCGAGATCCTGATTAACGAACAGCCGGCGAAAATCAAATCGCCAACCGATGCGCTGCGTTATGGTATCGGCATGATCCATCAGCATTTTCAACTCGTCTCGGCGTTCACCGTCGCAGAGAACATCGCGCTGGGGTTGCCATCGTCGCGCGGATTGATGCTCGATCTGGACGTGGTGAGTAGGCGGATTCTTGAACTCGGCGAGCGGTATGGTCTCAAAGTAGACCCGCACGCGCTCGTCTGGCAACTGGCGGTCGGACAGCAACAACGCGTTGAAATCCTCAAGGCGTTGTACCGCGACGCCGCGCTGTTGATTCTCGACGAGCCGACCGCGGTGCTGACACCACAAGAAGTCGACGACTTGTTCGTCACACTGCGCCGCCTCGCCGAGACGGGACACGCGCTCATCTTCATCAGCCACAAACTGCACGAGGTGATGGCGATCAGCAACCGCGTGACGGTGCTGCGCGATGGACGCGTGGTCGGCAGCATCGCCACAAAAGCGACGAGCGAAAAAGAGCTTGCGCGGATGATGGTCGGACGCGACGTGGTGACGCATTGGGAGAAGGCGTCCACGACATCCGCCGAAAAAATTCTACGCGTCGAGAACCTCGGCGCGCTGAACGACAAGGGGCTGCCCGCCGTCAAGAATCTCTCGCTCGACGTCCACGCCGGTGAGATCGTCGGCATCGCGGGCGTGTCCGGCAACGGACAGCGTGAACTCGCCGAGACGATTTTTGGTTTGCGGCGCGCGGAGAGCGGCGCGGTGACCGTGGACGGACGCGATTTGACGAATCATCCGCCTGCCGATGTCATCGCCGCCGGCGTCGCGTTCATCCCCGAAGAACGGATGACGATGGGCGTGATCCGCGATTTCAGCGTTCAGGAGAACGCGATCCTCGAAACGCACGCGCAGCCGCCCATGTCGCACAACACCTTTCAGGATTTCGGCAAAATCGAGGAACACTGCAGCCGGTTGGTGCGCGAGTACGATGTGAAAACGCCGACGCTGGACACGCCGGTCAAGAGCTTGTCAGGCGGCAATATCCAGAAATTGATTATGGCGCGCGAACTGGAACGCCATCCCAAGTTGCTGCTCGCCGCGCAGCCGACGCGCGGCGTGGACATCGGCGCGACGGAGTACATCCACAGGCGGCTGATCGAGCAACGCGCGCAAGGCACCGCCATCTTGCTCATTAGCGAAGACCTCGACGAAGTGCTCGCACTGGCGGACCGCGTCGCGGTGATGTACGAAGGCGAGATCGTCGGCATCGTCCCGCCGAATACGCCAGTGGACGATCTGGGGCTGATGATGGCGGGGGCGAAGAGGATGATGGCTAGCTAAACCCATCGTTCTATCATTTGACAGCCATACGCCAATGGCGTATAATCTTTCTCGACAAGCCAATCAAGGTCTCCTCAATGGTCATCATCGAAACTTCAATCTTCACGCGCCAAGTACGAGAGTTGTTGTCAGATGAAGAGTATCGGGAGTTGCAAAAAACATTGGTCAACCGCCCCAATGCCGGGGCGGTCATGGACGGAAGCGGTGGTCTGCGTAAACTCCGTTGGGCAAGCCGAGGAAAAGGCAAACGCGGTGGCTCACGAGTCATCTACTATTGGGCAGTAGCACCGCAGCAATTGCTGATGCTGCTCATCTACAGCAAGAGTGAACGAGAGGATTTGACGCGTGAGCAGCTCAAGACCTTGAAGAGAATTATCGAGGAGGAATATCCGTGAAAGAGGAACTGTTCAAAGAACTTGTAGCCAGTGTGCAAGAAGGCGGAGCAATTTTGCGCGGTGAGACTGCACCGTCGCGCAAGTTTGTCGTGGACAAGACAGACGTGAAGCGAATCCGCTTGAACTATCGACTCTCGCAGGGACAATTTGCCGCGTTGCTCGGAATTAGTGTTGCGACATTGCAGAATTGGGAGCAAGGGCGCAGACTGCCAAAGGGCGCGGCACGCGTTTTGCTTCAGGTTGCCGCAAAACATCCTGAGACCGTATGGGATGTGGTAAAACCTGCAGTCGGTCAGAGCAGAACGAGAGCAGGATCTCGAATCGCGCGCGCGGCGCGTTCAAACAAGGTATTGAAAGTCTGACGAGAGCGCATTTGTCATAACTTTCGTTTTCTTTTTGCCAGCCGTTCCAATTTGTGCTAAAATATTTTCCGTAACCCTCTGGCGCGTTGGTCGTCGCAGACCCGATGTGTGTGACGGCGTTGAGCATCCTCGCTCGACGAAAAGTGCCGACCGCCAATCTGCTCCGCTCGATGGTTCAGGAGAAGAACCATGTCCAATCACCCAATCACCCAACACTTGCACCGCACCCCTTCGGGAGTGCAGGTGTCACCCAGTCAGACCTACTCGCTGACGGTGAACGGTAAGCCATATCGCGTCACCGCGACGCCCGAGACAAAACTCATGGACGTTTTGCGCGACCAACTGCGCCTCACCGGCGTCAAGGACGGCTGTGCGACCGGGCACTGCGGCAGTTGCATGGTCATCCAGGACGGCAAAGCCGTGCGCGCGTGTCTCGTTCTGATGAAACGCGCGGACGGCGCGAACATCACGACGATCGAAGGCATCGCCGGCGCGGACGGCGTGCTACATCCGATCCAGCAAGCGTTCATCAATCACGGCGCGACGCAGTGCGGCTTTTGCACGCCGGGATTCGTCGTCTCCACCAAAGCATTGCTCGACAAAAATCCGCATCCGACGCGCGCGGAAATCGACAAGGCGCTCGAATGGAATATCTGCCGCTGCACCGGATATAATTCGATTTTGCGCGCGGTGGAGGATTTGGCGGGACAGCCCGCGCCGCCGCTGCCGTCGGTGAAAAAGCCGATGCATGCGATCAGCCGCGCGCTGCCGCGCCCCGACGCGGTTGCGAAAGTGGACGGCACCGGCATCTACGCCGACGATTTGTACGTCGAAGGGATGCTGTACGCCCAAGCGCTTCGCAGCGCGTATCCGCACGCGCGATTAAAGCGCGTCGACGTAAGCAAGGCGCGCGCGCTGCCCGGCGTCGTCGCGGTGTTGACCGCGGACGATATTCCGGGTCGCAAGGATTTCGGCGTCCACGAGATCGACTGGCCCGTGTTGTGTTACGATAAGGTGCGCTACGTCGGCGACGCGATCGCGCTCGTCGCCGCGGAATCGGAACAGATTGCGCAAGACGCGCTTGGCTTGATCGATGTTGAGTACGAGCCGCTGCCGGTCGTCGCCGGACCGAAACAAGCCGCGCAGCCCAACGCGCCGCTCGTCCACGAGCATCCCGAACGATTCTCGCACGACGCGCACGGCAATTTCCTCGCGCACTTTCACCTCGACAACGGAAACCTGACGGATGGGTTCGCACAAAGCGACGTGGTGATCGAGCGTGAGTACACCACGCAGACCGTGGAGCACGCGTTCATCGAGCCAGAAGCTGGACTTGCGCTGCCGGACGCCACCGGGCGCATCACGGTTTACTGCGGCGGACAAATCCCGTTCAACGACCGCGCGTGCATCGCGGCATCGTTGAACGTGCCAGAAGAAAATATTCGCGTCGTCAATTGTCTCATTGGCGGCGCGTTTGGCGGCAAGGAAGACCCTTCGGTGCAAATTCACATCGCGCTGCTCGCGCAGAAAACCAAACGGCCGGTGAAGATAGTTTTGAGCCGCAGAGAATCGCTGCTCGTTCACCCCAAGCGGCATGCGACAATCATCAAAATGAAAACCGGCGCGAAGAAGGATGGCACGCTCGTCGCGCACGAGGTCGAGATTTACGGCGACGGCGGCGCGTACGCGAGTCTAAGCAATCACGTGATGCTGCGCTGCACGACGCACGCGGCGGGACCGTACGAAGTGCCAAACGTCAAGGTCGATACCTACGCGATGTACACGAACAACGTGCCGTCGGGCGCGTTCCGCGGCTTTGGCGTGACGCAGAGCGCATTCGCGATGGAAAGCCAGATGGACGAAGTCGCGCGTGCGCTCGGCATCTCGCCGATCGAGATTCGGCGCAAGAACATTTTGAAATATGGCAAGCGCACACTCGCCGGTCAAGTGATGACCGAGAGTTGCGGACTCGAAGAGTGTCTTGAAAAAGTGATCGCCGAGATGAACCAACACGCGTTCGTCGCGGTCGAAGGCGACAAGCGGCGCGCGTGGGGCGTCGCGTGCGCGTATAAGAACACCGGCTTTGGCAGCGGCGCGTACGACGCGGCAGGCGCAGAAGTCGAACTCTTCGCGGACGGACGTGCGGCGGTGCGCGCCGGCGCGGCGGAAATCGGGCAAGGGCTAGTTGGCGTGCTCGCGCAAATCGTCGCCGAAGAACTGGGCGTACCGTACGACAAAGTGGATGTGCTCGTCGCCGACACCGACCGCACGCTCGACGGATTCGCAACGACAGCATCGCGCCAGACGTACGTCACCGGCAACGCCGCGCGCTATGCGAGCCGCGAGGCGCGCGCGCTGCTCAGCCAGACTGCCGCCGAGATGCTCGACGCCGCGCCGGAAAGTCTAGTGTTTGCGGATGGCACAGTGAGCTACAACGGACGCGGCGTGTCACTGACCGATGTCATCAAGCAAGCGCGGCGCGAGGGGCGCGTGCCGAAAGTCAGTTATCAATACGTCGCGCCGCAGACCGAAAAGTATCAGCACTTTGCGTTTGGTTTTGGCGCGCAAGCGGTGCTCGTCGAGGTGGACGTCAAGACCGGCGAGACAAAAGTTTTGAAAGTGATCGCCGCGTGCGACGTGGGACGCGTGATGAATCCGCTCGCGCTGCTGGGGCAGGTCGAAGGCAGTATTTCGATGGGACTGGGGATGGCGCTGCAGGAAAATTTCGTGATGAAAGACGGCTACGTGCAGACCGATTCGCTCTACAAATGCCGCCTGCCCACCATCGACCAGACGCCTGAGGTCATCACATTCTTCGTCGAAGACGAAACGAAGGATGGTCCGTACGGCGCGAAAGGCGTGGGCGAACTCGCGTCGATTCCGACCGCGCCGGCGATCATCAACGCGATCTACAACGCGACCGGCGTTCGCTGCTACAATTTGCCGGCGGATAAGGAGTGGCTCAAAGCCGCGTTGAAGAAATAAACAGCAGACCTTCCGGGTCAAAGACGCGGAAGGTCTGTCCAGAGCGTCCGCTGGAAAGGCGCGGACGTGATTGGGTGCAGCGCGCCGAAAATCGGCTGGCGCGTTCCTTACGAACCGAGCGTATTCTTCATTTCTTCGAACTGTTCTTTGGTGATCTCGCCCTTGGCGTAGCGGCGCTTGAGAATATCGAGCGGCGACTCGCTCGCCGGCAGCGCGGGCGTACTAGCGGCTGCCGCGCTGGGTCTGGGTGACAACAGGGCGCTCAGGAACCACACGACGCCTACGATAATCAGCAGCCAGAATAGGAACATTCCTATTGCGCCGATAAAAGGAAAGCCAAACACGATTCCACCTCCACGAGTCAAAGGTAAGCCGTACATCATTCCGCGTCCGAGCATTCTATAACCCAAACCGTAGCCATGTCCCGCCAGGAAATAGAGACCCACGACGAAAAGGACAATGACGACGGCTGCCATACCGATTAAGACAAGCCATGCTTTTTTGCTCATCGGAGCATCTCCTTTCAGAATTCCAGACGCCATTATAGCGCCCGATGATGAAAATTTCGTGAAGGAAAGATGAGAATCTGATGGCATTTTTCCGACAACGCGATGAAGGAGGATTCGATTGATCGCGCCCGCACAACCGAAAATTGAATTCCTCGTCGCGGAAGAGTTGGAGCCGCCCTATCGCGTGCTAATTCACAACGACGATGTGACGCCGATGGATTTTGTCGTCCAAGTTTTGCAATCCGTGTTTGAATTGCTGTTTGATCGCGCCGAGTCGGTGATGCTTGCCGCGCACACGAAAGGCGTCGCCTACGTCGCCACGTACCCGAAAGAGGAGGCGCGGTTGCGCGTCGCACGCGCCCATACCCTTGCGCGGGCAGCCGGCTATCCGCTCAAGTTTACGGTGGAACCGGAGGGATAAGCGATCAAATCGAATTTCAAAGAGAGGAATCTCCTATGAAATCTAAAACGAAGAGAAAAGGGCTTGGATTCGAAATGCACACGTTTACGGGCACATCAGGTACGCCTTATCTTGTTTTCCGAACCAGAGTTGGTTCGTTTCATGTTTTCGAGGAAGTTGAAGCTAAAAAAGCTGCTGAAGATTGTGGAGCGCAACGAGAAAATAATACGCGATTTATGTGGAACAAACTTTGGAAAAAGCCGTCTTAGAAACCATCCGCCCTCACGTCGCTGCCCACCGCGACGCGATCATTTCTTTTCTGCGCGACATTGTCGCGATTCCAAGCTACGACGGCAACATCCGCGACGTTGCCGCGCGTGTCGAGCGCGAGCTGCGCGCGCTCGGCTTTGCCGACATCCACTACGCGCCGTACGGCGACATCGTCGCGCGGATCGGCGGCGAACGCGCTCGCTACAGCGAGCGAGTGCTACTGTACGACTCGCACCTCGATACGGTCGGCGTCGGCGATGAGCGCGAGTGGAAGCACGGCGCGTTCAGCGGCGCAATCGAAAACGGCGTGATGTACGGGCGCGGCACGGTAGACGAAAAGGGTTCGACGCCGCCGATGATCTACGGCTTGAAAATCGCGCACGACCTTGGCTTGCTCGACGGCTTCACCGCGTACTACTTCGGATCGATTGAGGAGTGGTGCGAGGGCTTGTCGGCGCAGGTGTTCGCGGAAGAAGAACGCGTCCGTCCGGACTTCGTCGTCATCGGCGAGCCGACGAATCTGCGTGTTGTGCGCGGACATAAAGGGCGCGTCGAATTTCGCGTGACCGCGCGCGGGCGCAGCGCGCACGGCGCGTCGCACTGGCTAGGCGACAACGCGCTGTACAAAATGGCGGATTTGCTGCGCGCAATTCCGGAACTCGACGCGCGGTTGCCGAACGATCCATTTCTCGGGCGCGGCTCGATTGTCGCGACGCACATCGAGACACGCGCCGGCTCGCTCAACGTCGTGCCCGATCGCTGCTCGATCGTACTGGATCGGCGTTTGACGCGCGGCGAGACCGCGCAGCAGGCGTTGGAGCAAGTGCGCGCGTTGCTGCCGTCGCAAGATTTCGAAATCGAAATTCTGCGATACGCGCAGCCATCTTACAACGGCTACGTGCGCGAGCACGAGCAAGTCTTTCCGGTGTGGACATTCGAGGAATCGCATCCGTTCGTGCGCGCCGCCGTCGAAGCGTCACGCGCGCTGGATATGGATACGACAACCGGCAAATGGAACTTTTCGACGAACGGCGCGTACTGGGCGGGCGCCGCCGGCATTCCATCGGTTGGCTTTGGTCCGGGCGAAGAAGACGTGGTGCACACGGTGGACGAGCACATCCGCGTTGACGATGTGGTGCGCGCGACGGAGTGGTATGCGCTGCTGCCCAAAATCCTATCCACGAATTACGCGAATCTGCACTAATATTTTTATTCGCGTGATTCGTGGATGAATTGACAATTTCCCGCATTTTGATATAATTTCAGTTGTCAGACGACTGTCATCTGACCAATTTTCAAGCAAAGCAGCTGATGGTTCGCAAAAGTATTCCTCTCGCGCGCCAAGTCGTTCAAGAAATCCTCACAGGCATCGACGCCGGCAATCTGGCTCGGGGCAATGGCATGTTGCCGTCCGAGACAGAGCTGAGCCAGCACTTTGCCGTTAGCCGCGCGACCATTCGGGAAGCATTGTCCCAACTCGAACAGCGCGGCGTCGTCACCCGCAAACACGGCGTCGGCACGTTTGTCGTCCCGCAGCCCAAGATCGACGCGGGCTTGGAACAGCTGGAGAGTCTGGAGACGCTGGCGCGGCGCATCGACTTGAAAACGCGGATGGGCGAACCGATGATCGAGCAGCGCCCTGCCACCGCCGCCGAAGCCGCGTGCTTGCAAGTCGCCGACGAAACTCCGGTCCTCTCTATCGCGCGCGTCATCATGACCGGCAAACTGCCGATTGCGTTTCTAGTCGACGTGGTCCCCACGACCGTTCTGCAACGCCAAGACCTCGACCGCAATTTTCGCGGCTCGGTGCTCGATCTCTTGATCCGCCGCGGCGATTTGCCGCTGAGCCACTCGCGTACCGATATCATGATCGAATCAGCGAACAAGACGATCGCGCGCCAGTTGAATCTGCAACCGGGCGAGCCGCTGCACAAACTCGCCGCGCAACTGTTCACGCGCGACGGGCGCGTGATCGACTACTCGCAGAGTTATTTCGTGCCGGGTTATTTTCATTTCCACGTGATTCGTCGTGTGGGCGCACCGAACAGCGCGCACTAGATGCAAATGAGAACAACTATGAAAGTCTTTCTCTCCTCCACTTACCTTGACCTGATCGAACATCGCAAGGCGGTAGTCAACTCACTTCGCACAATGGGTGAAGAAGTTGACCACATGGAAATTTTTGGCGCACGCGACGAAGAACCAACAAAAGCATCTTTGGATGAACTTGATAAATGCGATGTCCTTGTCGGTATCTATGCTTATCGCTATGGCACGGTGCCAACGGGTTCAAAGGTTTCTGTAACCGAGCAGGAATATCTTCATGCAGCGTCAAGGAAAATACCCATTCTGGTCTTTGTGGTCAATGAAGATTACGATTGGCCGCCAAAGAAGATGGATGAAAGTCTGACAAAAATCAAGAAATTCAAAGCAAAAGCCACAGCCGAACATACGCCTGAGTATTTCACATCGCCAGATAACTTGGCTTCAAAAGTTGTCGCGTCAATTGGAAAACACGTTAAGAAAAATACAATTAATACAAATAACCACCAATTTACTGACACTTTAGAAACGGAAAATATTACATCCATCAGGTGGGGAGAAAGAAACTTAGAAGCCATTTCTTATTTCGTTGATCTGTGCGACGAATTAGTTGGGTTAGATGAAGATCGATTAATTCTTACTCTCAAAAGTTGGACATTAGTTGGTCCAACAAAAGATGGACTAAATTTTTCAATTGTGGGTGCTATGCTTTTTGGTCCGACAGAAAGACTGCCAATTGGGCATCATACAGATGTAATGCTTGAAGACAATAGATATTCACCTACGAAATTAAGAATTTTAAATGGAAAATGTCTAACTGCGATCATCAAAGAACTTCATGATTATCTTAGTGAGTTATGGATAGATACATGGGAAGACCCGCTCGAACGTGACGACCTAGGAAGACCAAAGAAGGTTGCAAAATATCCCCAAACCGCAATAGTTGAGGCAATGGTTAATTTTGTAATTCACAGGGACTATTCTGTCGATGATCTTGCATTAATTTCCATTGAGAATGAATATATCGAATTTACAAATCCAGGAACCAGTCCGTACTCAGCGGATGAATTATTATCATCGCCCAAGCCCTTGCACCCTAAATATCAAAGGAATAATTTAATAATTAAAACCATAAGCAGGACACGTCTCAACCAAAGACAAGGCGGAGGAATTATAAGAATCCGCGAAGCGTTAGTTGATAATGGTAATTATATTGACAGAGATAAATTACTCAATCTAACCAAAGTTGGTTTACAGATAAACCTGCCGCGTGAAAGCAAT
>VFSW01004435.1_pt1 | contig 20940 bp, 16 predicted proteins | sample 5358111 | NCBI WGS metagenome assembly VFSW01 (sample SAMN11554181, study PRJNA540505) | mine drainage metagenome | isolation source: sediment from site ElyBrook_90M | place: USA: Ely Copper Mine, Vershire, VT | collected 2017
GCCATCGCGCTCTGCCTCGCCGCCGAGGCGGACGGCACCGACACGATCATCGCCACGCCGCACGTCCTGCGCGACCCATGGCTCAACGAAGACCCGGCAGCCCGCGATCAGCTCATCCTCGAGCTCAACGCGCGCCTCGGCGGCCATCCCGAGATTCTTCCGGGGTGCGAATACTTCTTCTCTTCTGATGCAGTCGAGTTGTGGCAGCTGGGCGGAAAGGGCCCGCTGACTGGGCTGAATCGTTCCCACTATCTTCTCCTCGAATTCCCCGCCACCGAAGTACCGATGAATGCGGGAGCGGTCTTCCACGAGCTGTCGGTGATCGGCGTGACACCTGTGATCGCCCACCCCGAGCGCAACCTCGTCTTCACCGCGGAGCCAGAAAAGCTCGGCCGCCTGGTGGAGCTCGGCGCGATGACCCAGTTGACCGCAGCGAGCATCGCCGGCGTGTTCGGAAAACGCGCCCAGTCCGCCTGCGATCACTTCGTGGCGGAAGGCCTCGCGCATATCGTCGCCTCCGACGCTCACTCCACCGACCGCCGCCCCCCAATGCTTACAAAGGCAAGAGCAGCAGTTCGCGAACGCTGGGGCCCCGAAGCCGAACAGATCCTTTTCGATGCCACCCCGATCGTGAGTGCTCCCCAATTCTCCAATCCGCAATTCGCAATCCGCAATCCTCAATGACTTTCAATCCTCAATCCTCAATCCGCAATCCGCGATAGTTTATGTGTGGCATTTTCGGTTTCGTCGGGAAGCGCCAGCGCGCTGAGTCGATCGATCTCGAGATCGCTCTGAAATCGCTTCATCATCGCGGCCCGGACGATCGGGGCACGTACTTCGGCGCTTCGAAGAGCGACCCGGACATCGCCTGTGCATTCGCCCACACTCGTCTCTCGATCATCGACCTTTCGCCCGCCGGCCACCAGCCGATGACGACGGACGACGGTCGGTACACCATCGTCTACAACGGGGAGGTCTATAACTTCCGTGAGCTTCGCTCGGAGCTCGAAGCGAATGGTGCACGCTTCCACTCCGACTCCGACACCGAAATCGTGCTTGATGCCTATGCCGCGTGGGGCAAGAACTGTGTCGAACGATTCCGCGGGATGTTCGCCTTCGCCATTTGGGACGCGAAAGAGGGCACGCTCTTCTTCGCGCGCGACCGCTTCGGCGTAAAGCCGTTCTATTGTGCGGCAACGCCCAACGGCTTCGCTTTTGCCTCCGAGGTGCGTACGCTCATGGAGACGCGAGTCATCGAGAGAACGCTCTCGCGCGAGGGAATGGCGCGTTACCTCCTCTTCGGCTCCGTCTACGATCCGTACACGCTCGTCGACGGTGTCCGTGCGCTTCTGCCGGCACATCGTGGTGAGGTGCGCAATGGTGTGATCTCGAACGAGCGATACTGGGATCTGCCCGTCGAGACCACGCCGATGACGTTCGACGAAGCCGTCGAGCGTGTCCGGCCGATCCTCCACGACGCCGTCGCTTCCGAGCTTGTCTCCGACGTTCCCCTCGGCATCTTCCTCTCCGGCGGCGTCGACAGCTCGGCGATCGCGGCGTTTGCGACGGAGAGCGCGGTCGGTCCAGTACATACCTTCACCGTGACGTTCGACGAAGAGAAATACAACGAAGAGCGCTACGCGGCGCAGGTCGCGGCGCACTATGGCTGCGATCATCACAACGTATATCTCTCGCCGGAGGAGGCGCTCCGCGAGGTCGAATCGGTCTTCGCGGCCGCCGACCAGCCGTCGGCAGATGGGGTCAATACGTACTTCGTCTCGAAAGCGGCACGCGAGGCTGGCCTCGTCGTCGCCCTCTCGGGTCTCGGCGGGGATGAACTCTTTGCTGGGTACACATCGTTTCGTTCGTTCGCGACGCTGATGCGGATGGGGAGGATGGCGCGCCTACTGCCAAAATCCATGGCGCGGTTGATCGGTGGCGTTCATGCGTTCAATGGGCGCTCGATGCGGTCGAAGAAGATGGCGGAGATCCTCGCGGCACAAGGCAATCCCGGGACTACGTACGCGGTCGCGCGGGCGATGTTCACTCCGCAACAGGCGACGCACCTCGCGCCCGATCTTCGGGACGAGATCGACGAGGCGTGGGCCTCGTGTGCGGTATCTGCCGAAGGAAGTGATCCTGTCGCGGCCTACTCGCGTTTAGAGCTGACGAACTATTTGCGTAACACGCTCTTGCGCGACTCCGATGCGATGTCGATGGCGAATTCGATTGAGCTGCGCGTGCCGCTGCTTGACCACATCCTGGCCGAGGCGGTCCTTCCAATTCCGGCGTCGGTGAAGTTGTCGGATGAAATGAATAAGCCGCTTTTCGCAGCAGCGGCCCCGCGCCTTCCGCGCTATGTCGCGATGCGCCCCAAGATGGGCTTCACGCTCCCCCTCGAAAACTGGTTCCGAGGGACGATGCGCGAGCGGCTGCGGGCGTTGATTGGATCAGCCCGGAGCCCCCTTATAAGAGAAAGCGTCGGGAGTGTCTGGTCGGCATTTGCGGGCGGAAGTCGTTCGGTTAGTTTCTCTCGAATCTGGACAATCGCTGCTGTAAACGATTGGTTAACGCGGCACCGTATAATTGGGTAGGGCAACGTCGGCCGCATGGCGCGCGGAGAACCGGAAGCGCCGCCCGACCGCGCTGAGCGCTGAAATCCCCTCTGCTCGTGCTCGGACGCCTGCACCACTTAGTCGAAGGGGCTATGCCGATTCCTGGTAAAGAGAAGGGTCACGCGGAGTCAAGAAGCCGTTGCTCTGGCTTGCAGCCAGAACGCCGCCGAAGTCTATTGCTCGAAGACGCAAAATGCTCTTCTCATTACCACTGGAAAGTATGGGTACGCGGAGCCATAGACGAATACTTCGCCCAGCTTCTCGAACCGGCCAAGCAACCCACGGCGCGACGGCTGCGGCTGAACCCGAAAGGCGTTCGCCTAGCGGGCCGCTTTTGAGCTTGGCGAGCAGTCTGTGAATTTCGCGCGTATCTGGTGGATCAGGGGGTTCAGATTGTGGTGTGCAGACCATCGGATACAGTAATGGCTACGTCAACGAGTCGTATAATCCGACGGTTAGCGAGAAAAACCCTTTCCCGGCTTGGATACTCGGTTGTACCATTGCATCATGACCCCACAATGACCCTTCTAGGTCTTCAGAATGCGCCCTTCAGTACTATCGTCGACGTCGGGGCGAATGTTGGTCAATTTGCGCAGATGGCAAAGCGAATTTTTCCGAACGCGTCGATAATCAGCTTCGAACCGTTGCCGGAGGCTTTTGAAGCCCTATCTACGTACGCGAACGGCCTCGATGGACTTGAGGCAGTAAACGCGGCTGTCGGCGAGCGCAACGGCCAAATTGAGATGCTGGAGCATTCGACTCACACTCCTTCATCATCGATCCTTGAAAGGACGCGTGTCTGCACCGAGCTTTACCCGTTTACAGAGGAGCAGCGCAAACGAATTGTTCGCATCGTCACTCTCGACGCCTTCTTTGACGAGCGGCCGATAGCGTTGTCGCCGATTTTGCTGAAGCTGGACGTTCAAGGCTACGAGGATCGCGTTCTCCGCGGAGCAGGTCGATTTCTGTCGCGTGTAGACGCGTGCATCGTCGAAGTTGCTGTTGCTTCCCTGTACCGTGACCAGAGTGATTTCTTCACAATCGCTTCACTTCTCAGCCAGGCAGGTCTCCAGTACGCCGGCAACTTGGATCAGATCTATGGGCGAGATGGTGAAGTTCTTTATCTCGATGCGGTATTCAAGAGGTTTAGTGTCTCTTAGCCATTTGTGGAAGCGGCTGGTTTGGTATGCCTTTCACCCAAGTGAACTCCGGCTTCGTCTGTTGATGCTATTTAAACGAAGCGATTTGTCGTTTCGGCTAGTGACCTTTCGTGGGGCTCGGGTGTTGGTTATGGACAATGAGGATGTTGGCTGGCGTGTGTCTGTACAGCACGAGTTTGAAAACGCTGAATTTGATATTTTACAGTCTTTGCTGCGACCGACAGACCGATGCCTCGACATCGGCGCCAATATCGGCTTATACAGTGTATTTTTTGCGCGGGCAGCGTTTGATGGTGACGTCATTTCAGTTGAACCGGTTCCGCTGAATGCCGCTCTATTGCAGGTGAATATCGCTTTGAACCAATTGACGAACGTGCGAGTACAGCAAGTGGTCGTGAGCGATCAGTGCCGCCTCAGCAACTTCTCCATTTCAGTCGATGGTGCTTATTCGTCAATCTGCGGCACTGGCAGAAGACCAGAGCTGCGTCATGTGAAGTTGCCGGCAACGACAGTGGATAATCTGTTGGGTTCGGCGCGAGTCGACATAATGAAGGTTGACGTCGAAGGTGCCGAGCTTTTGGTCCTTCGCGGGGCCACCGGGTTATTGATGGACAGTGCAAGGAGACCGCGAGCTGTACTAATTGAGCTCTGTCGAGCAAATCAAGCCGTCTATCGGTATGAGCCTGAAGAGGTAATCCGATTGATGGACTCATTCGGGTACAAGGCATTTTCGATCACGCCGGGGGGGGTAGTGGACGGCTGGCCAAGTCGGGGAGCGGCGGAGGACGTTCTTTTTCGGGTTTCCGCTATCTGAAGTGGATAAAGAACCAATTGTGGAATGGAGTGCCCGGGGGGGGCCGGCCGTCGCAGGGATGGGAGCAGCGGGCTGAAGGGCGCCACCAGGTGCTTCACGATCGCCGCCTTGCCCCGCACGACCGCCGGGGGGTAGCTATGCGGCCGACTGACCGATCTGCCAATGCTGCTTGTTACCCTCGCTTGGGTAGGTACATTTCCGACGACCCGCCTAATTGAGTTTGTCTCGACACGGAAATCAATAAACGACCAGGGAGCCAAGGCCTGCGGTTATCGCATCCAATGCAATTTCATCGACGTTACTTATAGTGCCCGGGTCGAGTTCCGATGAAACCCACCTATGATAGAGAGTCGGTCATTTCTAGACGGCGGGCTCGGTAAATGCGTCGGCTTAGATTTTCTGCTCTCGCCACGGCTGCGCAGGTGATCGTGTCTAGCGGGGTGTACTTCGTTCTGTACCGTGTGCTTGTTTCTCGTATTGGCCTAGAGATGTTGGTCGCGTGGTCGTTTGTATCGAGCATGACGGCTGTCGCGTCAATTGGCGGGTTCGGTTTTGCTCCAGCCATCACGAAGTTCTTGGCTGCGTCGCGTGTCGATGGTTCATCAAAAGATGCAGCCAACTTACTGAGGACAGCGATTATCAGTGTCTCGGTATCTTCGGGGATCTTACTTGTCGTTGCGGTTCCGATATTTTACGCAGCGATGCCGTCCGTAGTGGGACGCGGTTCATTGGCCGCCGGGCGGCGGCTTCTACCGATCATGAGCATCTCAGCATGGATCGCGCTCTTAGGCACCGTGATGCAGGGAGCATTGGATGGCCTTCAGCACTTTGTAACCCGAAGTGTTCTGAATGCCGGGGGATTGTTGATGTTTTTAATAGCGGCTGCCATTGCGACGGCACGTTGGGGTGTTATTGGATTGGCCGGAGCGCAGTTGATGTACGTGACGGTTATGTTCATCGCGGGCGCCGCGGCTGTTGTCGTTGTCGGCGGCATGCAGTTGATGCGTGGGACCTTCAGCCGCGTTGCTTTGCGCCGCCTTGCAGGCTACGGGGCTGGGCTACAGGCAGCGAATCTCGCATCGGCGACGTTCGACCCGGTAACAAAAGCGTTAATTGGTCATTTCGCGGGTCCTGCTACGATCGCGGTTTACGAAATGGCGGCCCGTTATGTAACGCAATTACGGTCAGTGTTCGTCGGCGCTGTTCAGGTTCTAGTGCCGTCGGTTGCCGCTGCATCGCTTTCGGGACAACCTATCAATTATTTCTATCGGAAAGCTGCGGATCTATCCTTCGGTGTGGCCGTACCTCTATACGGTGTCGTCGTCTTGGGCAGTTTTCCGCTTGCGGCGTTTTGGTTTGGCAAGCAAAACAGCCAGTTCACATTGTTCGCCGCGCTACTGGCTGTGGGCTGGTGCGCTAGCACGATTGCGGCGCCAGCTTACTTCTGCTTTCTGGGCAACGGCCGTCTGAAGTGGCCCGCTATCACGCAGTGGATAATCGCAATTATGAACGGGTTGGTGGGTGGTCTCATGGGATATCTGGGTGGTGCTTACGGCGTCGTGCTGGCGTGGTGCGGTTCCCTGGTGATCGCCTCTATTGTGCTAATCTCCAAGTTCCACTCGGAGAACCCGTACGTCGCGACAGTCTCGAAGGCCGATACGCTGATCACGATCGGAGTGGCACTTGTAACGGGTACACTGCTGGGTGGTCTAATGTGGGCTCCGCAGTTTAGTTGGTTCTACTGGGCGGCTGCGTGCGCCACATACGTGCTGTGTATCACTCCATACGTGTTGAGGCATCCTTTAGCCGGCGATTTAGTCGCGACATTTCGACGACAGGCAGTTATGTGACGTCCCGAGCTGGCTGCGCGGCGGTAATGTGTAAGCTGCCATGATGACAAGGCCGCCCTCGATATCGGTTGTCATTCCATCGCTCAATCAAGGGCGATTTCTGTCACGCACTCTAGAGTCGGTCCGGGCGCAACGATATCCGAATCTTCAGGTTATTATTGTCGATGGAGGCTCGACCGATTGCACGCGCGACGTGGTGCAGAGATATGGCGATATTGTGTCGACGTTCATAATGGAAAGGGACAGTGGCCAGTCGGAAGCTTTGAATAAGGGCTTCGCGCTTGCTTCAGGCGATGTTCTGGCATGGCAAAATGCCGACGATACATATGTGGAGGGGTCTTTCGCAGCCGTGGCCGAGGTCTTTGCGCAGGGCTGTGTCGATATTGTGTTCGGAGACTGGTGGGAGATCGACGACCGTGATCGTAAAATTGAACGAATGTACGCCTTTGATTTCGACGTCTGGCACCTTATGTACGAGGGCTTTACCTGCAATATTCAGGCATACTTCTGGACCCGCGATGTCTATACCCGGTTCGGCCGATTTGACGAGAATCTTCATCGAACGATGGACTACGATGCTTTAATTCGATTTGGACTAATGAGGCCAAAACTTGTGTTTCGGCGACTTCCAGATGCACTGGCGTGCTTCCGTAGGCACGCCGAGCAGAAGACACGAGGATTTGACGAGAAGCTTGAGAGAGAGCTCGCGTACGTCCGCCAGAAGCACTTGATTGGTGAGCCCGCTCGTTTGCATGCGAGGGCTTTGCGTACGTTCTTTAGGTTCAGGCGCGCTTTCTGGTACTTCCGAAGAGGTGGGTTGCGGTTTCTATTTGCCAAGGCTTTCGCGCGCTGACACCGATCTGCTCCGCGGGAGCGTGATAGTGCATGCGAGTCATTTTTTGGCAGGATTCGCTTAGCCCGCACCAGGCGGCGCACATTCGCGGTTTGCTTCAGTTAGGCGTCGACGTCCTTTGGGTAGCCGCCGATAAACTGTCTAGTGAACGGCTGGCACTTGGATGGCATACTGATGCGCCAAGGGAAGCAGTGACCGTGCTTGCGCCCTCAGCGAAGGAGCTAACAAGGCTGATCGACACGCGCGACGCTGTCCACATTTTTTCAGGCGTATATGGCACTGACGCTTGCCGATACATTGGGTCCTGTCTCGCACGGGGCTCACAGGTCGCGGTCATGTCAGAGGCACCGGATTTGGCTGGTATGGCCGGTGTAATTCGTCGAGGCATGGGCTGGCTGCATACCATGCCTTATCGTTCTCGCCTCAGTTTTGCGCTCGCGATCGGCTCTGACGCGCGGAAATGGTTTGAGGGTTGCGCAATACCCCGTGATCGCATCTTCGACTACGGATACTTCGTGGAACCGGGGCAGCATGCAGTCGCCCAAACGCGAGCCTTACCGCCGATCGTATTCGTTGGTCAGTGTATTCCGCGCAAACGCCTGGATTTACTCTTGGTGGCCTTGAGTCGTCTGACCGACTGGCCATGGTCGCTGGATGTCATTGGTGACGGCGTAAAGCGAAGGGAGTGGATGGCGCTAGCTGGCCGCCTTGGCATCGGCGCGAGGGTTCGGTGGCACGGCGTGCTCCGTAACGAGACAGCCACCCAAAGAATCGCGTCGGCACGCTTACTTGTGCTTACGAGCGCTTACGATGGTTGGGGCGCTGTGATCAACGAAGCGCTGTGGTTCGGCGTGCCGGTTATCTGTAGTAACCACTGCGGGTCGCGTGTACTGGTTCGCGAAGACCGTGGACAGGTATTCCGTTCGGGGTCAGCGGACGACTTAGTGACCGCGTTACATAGTGAGTTGAGCCGTGACCTCGACGCTGCCCGGCGAAAGCGAATCGCAGGTTGGACGCGGGCCAACGTTTCCGGAGGCGCAGCAGCAAAGTACCTTCTAGAGATCGTCGCGAATCCGACGAGTCAGCACCTCGCACCATGGCTGATCTGATGACGCTCGGTACTGGAATAGATTTATTAGCGCACTCCGACGGTTTGTATGGTCTAACGACACAACCAACGATGCCGTCGAAGACGGCTTCACTGTCGGCTTCGGCGACGGTCACGTGTGTGGCGGTGCTTCTGGCTGCGGCGTTCGTCCCGCACGCGTCTATTGTCCTAATGTGTGGCTTATCTGTCCTAGCGTTGCGTTCAAAGGGAGGCGCACTGATCGCGATGGCCCTGGCTACGGCCGTCGGATTTACTACGTATGCGTTCGTCGATGTAGACCCGAATGTGAGGCTGGTCCGTTGGCTGCTACTTGGTCGTGCTTGTGTCGGGACGCTCTTACGGGCGCCGGCAATCTGCGAATCGAAGCGGGTTATCGTCGCACTGGTATTGTTTGCGGCCGTAAGCATTGCCGCCGCCCTTGTAGTCAGCCCATTTCCCGAAATCTCGATATTTAAAGTTGGAACCTTCACTCTTGGTGCGGCAGCTGCCATCGTGGCGGCGGCCGACCCAGCCGCGGCTGCCGCAGCTGAAAAGTGGCTGCTGGCACTGGGCGCGGCGTTGATTGTCACCAGCGTACCGTTTTTGTTCATGGCAGCAGGGAGGTGGGTCAATGGTTCAGGCTTCCAGGGCGTGGCTAGCCAACCCCAGGCTTTCGCGGTGATGCTTGCGCCGCTTCTCGTTTATCTGACGGTATCGCCGGCACTCAAGAGGTCAAGCGGCGTGGTCGCCGTGGTCGCATGCGGCTGGTTTATGCTGTTTTCGAGCTTGTCCCGCACTGGTTTGACCGCCGCCCTCATGGCGCTCACCATTGCTGCGGCTGAAGGTTTTGTGTCTCGCGATCGCTGGCGGAGAATTGCATCAGCGGGGCCTCGCGTATGGGTGCCGCTGCTTGCTGTCGCCGCTCTGGTAGCGGCTGCTCCGTACAGGCACACGATCGACTCAGGTGTGGCAGCGTTTCTGAGCAAAGGTGACCCGGTTCAGTCTCTAGAAGAAATTGATTGGCGTACACAATATCAAGGATCACGCGGAGATCTCATTCAGCAGTCGTGGCGCAGCTTTCTCTCGAATCCATGGCTCGGCATCGGATTCGGCATCAGTCCCTGGCTGACTCCCGCCGACGTCGTGTATGACCCCGTCCTCGGGCTGCCCGTTAGCGCACCGGAGGAGAAGGGCAATATTGTAACTGCCATGCTCGAGGAGGTCGGCATCACCGGAACGGCGGTTCTCGCCGGACTCCTGTGGGTTCTCTTGTCGAAACAGAAGCACATTGGACATAATGCTGCGCGCGCCGCGTTGTTTGCTTGTCTCTTTATAAATCTTGGAGAAATGGTGTTTTTCGCGATGGGCGGTCTCGGGATGTTGTTCTGGGTGGTCATTGCGGTCAGTCGCGAGCGCGCTCGGGTGCCTTTGGCAGCAACTGCGTGATCGCTATGCGCTTCTGTGGAGCTGGCCGTGCCACAGTGGTGACCGAGCGAGGCGCTCCGATTAGCGGTGTGGTCGGATGAAGATCCTGATTAATGCGGTTGGCGTGGATATGGGTGGGGGTATGCGGCACCTCAGAAACTTTCTCCCAACGCTGGAGCAAGATGCCAAAGTGCACCAATATCTTGTTGTGACCAGGCACCAGGTGGCGGGGCTGGCGGGCGATGGGCGCGTTCGGGTAGTCGCGCTCCCAAACGCAGCGCGGCAGCCGCGGAGACTAGTTTTCGATAACGTGGAGATCCCCCTACTGATGCGACGACACTCAATGGACGGGGTCGTGTCGCTCGCCAACATCGGACCCATCTGGACCAGTAAGCCGCACGTAGTATTCCAACGCAACGCACTGTATTTCTGCCGAGCGGCAATGCGCGAGTTGACCGGTAGTGTCGCTAGTATTTCGCACCTGCGAAGGTTCGCGGCCGTCGCTGCTATGAAGCGCGCTTCGACGATTGTCACGCCCAGCGACTCCATGCGCGAGATGATTCTCAGTGAGATTCCAGACCTGCGGAACCGGCGTTTTCGGACGCTGCACCATGCATTCGAGATTGGCCGGGACACCGAACCAGATCCTCAGCAAAAGGAAATGTGGTCAAGTCGTGTTGGTGCGCATCTGTTCTATCCGGCGCATTTAGGCCGCCACAAGTCATTTCCGACCCTATTCCGTGCGATCTCTTCATTGAAGCGGAGCGGCGTTGACGCAACCCTCTTCATTACCGCGGGTCGTGAAGATGCACCTGGTGAGTTTGACCGTGAAATGGCGGCGGCGAAACTCGCGGGAGTAGATCGCGATGTCATTTTTCTCGGTAGGGTAGAGCAGGATGCAATGTCCTGGTTCTATCGCCGCGCTGACGTCATGGTGTACGCGTCAGTATGCGAATCGTACGGCTTTCCGCTCGTGGAGGGTTTAGCATACGGGGCCGCCATCGTTGCCTCCGATACCCCGGTGAATCGAGAACTCGGCGGTGACGCCGCCCTCTATTTTGACCCGCGCTCGCCTGAAGAGGCGGCGCGCCTCATCGAGGCGCTGGTTAACGGGAGTGGCGCTGCGAATGCACGCGCGAGATCGTCTGCGCGTGCTTGCCGGTTCCCCGGGAGCTGGTCGTCTTATGTCGAGCGGTTCGAAACGATAGTCTCGGAGGCGGTTGGTGGGTAGCGCACTTGGCGGGTCCTCAGATTTCGCATCGACCGCACCGGGATGCCCTCTCTGCGCCTCGACAACGCTTCTTCCGTGGCGAACGACATTGGTGCGGTGCTCAAGCTGCAGTCTGATTCTGCTACCGCGAGCGACGGAGGCCGGGTACGACGTTGCGATGGAGAAAGAGTGGTTTGACACCCCGCCGCCACCATCCGCCTGGATCCGAGTTTTCGAACTTCTGAACAACAGGAGAGTATGGAAGAGGATAAGCTCATTCTTTTCAACCGCGCCGACACTGTTAGAGGTCGGGGTCGGCTCGGGTTCATTTCTAGCTTGGTGTGCCTCGAGAGGTGTGGAAGCGGTCGGGTGCGATCTCTCAGTTGCTGTTGCAACGGCGGCGAGCGCGCGGTCTGGTGTTCGCGTATTTCACACCCCTGTTGCCGAGTTACCCACAGGCCACACATTCGACGTCGTAGTGATGAATCATGTTCTCGAACATGTTGTCGACCCGATCAGGCTTTTAGAAGATGTCAGAGAGCGTTTGCGCCCTAATGGCTACATTCATGTGGCGGTGCCCAACGTAACATGTTTCGAAGCCGCCCTTCCCGGGTGGGTTGGCTACCAGCCATACCATCTTGTCTACTTTGGCCCGCCTACGTTACGACGGGCGATCGCGGCAGCCGGGCTTGAGGCTGTTTCCGTCTCGACCCACGAGTCGTTCTCAGGTTGGTTCCTCGCTCTGCTTCGGACCTTTGTTGGCGGGCCGGACGCGGCCGGAGGGAGTCAAGCTCAGAAACGCGGAGGTCATTCTCCAATCGTGACGCACTCTTACCGTCTGGCGATGGCGCTAGCGGGGGCAATCACGCTGCCGCTCCGCGCTGTACAAGCGGCAATTTACCGCGGTGATGAAGTCGTCGCCATCGCACGCCGAGCCGAACCGAGTTGATCGGACCTGAGCTGCGAATCCAACAAGTCTTTTGTTCAATCACATGACCGCGCCGCCGAACGGGAATGCGAAGGTCGATCACACACTCATTCGCCTCACGCGGAAAAGAAAAGTCAATCTGGTTGGCACGAAACTCGGAGCCCATTGTGACTGTCCCCAATCTTTGCGTAGTCATCCTCACGTTCAACGAGGAATTCAATCTTCCGCAGGCGCTGCGTTCTGTCGCCGGATGGGCTGGACAGACTCTGATCCTTGACTCGGGTAGCACCGACGCGACTGTGGAGGTTGCGCGGTCTTTCGGTTGCCGAGTTGTTGCCCGAACCTTTGACAACTACTCAGCCCAACGTAATTTCGCCCTTTCGTCGGTCGATAACGAATACGAATGGGTCTTTTTTCTTGACGCGGACGAATGGATCACACTCGAACTGCAGAAGGAAATTGAGACGGTTATCGCGCACCGCCCCGCGGAGAACGGCTTCCTCATCAAGAGAAGACTAATCTGGATGGACGTGTGGATTCGGCGTGGTTACTATCCGACATGGATCCTGAGGCTGTTTCGGAACACTTTTGCAAGATGTGACGAGCGCGGCGTCAATGAGCACATTCTTGTCGAAGGCGCCGTCGGCCGGCTTCAGAACGACTTCATCCATGAGGACCGCAAAGGAATCGGCGATTGGATTCACAAGCATAATCGCTATGCAGAGATGGAGGCCCAACTTCTTCTGGACTCTGCTGACGAAAAGGACCGCGCCCGTTTCTTCGCGAGCCAGGCCGAGCGGAAGAAGTGGTTCCGCCAGCAGTTGTGGAAGCGCCTTCCACTTGTCGCGCGGCCGTTTTTCTACTTCGGATATCGTTACGTTCTACGCGGTGGATTTCTCGACGGAGTTGCCGGTCTAACATACCACTTCATGCAGGCGCTCTGGTATCAGATGCTGATCGATTTGAAATACCTCGAGTTGCGGAATGCCCGGCGATGAGCGTCACTGCAGGAGCTATTGCAGCCTACTGGAACGCGAATCCCTGCTCTGAAAGCGATCAGCTGCGCTCGATCGAAGACGCGCTTTTCTATGAAGAGCAGGAGGCCGCTCGTTATGACCTCCAGCCTTTCATTCCGCCGTTCGCCGAGTTCGAATCGACCAGGGGAAAGCGCGTGCTAGAGATCGGTGTAGGCCTGGGCGCGGACCACGTCCGCTTCGCGCGTGCCGGGGCGCTGGCCGTCGGCGTCGATGTGACATGGCCGGCGATTCTGCATACGCGCCGACGATTCAGCCGGGAGAGTCGGACGGCAAGACTGGTCATAGGAGACGCGCTGCGCCTCCCATTTCGCGACGAACAATTCGACCTCGTCTATAGCTTCGGCGTGCTTCATCATACGCTTGATCCTCACGTCGCCTGCTCGGAAGCATGCCGCGTCGTGCGACGGTGCGGAAGTCTGAAACTAATGCTGTACAACCTCCAGAGTGTCGTCGGTCTAGAGGTTTGGGTCATGTTCGGCTTGCTGCATGGCAGGTTGTTCGGGTCGTGGCGCGAACTGATTGCCAATCATATTGAGAGCCCGGGAACCCGGGCGTACACAAGGAAAGATCTGCCCCGTTTGCTGCCGGCAGGCTTCGACGTGCGCGTCGACACGGTCGTCACGCCTTATGACTGCAGGATCGGACGTCGCCGGTACCTGCCGAAATGGATGTGGACGTTGATTCCGAGCTCTCTCGGCTGGAACCATCTCATAACCGCGACGCGGACCTCGTAGATGTGCGGCATCGCCGGAGAGCTTGCGACCCGAACGCCGGCCTGTGAGCGACTTTCGTCGCTTCAGTGTCACCGCGGTCCGGATCGTTATGAGAAATGGTCCAATGATCACCTGCGCCTTCATCACTGGCGACTCCGCGTGCTCGATCTTTCCGCAGCGGCCGACCAGCCGATGTGCAGTCATGACGGGTGCGGAGTGCTGGTCTACAACGGCGAGATCTACAACGCACCCGATCTGCGCGGAGCACTGATGCGCAAGGGTGTGCGGTTTCGCACCACGTCGGACACCGAGGCGTTGCTGGAACTGCTCGTTAGGGAAGGGGCAGCGTCAATCCGGCGGCTGAGGGGCATGTTTGCCTTCGCGTTCTGGGATCAGAAAGCAAGACGGCTGACGCTTGCGCGCGACTCGTTCGGCATCAAGCCGCTGTACTACGCGAACGAGCGAGGCATTCAGTTCGCCTCGGAACTACCGGCCCTGCTTTCCCTAATGACCGAAGTTCCGCCGTTCGACGAGTCTGCGCTTTGGTCGTTCTTCACGTTCGGTTTCGTCGCCTCTCCCGGCACGGCATTTCACGGGGTCCGTAAGCTTGCTCCGGGCGAAGTCCTGGAATTCGACGAACATGGCCACCAGGTTTCGCGAACGCTTCTTCCGAAGCCGTGGCTCGTCAGGTCGGAATCGCATCGTCCTGATGTCACGTCTCTTCGTACAGCGCTCGTCGATTCGGTTCGCGAGCAGTTCTACGCCGACGTCCCCGTGGGCGTTTTTCTTTCCGGCGGCGTCGATTCGAACGTCATCCTCGCCGCCGCGCGCGAAGCAGGGATCGGCGACATTCGTTCGTTCACTGTCGATTTCCACGACGCGCTCGAAGGGGAGTCGAACGACGAAACGGCGGCAGCGCGAAAGTCGGCGCGCTTCTTCGGCACCCGGCACACCGAAGTACCGGTGCGTCTCGGCGGTCCGGACGATCTGCTGGAAGATCTCGATCGGTTCGGCGAGCCATTCATCAACCCCACCGTCTACCTCACGCGTCTTCTCAGCCGCGAGACGAAAAAGCATGTCACTGTCGCACTCTCCGGGGCCGGTGGTGACGAGCTCTTCGGCGGCTATCCGCGGTATGCGGCGCTCCGCATCGCACAGCTCCTCAGCGGCCCCCTAGGCCGTGCGCTGACGTCGGCCGGTCGGCTGTCAACCTCGGTTTTTCGCTCGCACAGTCCGCGGCTCATGCGTCGCGTGGCATGGATCGGCGACTCTGCTCGGCAGGGCCTCGATCGCGCTTATCTCAACTGGACGTACTACCTCAACGAATCGGAGAAGCGCCGACTGCTGCCTGGGCTTCGCGCATTCCAGCGCGATGCCATCGCGGAGTTGCGGCCCGCGTTCGAAGAGGGGCTGCGGCTCGGCGGCAGCCTTCTGGCCGGACCCGTCGCGGATCTTGAGCTGTTCCTTCCAGACAATATCCTCGCGTACACCGACATCGGTTCGATGGCGGAGTCGCTTGAGGTTCGCGTCCCGTTCCTCGACCCTGACGTAGCCTACCTCGCGCTCCGTGCACTCAGACCGCAGGACCTTGGATTCCGAAAGCCAAAGCGACTCCTGCGCAGCCTGTTCGCTGACAAACTGCCGCCGCATGTTCTTCGCGCGAAGAAGCGGGGATTCAACCCACCTCTGGCACGGTGGATCCGGGGTCCGCTCGATCCACTCTTCGATTCCGAGGAGACTGCCGAGTTCAGACGGGACTTCGTGGCGCAGGACGAGCTGAATCGGATGCGCGCCGCGCATCGAAAGGGCGTCGAGGATTATTCGCACGAACTTCTATCTGTCTTGGTTGCATCGCGATTTTACGCGCGGCAGCATCGATCGAGGTGAGACACTTTGAGAAGAAACAAGAGATGGCATCCATGAGGTGTTGGCCCAAGGGACGCTGGCTGTGACGCGAAACGAAGCCAGTCACATCACTTGTTGCAGCTACGCACGATTGAAACAACCGGAGAGTGAATTGTGGAACTTGTGCGTGTGAACTTGGGTTGTGGGGCAACGCCGACACCAGGATGGATCAATTTCGACAATTCGTTGACCGTCCTACTGGCCCGCTGGCCGTTGATCTGGCGTTTGATTCCGTCACGCCGTGAATTTGCTCGCTCCGTTCGCGAATACGACATTCGTTGGGCTAACGCGACTCGCCGAATTCCTTTACACGACGCATGCGCGGAAGTTGTTTATACATCTCATATGATCGAGCATCTTGACCGACCGGAAGTTAAACGGTGTATTCATGAAATCCAAAGGATTTTGGTTCCGGGCGGGTTGTTGCGTGTCGCCGTGCCCGATCTCGAGAATTACGTACGTGACTACACGCAGAGCGGCGATGCTGACGTCTTACTCGAAAGAACGTTGCTTTGTGCCGCAAAGCCGAGAAGTTTGGGTGAGAGACTGAACTACATTGTGATGGGCCCGAGACACCACCACTGGATGTATGACAGTCGCTCACTCGTCAAGCTTCTTACCGTGCACGGTTTCGAAGACGTTGTGTCGATGCCCGCCGGGGATAGCAGTCTTGAGAATCCGGGCAAACTTGATTTGTTCGAACGCGCTTCCGACAGTTTGTATGTCGAAGCTCGTAAGCCGCGGAAATGAAACAGGTAGCTCGATCGTCGAGAAAGGGAGAGATTCGAGTCGCACAATCGGCGAAGCCGAACTTCGGTTCGCATGAGATCCTTGTTCGCAACGCCGTCTCGCTCCTCTCCGCCGGGACTGAGAAAGCGGCGTTGGAATTTGATCAGCAGTCGCTGATCGCCAAGGCGCGTTCGCGGCCCGATCTTGTTCGCAAGGTCGTCGATCGCGCGCGGCGTGAAGGTGTCGGTGCAGCGGTCACCGCGGCGTTCAACAAACTCGACGAGGCGCGGCCACTGGGCTATTCGTGCGCCGGGATCGTCGAAGCAGTCGGGTCGGATGTTGCGTCCGGGACGCTTCGCCCTGGTATGCGCGTCGCGTGCTCCGGCGCGAATTACGCCAATCACGCCGAATACGTCGCGGTTCCGGCCTCACTCTGCACTCCCGTTCCGGACAATGTCTCGCTCGATTCCGCGGCTTACGTCACCGTCGCGGCGATCGCCCTGCACGGTACGCGGCTCGCGCAACCCGCCCTCGGCGAACGCGCGGCCGTCATCGGCTGCGGTCTGATTGGACAGATCGCCGTCCAGCTCCTCAACGCCAGCGGAATCGCGGTCCTCGCCATCGACACCAACGCCGCTCGCGTCGACCTCGCCCTTGCCAGCGGCGCGAAACGTGGAGCACGGCCGGACGTGGACGACGTGAACGCCGTCGCCGCTTCGATGAGCGACGGGTTCGGCCTCGATTTCGTGATCGTCTGCGCAGCGTCCGAGTCGTCGGACCCGATCGGCGTCGCCGCACAAATCTGCCGCGATCGCGGACGAGTCATCTCCGTCGGCGCGACCGGCCTCATGCTGCCCCGCCGCCCGTTCTACGAAAAAGAGCTGTCGCTGAACATTTCGCGCTCGTATGGGCCGGGGCGATATGACCCGCTGTACGAGGAGGCCTCGATCGACTATCCGATCGGCTACGTGCGCTGGACTGAAGGGCGCAATTTTCAGGCGGTTCTGGAGCTGATGGCTTCCGGCGCGTTGGATGTGGCGAAGCTGACCACGCACCGGTTTCCGATCGAGCGGGCGTCTGAGGCGTACGAACTGATCAAGTCGGCGCGAGAGCCGTTTCTCGGAGTGTTGCTGGAGTATCCGCAGGACAAGAAAACGGAGCGCCCCGCACCGGTCCTTCGGGCACCTTCTCCCCGCAGGGGCGAAGGATCTCGGGGAGTGTCATTCATCGGTGCCGGGTCATTTGCGCGAAGCGTGCTGTTGCCGGCATTCAAAGAGGCGGGCGCCGACTTTCGCGCCATCAGCTCTGCTTCCGGATTGAGCGCGTCCGACCTCGGCTCGAAGTTCGGGTTCGCTCGCACCGGTTCGGTCGAGGAGGTCATCGCCGGCGATGCGACGGCCATCGTGATCGCCACCCGTCATGACTCCCACGCACGCCTTGCCGCCGAGGCGCTTCGAAGCGGGAAGAGCGTTTTCGTGGAGAAACCGCTGGCGATCAACGAGGAGCAGCTCGAAGAGGTGCTGGAGGCGGCGCGTCTGTCCGCAGGTGTGCTGACCGCCGGCTTCAATCGCCGCTTTGCGCCCGCGACGGCCGCGCTGCGCGAGCATTTCCGAGGTGTGGACGAGCCGCTGCTGATGAATGTCCGCGTCAACGCCGGTATGGTGCCCGCGACGCACTGGATCCAGAGCGGCGAGATTGGCGGAGGGCGCATCGTCGGTGAGGGATGTCATTTCATCGACTGGATGACGTACGTCTGTGGAGCGGTCCCGGCCGAGGTCTATGCGTGCTGCGTCGACGCGCGGCGCAGCGACTTTCCGAATCGCGATCAATCGGTGATCACGGTTCAGTTCACGAACGGCTCCGTCGGAACGCTGACGTACGCCGCGCGCGGCGACACGCGAATGGCGAAGGAACGCTACGAAGCGTTCGCCGCGGAGCGCTCGGCCGTCATCGACGACTTTCGCAGGCTGACCGTCTACTCCCGCGGACGCGAACGGATGGCGTGGAAAGGGGCGCAGGACAAAGGGCATCGCGAGGAAGTGAAGCGCTTCCTGCATGCCGTTGCGTCCGGCGAGCCGCCCATTCCGTATGCCGAGCTCGAGGCCGTGACGAGGGCGACGTTTGCCGCCGAGGAGTCGCTGCGAAGCGGCGTCCCGATCGCTGTCGGCTGATATGCCGTCTCTCGGCACGGTTTTCCGCACGCTCTCCCGGCTTCGCCCCCTCCAGATCGCCTCGCGTCCTTATGCGCGGTTCGCGCCCGCGCTCGCGCGGCGGGCGAGCCGCGAAGTCGACGTGGATGCGATGGCCTCGGATCGCATCCGCCGTTGGGCCGCGGCGGTTATCGCCATCGATCAGTGCGCGGCGATGACATTGGGGATCATCCGCGACCGGCTCGACGCATCCGCGCACGAGCGCGCGCTGCAGCGGCTTGCGCGCGAGACGGCGGCCCTCGATCTGCTGAGCGAATCGCATCTCGCTGCAAATCACGAGCTCGCGCACCACGCTGCCATCGCCACACTGCGGCTGCTCCTCGGCGGAAAAGAGGCGGTCGCGCCGGCAGTCGTTCGCTACACGCGGACATTGCTTTCTCAGATCGATGCGGACGGATTGCACGAGGAGCGAAGCCCGTATTACCACCTCCTTGCGCTCGCCGATCTTCGCCGCCTGCGCGCCGCGGCAGTGACGTGCGGCTTCGAGCCCTCTTCGCTTTCGGAGATCGACAGCCGCATGGCGGCGGCGTTGTCGCGTCTCGTGCATCCGGACGGAACGCTTCCGATGTTTCACGATTCGCCGGCCGTCGTTCATCCATCGCCACGCGAGCTCGGAATCGAGGCTGGCAACGACGGATTGGCCGATTTTTCTGCATCCGGCCTTTTCAGCTGGCGCGGATCAACGCTCCACATCGTCGGGGAGTTCGGTGCGCCTCGCCCGCGGCATCAGCCGGGCCATCAGCACGCTGCGCCGTTCGCGATCGAGATCTGGTGGGACGGTCCTTTCATCACGCCGGCAGGCGTGACGACGTATGCAGCGGGCGAGCGGCGGACGTTCGAGCGCGGCGCCGCGGCACACGCGACCGTGCGCGTCAACGGCGAGGATCCGGCCGAAATCGGGGCCGCCTTTCGGATGGGGCGCGGATACGAGGTGAGGGATCGCAAGGTTAGCGCCCAGGAGGGCGGGTTCACGGCGACCGGCTCGCACGACGGATACAAGAGCGTCACGCATTCGCGAACGATCGAGCTGCGTGGCTCGGAGCTGACAGTTCGAGACCGCATCGATGGCAACGGCGAGGCGTTGATCGAATCGTTCTGGCCGATTGCGCCCGGATGGAGCGTCGAACGGATGGGCGAGCGAGGCGTGCTCTGCCGTCGCCAACAGTCGCAGGCATGGATCGCGGTTGACGGGGCCGAGGTTTCCGTCGAGCCGTTCGAAGTCGCGAGGCGATTCGGGATTGCTGAACCGGCGACTCGCTTGATCGCGCGCCGGCGCGCGAGTATTCCCCCCGCAGTTGTGACCCGGCTCCGGTTGGAGCCGTGAAGATCCTCTTCTTTTGCCAGTACTACCCGCCGGAGTCGAACGCGCCCGCCGTGCGCACCTCTGAACTTGCGGAGCGTTGGGTCGCGGCGGGGCACCACGTAACCGTCCTCACCGCGTTTCCACACCATCCCACTGGCGTGATTCCGCTGGAGTACGCCGGCCGAATCTTCATGCGCGAGACGCGGAACGGAGTGAACGTCGTCCACACGTACGTCTACGTTGCGCCGAACAAGGGCGTGGTCCGGCGCAGCCTTTCGTACATCTCCTGGATGCTGTCGGCGATTGTCTTTGGCACGACGCGAGTCTCGAAGCCGGATGTCATCGTGGCCACCACGCCGCAGTTTCTCTGCGCCGTCGCCGGGTTCGTCGTCTCGCGGTTCAAGCGAGTGCGGTACGTCATGGAAGTGCGCGACCTCTGGCCGGAGTCGATCGTCGCGGTCGGTGCGCTTCGCGAAAATTCTCTGGCGGTCAAATTTCTGCGGCGTATCGAGCGCTATCTCTATCGCAAGGCCGATCGCATCGTGACGGTATCGCCCGGATTTGTGCAGTATCTCGAAGGTGCCGGAGGGCGCGGCAAACTCTCGCTGCTGCCGAATGGCGTCGATCTCGAGCGATTCTCGCCGGCATCGACGGTCCATGACGTCTACCGCGAAAACGGAGTCCGGCAGCCGTTCCGAATCCTCTACAGCGGAACGGTCGGGATGGCGCACGGGCTGGAGATCGCCATCGAGGCGGGGGAGAAGTTGCGCGGCTCGGATGTCGGGCTCGTGGTCATCGGCGAAGGGGCGAGGCGCAAGGAGCTGCTCGCCGAGGTCGAGCGGCGCGGGCTGGACAACGTGTATTTTCTGCCGATGCAGCCGCGCGACACGATGCCGGAATGGATTCGCGAGGCGGACGCGGTCCTCGTCCATCTGCGGCCTTCGGAGCTGTTCCAGATGGTGTTGCCATCGAAGTTGTTCGAATACATGGGCTGCGGTCGGCCAGTGCTGATGGGCGTCGAGGGGACCGCGGCCGAGATCGTGCGCTAGTCGAACTGCGGCTGGCTTTTTCCGCCCGGCGATGCCGACGCGCTGGTGAAGC
>VFSW01004436.1_pt1 | contig 20938 bp, 15 predicted proteins | sample 5358111 | NCBI WGS metagenome assembly VFSW01 (sample SAMN11554181, study PRJNA540505) | mine drainage metagenome | isolation source: sediment from site ElyBrook_90M | place: USA: Ely Copper Mine, Vershire, VT | collected 2017
TGTTGTTGTTGTTGTTGTTGTTGTTGTTGTTGTTGTTGTTGTTGTTGTTGTTGATGTTGTTGTTGTTGTTGTTGTTGTTGTTGTTGTTGTTGTTGTTGTTGTTGTTGTTGCTGCTGTCGAGGCAGCAGCGAGGGTTGCGGTGTCGGGGATAGGTGACGATGGTATCGACGGCGATCGTCGCCGAGGTCGTGAAACTCGGACAGCGGATCGCGGTCGTGCCGCGATCCGCCTGCTACCGCTCCTCTGCGGCGTCCTCCTCTGGATCCTCCTCTTCCGTAGAGTTCCACAAGCTCGCTAGGTCGCTGTCGTCCTGATTCAGCAGCGGAATGTCGTCCTCCTCGGCCTCCTCCTCCTCCTCCAGCTCCACCCACACTCTCTCGCTCGGGCGCAGGGGAACCGTTTGACGACGAAAGCATCGGATCCGATCGCGGCGAATAAATGTGGCTGTCAGAGCTAGCGCTGCTGTTGCTGCTAGAATCATCATTGTCGTCATTGTCGTCGAGTCCAGTCTCTCCCAGCCACCGGTTATCGGCCATACTATAATTGAACGGCGCGGCGGTCGAAGGGCCGCCCGGGACCGGAAATATATGCAAAACGCGCAGAGCAGGAGGCCACGCGGGCGGACGGAGCACATCTACGTGCCGCCGGCCGATTTCAAGCGCGAGTATCGCCTGCTGTGCGAATGGACGCACATCGTCGAGGAGCAAGTGCCGCTCAATGCCTACGACCGCACTCGCTACCTGCGCATCAGCATCGGCTTTGTCGAGGGGCTGCTCGACCGCGGCGAGCAATCGGGGCTGTGTCCGCAGTGGCCGCCGCCCGAGAGCGACCTGCTGCGCGTCGCCCAGCGCCTGCAAGACTTTCGGCTGGCGAAGCGCCTCGAGCTGCAGATGGCGTCGTTTCCGATGAGCGAGGGCGCCTGGCGCTCGGTCGACCAGGCGACGCTGATGTGGATGCTCGAGTGCCGCTGGCGGGCGCTGCTGCACCGCTGCTATCGCCGGCCGTTCCGATCGGCGCTCGACTACTCGGCGGAGCTGCGCGAGCGCGTCCGCCTGCTGATCGCTTCGGTGCGCGACCTCGAAGACATGTCGCTCGAAAAGCTCCGCCTGTCGATCAACTCGCTGCGCAAGCGCTGGAACCGGCTCGATCTGGCGTCGCCCGAGGTCGTAGAATACGTCGACGCTCTGGCGCTCGTAGCGGCGCAGTACGCGTCGTTTGCGCGCGATCCGGCACGCCTCGACTCGTGGGTCTGGTCGCCCGACAAGCACCTCTCGCCTCGCTTCTTTCGCGACACCGACCTGTACTTTTACGAGATCGTCCGCTCGATGCGCATCGAGCGCTACCTGCGCAGCTCGCTGTACGTCAGCGCCAAGCTCGACGCCGACATCGCCGCCGCGATGCCGCATTTTGACGATTGGTACGCGCACATGCACCGCACCGTCAACCTCGACGAGCTGCTCAAGGCCATCGACCTGCGCGCCATGGACAGCGCCGTCCAGCTCGGCGAGGAGGAGATGTACCTGCGCGACAAGCGCGGCCCGCCGTCGGCCTTCGGCGACGAAAAGTCCAACGGCGTGGCGGCCGCCGCGCCGACGCCCCGCGACATCGTCGAGCATTTCCGGCCCGACGCAGCCGAGGAGATCGACGCCGTGTACGACGCCACGCTCGACGAGGCGGTCGCCAAGTACCCGATCGACGCGTTCCTCGAGATCGCCGACTACCTGTCCAAGCAGTACACACGGCTGTCGCTGGCGCTCTACTGCGTGTCGGCGCGAGGCCTCGTGGCACGCTGGCCCGAGCTCGGCGACAGCTTCAAGCGGCAGCGATCGCCCCTCGTGGTGCGCACCGACCGCGACGCCCTCTACGTCTACGTTCCGTCGGCTCAGCGCTTCTACGACTGCCGCGGCGATCCGAAGCGGGCGCTGCTCGCCTGGCTCTGGCAGGCCGAGGCGTGCGAAACGATGCGCAACGAGAGCCTCGCGGCTCTGCTGTGTGTATTTTTCCGAGGCGACGGCAAAAAGCAGCAGCAGCAGCAGGAAGCCCCGCATACGACGATGGTGTTACTTTGAATGGCGCTCGGCGAAACACCCGTAAAATGGGCGCCATTTAATAATGGTCTAGCGGTGCATCGCGGTGCTGCGCGGGGCGACGTAGGCGAGCTGGGCGGCCGAGGCGGCGGCGAAGGCGGCGGCGTTGGGCGGGCTGCGGGCGACGGCCGCCGACAGACCTGGGCCGAAAATGCCGGCGGAGATGTCGGGCTGGGCGACGCCGCGCTTCTTGTAGACCTTGTCGTAGAACGAGGCGTACGAGTGCGGGGTGCAGAAGCCGCCGCCGGTCTTGCCCGTGTGCTTGCAGTGGACGGACGGGTCGAAGAACGCCATCTGGGTGTGGATCAGGCGGCAGATGAACGAATCTTCCTCGCCGTCGTCGTAGGTGCCGAACGGGATGCTCTGCACGAAGGCCATGCATTCGCTAAAGTTGGCGTAGAAGCCGAGCGGGTCGTACTGGGCCGAGCAGAAGCCATGCTGCTGGGTGCTGGTCGCGTAGAAGCCCGGGTTCGCGGTCATGTCGGCGCAGAAGCCCTCCATGTAGGCCTGGTGCAGGGAGTCGGGCGGGTTCGAGGCCTTGCCGACATAGTAGGCGACGGCGTCGGCGCTGACGATGCGGTGATCGTCGGTCATCGTGTAGGCGGCTGCCTCGGTGACATTGACAAACACCTGGCCGTCAAAGCCAAAGCCGAGGTCGGCGCGCAGGTGGACCTGGTTGTACTGGCCAAACACGTGGTGAAAGTAGATGGTTGGGACCTGGATCTGCCAGATCGAGGGGATCAGGTAGTAGAGGGCGGCGGAGACGGGGTCGCCGAAACCGCCGAACGGCTCGACGTAGATGGCGGCGTCGGGCGAGAAGTACTCGTAGATGCTGTAGTTGCTCGGCAGGCCGATCGCCGCGTAAATGAAGCGCAGCGGGTTGTAGGTGTCGTTGTACCAGATCAGCGCCGCGAACCATCCCTCGACGGTGGCAATGTTGGCGGCGACGGTTTCGTTCTGCTGCTGCAGAACGACGGCCGACTGGGGCTGGATGCAGTAGAATGCGCCGCGAACCATGATCGACTCGTAGGGACACGAGCACTTGGATGAGGCGGTGGCATCGCCGACGTAGCCGCGTTCAACGGCGCAGGCGCAGCTGCGGTTGACGCAGCTGACAAAATCGGGGCGGTCCGAGACGCGGCGGCAATCGTCTCGGTCCCTGCATTCGGTGTAGGCGCAGCACGCGCCGACGAGCAGCAAAAATGCGACGACGAAGAAGCTCAGACGCTTCGCCATCTCGCCAACGGGGTGATTGCCTGTGATCTCTGACAGATTGTATTAACGTGCATTCTTTTTATTTTCGACTCGCTTCTAGCAGAGCGACACTCGCGGTGAAGGTCTTGGTCGCGGTCGTCAGCGCCTCGACCGTCTCTGCGTTTTGTTCTTGCAGCCGCTCGACGACGCAAGTCAGCCGAAAGTGCGACTGCGACAGGGAGTCCACTTCCTTCTGCAGCTTCCGGACGGTCTCTTCCAGGTCGGCTTGACGCTTGCGCTTCGGTGGCGCCGCGCGGCTCATGATGTCAACTAAAAAAGGAAACCGCGCTCGCGCCCCGCCCCTATATTTTATAGGTTGCGCGGAGCGGTACGCTTGCACGCGATGGAGGTAGTCGTCGGTGCGGGCGTCGTCGCCTCGGCGGTCGTGACGGTCGGCGCGCTGGCGCTGCGGGGCGCGCGGTTCCGCATCCGGATGGTGGCGATGCTGGCGCTCGGCTTTCTGGTCAACTTTTTCGCGCGCGGCAACATCACCGGCCTGCTCGAGACGCTCGAGCAGCAGCTCGACCTGTCGATCTCGGAGCTCGGCGCTCTGCCGTGCGTCGCCGAGCTGGCCGGCGCGCTGATGCTGCCGTTCTGGGGCTGGCTCTCGGACCGCCAGCTCAAGCGCCTGCCGGCCATCTTCGCGCTGAGCTTCGTGTTTGCCGGCCTCTGCACCGGCCTCACGGGCCTCACCTGGAACTTTGTCACCGTGCTGATCGCCCGCTGCCTCTCGGGCGTCTTCCTGCTGAGCGTCTACACCCTGGCTTCGACGTTCCTCATGCACCTGTTCGCGCCCGAGGCACGCGGCCGCCTCTTCGGGGCGATGGCGCTGTGCACCGCGGTCGGGTCGTTCGCCGGCGCCATCTGCGGCGCGCTCGCCGCCGACTGGTGGCGCTGGTTGTTCGGGTCGGTCGGCGTCGTGCTGGCGGTCTACGGCGCGGCGTTCGTCGCGACGACGCGCGACTTTACGCCGCGCGTCTACCAGTCGGGCGGGACGCACCTGGCCTTCTGGGGCACGGCCGTGCGCAAGCCGACGTTCGTCGTGCTGTCGGTGACGTCGGCGCTGAGCAACCTGCCGCTGCTGGCGCTCAGCTTCCTGTTGCTGTGGTTCCGCTACGTCGGCTTCAGCGAGGCGCAGAGCAACTCGATCTTCGCGTTCGCGGCCGTCGGCCTGTGCATCGGCAGCGTCGTCGGCGGAGTGGTTTCCGACCGGGCCTACCGAGTGACGAAAAAGCCGACCGCTCGCATCGCCGTGTCGCAGGTGGCGATCCTGCTGACGCTGACCGTCACCCTGTGCCTGCTGTTTTTCGTGCCTCGCGACGCCTCGTCGTTCTGGTGGTTCTGCGCGTGCATCTTTGCGCTCGGCTTTTTCGTCATCTGGAGCTACACCGGCTGCGACCTGGTGCTGATAGCGGACATCATCCCGCGCGACAAGCTGGCCGGCGGCATCGCCCTGTCGCAGCTCATCCAGGGCAGCATCGCCAGCTTCGGCTCGCTGTTTGTCGGATTCGTGGCGCAGTCGGCGTTCGGCTACGTCGCGCGCACCGAACCGATCGACCAGATGCCCGAGGCGCTGCGCCAGGCGAACCTGTCGGCGCTGACCCGAGCGCTGGCGCTCGTCCTGTGCAGCACGTGGGGCGTGCTCGTGGTGCTCTACTGCGTCGTCTACTTTACCTACTGGCGCGACCGGGCCTACGCCGAGTCCGAGCGGACGACGGCCGACGAGCCGGTCGACCAGTTCCTCGCGCCGCTGTCGAGCGCCGCCGAACCCATGGGTTCGGACGGAATGGAGACTCAGCGACTATAAGGGGCGGCAGTGCGGTCGATAAAGATGCGTTTTCGATGGACGTCCTCGCTTCGCTGTGGAAGCTGGCCGGCAAGCCCGACTCGAGCCTCGGTCGGTGGTATGTCGGACGCAGCCCGCAGCACGTCACGATGACGCCTCTGCTGCGCGTCCTCGACGCGATGGAGATCGGCGCCGACAGCGTCTTTGTCGACATTGGCAGCGGGCACGGCCTCGTGACGTTCGCCGCGGCGCTGTACGCCGGCGCGCGCCTCAGCTACGGCATCGAGATCGACGAGAACCTGCATCGTTTCTCGGCGGAGCAGGCAAAGGCCGTCTTCGCGGATCTGCCGCCCGAGCAATGGCCGGTGCGGCTGCTGCACGTCGACGTCGCGCAGGTGAAGCACGCCTTCGACTGGACGCATTCGTACTCGTTCGACCGAGACTTTCCGCCCGAGGTTCTGGCCAAGGTCGCCTCGCTGTTCGTCTCGAGCACCAAGTGGCGCGTGTTCGCCTCGTCGCTGCCCCAGAGCCGCTGGCGCGAGGTGGTCGGAGAGCGATGGTGGGATCAATCGGTCCGTCTGCGCGAGCGGCTGCCCATCAAAATCTCGGGCAGCGGCGAGCAGCACTCGATCTACGTGTACGAGCGCACCGACCGGACCATGCCGAGGCGCTCGTCTCGCCTCGCGCGCGTCTCGGCGCTGCAGGACGAGACTGCGCTCGCCCGCTCGCGCTACGAAGCGCACCTCCATCCGGCCTCGTTCGGCAGCGAAACCCAGCCGAACCGCTGGATCCCGAGAGCCGTCACGCGCGCGCTGATTCGCTCCGGCGGCAGCGATGCATTCGAGTGCGCGCTCCCGGGGCTCGACGACGAGCTGGATCCCGGGCGGGCGAACATGCTCGCCCGGCGCGGCTCCTACGCCGAGGACCTCGGGTTCGCATCGCGCTCCGAGATCGCCAAATACCTGGAAAAGCGCGCATCGAACCCCGAGCCAACGCCCGCCGATATCCGCGACGAAGCCGATCGGGGCAATCGTTCGATCGAAGCGGCGATAGAAAGTTTCTCGCGCGAAGTCGAGCAGCAAGACTTGTCGGCCGGCGACATCGAACAAGCGGTCGAAGCGGAGCGCGAGCAAGACGTCGTCCGCGAGAAGCGTTCCATCGACGCTTACCACGCGGTCGTCGCCCGGATCGATCGGCATCTGAGGCGCGGCGCGCGGTTCCTAGACCCGCCCGTGGCCAGCGTCCTGGCGCGGACGGAATACGCGGCCGAGCTGAAGCGACGCGCGCGTCCCTCGGACGACCTGCCCGAGACGATACTGGCGGGGGGCTCGGGCGCCTCGGGCGCCGCCGAGGCCGACGACGAACTTCGAGTCTCGGCCGAGCGCGTACTGATCACCCAGATGGAGGAGTTCGATCTGCTGGTGCGGCCAGTGCCTCCGATCCGCGTGCGCGACTTGGCTTCGATGCCAGGGTTCTCGTCCGCGATGCACGCCTGGATACCGCCCGTCTACGCCCTTTTCGCGTTCAGCTGCTCGATGGATATCTCGCTGCTCTCGTATGCCCCGATGACCGCCGAGCGCTACGCGGTGGTCTCGGCCGTCGCCCGGCTGGTCAACTACATCCGCGATGCCAAATTCGAAGCGCTCAGCTCGACCGAGCCGGACGCCACCGTCCAGCAGCGCTCCGCGGCGGCGTCGGACCTCGGCCTTTTGGCTAATAAGAAGGGCGCCGTCGTCGGCACCGAAGGGCTCGTCCGCGATTCGGATCTGTGGTATTTTCCGCCGATCTCAGCGGCGAAGTCGGCGTCGTTTTCCGACATCGTCCTCTCTGCTGCCACGCTTCGCGGCAGCGTTCCCACGTCTCTCTGGATCGAGCTCAAGGAGGGAAATAGGCCGACGATCGACGCGAATGCGATCTATCGCGTCGGTTGGAAAACGGGCACCATCGGTTTCGGCTACTCTGTGCGCAGCTTCATCGTACGCGAGCAGAAGCAGAGACGCGGGGATACGCCCCGCGAGATCGTGCTGGCGCGCGACGAAGCTCTCGAGTGGCACCTGTTTGATTGCGGCGGACGAAGGCAGGGCGTCTGCATGCCGTTCGCCGTTCCGATCGGCAGCCACAATCCTGTCGGACCCGGCGCGCACAGAGTCGAAGATCCGTTGGAAGAGTCGCGCAGTTGGACCTACGATTACGACAAAGCGGCCGGCAGCGTCTTCGTGTTGCTCGAGCGCGACATGGACGCGCTCGCCGGGCTGCACGAAGAGTATCCGCTGGCGCCGCCCAAGACGCCCGTCGTCGAAAACGCCACGTTCGCAGCGGCGCTCAGGACCGACCTCGTCATCCATAAGAGCCCGCCCCCCTCGAGCCTCGCCACCCGCGGCCTCTATCCGGAGACGCGGCTGGATCAGGTCGGCCTCGCCGGCGGCCTTCCGGCGTTCGATTGCGTCGTCGGTTCACCGACGATGCGCTACGAAGGCAGCGCTCGAGCGATGGCAGTGGCGCTTGCCATGTTCCACATGAACGACTCTATGGACGTGCCGCTGCTGCTGCGCTACCCGATCAAGGAGCCCATCGACAACCCCGACCTTCCGGGCGTGGCCCAACAGATCGCCGCCGATCGTTTCGTGGGACTGGTCGTCGCTCCGATGCGCCTGCGGGGATGGGAACGCATCCGCGCGACGCGCTTCGCCGTCGCGCGGCACTACCTGGTGGATTCCCCGAGTTTGCTGGTGGCCGACTCGTTCCGCTTCCTCCGGTGGTTTTACGGTCTGTACGGCTACGATGCTGTCACGAAAAAGATCATCGTCGCAGTGTCCGAGGCCATCGACAGACGGTCGTGGGTGCTCAAGAAGGCGACCTCGCTCGCCTGGATTGCGATCAAAACGGCGCTGGCGATCGGCTTCATAGTCGGCGTCGCAAATGCCTCCGCGTCCGCCTACGCTGCGCCCGGCGAGACCCTCGAGGCGGCGGCGACTGTCGGCGGGGAGGCTTTCCGATACGGTTGGGACACGACGGTGGCGATAGGATCGTTCGCCGGTTCCGCGGCGATCAACAACATGAAGACGACGCTGACGGCGGCAGTGTTGGTGGCCGGAGCGCGGCCGGCCGAGGCGCTCGCCTACCTGTTCGGCATCTCGGCGGTGGCCGGGCGCGTGGCCGCATCCAAGGCGCCGTTCCAGGATCGGAAGCGTTTCGCCTTCAAGCTCTACTTTAGCGACACGGTTTCTCTCGAAAAGTTTGCTCAGGCGGTGCCCGCGCCTCCCGACGGCGGAGGCGTTCTCGGCGACGATCAGCTGCGGGCCGTGCTGAACTTTGCGCGCAACGGTCTTCCGCCCAACGACAACCCCGCCTACGATGCCATCGCCGTCAAGCAGCACCGCGATTTTCCGCGGGTGCTGATATCCGTCGATAACGCCTCCGACGAACAACTGGCGAGTGTGCTGCTGGCCGATGCGTCGCCCGAGACGTGGCTCGAGAAGGCCGGCCAGCAACGAACCGTGCCGGCGTTCAGCATCGCGGTGTCGTTCAACCTGGACGACGCGACCATCGCGAGCGTCGTCGGAAAAAGCGAGCGCATCCCGCTGCGCCTCGAGTCGAAATCGGGAACCTACGACCTGGCCTCGATCGTGTGGCGCTCCAAGTCGAAGAACGCCTACTTTGTCGTCGAGCGAAACAAGCAAGGCACCTACTGGTGCCTGCGGGTGGATGCGGCGATCGTCCACGCTCTGGGCACCGTCAAGCGCGAGAATCTGCGCGACGCGCTTTCGATGCCTGACGCCCGGCTGCTGGTCCACAAGAGCGGCCGCAAATCGCTCTGGCCGACCGATTCGGGCGAGATCGCCATCGGACGGAGCTGCACGTTCTTGCTGTACAACAACTCGATGCTATATCCCACCGTGGCGAGCGAATAAAAACGGCCATGTCTACCCTGCGAGAGCAGCTGGCGCGCATTCCTCGCGCGGCGGTGACGCCCGGCTCGATCGCTCCGCTCTTCTACTGGTCCGATGTCGGCCAGTTTCAGCGCCTGCTGGACGTCGATCAGATGCGCCGGGCCTACCAGTTGTTGTACAACGACCCGGTCGTGCGCCGCTGCCGCAACCTGCTGCACTTTTGCCTGATCCACAAGGACCGCTTCGAGATCTGCTGGGGCAGCGACGGAGCGCGAGTGCGCGACGAGTTCGAGGAGCTGGTGCGCGACGAGGCGCACGCGGTGCTCGACGCGCTGCTGGCCTTTGGGTTCGTGCCGTGGAGCTATCGCGACGTGCGCAATGTGCACAACCAGGCGGTGCGCTGGAAGATTCCGCTAGTGCTTCCGTTCGGCACCTACGCCATCGAACAGGCGTTCGGCGCGCGCTTCACGCGCGAGTTCAAGTGCGTCCAGCCGCCCGGCGGCGCTCCGACGGGGATCAACACCGAGCACTACAGCTCGACGCGCGTCTACGCCTCGCCCATGTACGCGCCGCACGTAGACGGCACGCTCAACAGCGAGGTGGCGGCGCTGCTATTCACGCACTCGCTCGTCGCGTCGGTGGCGATCGACGGCCGCGACGCCTCGCGCATCGGGGCGCGCCCGCCGGTCGTCACGCAGCGGCGCCAGAAGGATGGGCCGAACGGGTCGATGGTGCGTTCGTCGATGTACCTCGAAGGCGACATGCGCGACGTCCGCCAAGAGAGCCGCATGGCCGACAACGCCGAGGAGAACGAGATCGCCGAGCTGCAGCAGGACGTGGCGGCCGGCGAGCCGACGGTCGAGCGGTCGGTCGACCCGGAGACCAACCGGCCGGTCGAGCGCTCGGTGCCGCCGTTCTTCCGCGACAACTTTTACAACATCCCGATCGGCCGCGAGCTCGTCCGGCAGCAGATGCCCGAGGCGCGCGCCGACATCGTCGACTGGATCCGCTATCGAGACGACGCGAGCGCCACGGTGCTCGGCATCCCGGCCTCGATCGTCATGCCGCGGGCGGGCTCGCGCGATTCGGCGCAGACCGGCGCCTACCTCGACACGCTGTCCAAGACGATGGCCGGCTACGCGGCGTCGCTGTCCGACGCCATCGAGGCGATGCTGACCGAGCTGTACAAGCGCAAGGAGGACGAGGAGCTGATCGACCTCATCGAAATGGACCTGATCCCGGCGAGCGAGACGAAGCGCATCCTGAAGGAGATCCAGAACGCCCGGCGCTACAACGTCCGCATCACTCCGCCGAGCTTCGTCGACATCGAGCTGCTGATGAAGATCGCCGAGCGCGGCTACTTTTCGCGCGAGACCGAGGCGCGGCTGGTGCTCGACCGCGCCGGCCTGCCGCATGGTGCGGTCGAGGTGCAGGCGCCCGACAAGCTGCTGTCGGTGGCGTCCCAAGTGGCGGTCGCCAAGGCCGCCGAGCGCGAGCGGCGCAAGACCGAGTCCGAGGAGCAGGCGAGCAAAAAGCCGCGCGTATAAACGCATTCGCGCGCGAGCAAGCACGGCAATGGCGCACCGCTGCTGCTGCTGCTGCGCCGAGTTGCTTGCCGACAACGAGCGGCTCCGGTGGACGCTGCATCGCCTGCGACGGAAGCAACAACTGCGCTTCGTCACGGTGGAGCGGCCGGTGCGCATCCGTATTCGGAAGGGGATGAAGCGCCCGACGATCCGACTCGACACCGCGTCTGGCGCACTCGTTGTAGACTTTACTGCTTCTTTGGCTTCTTGAACGTCCATGGTCGATCGTAGGTATTTTGGAGATGCTGGGCGCGTTTCTGGTTGATGGCGTGGCGATTCTCGGCATCGGCGCACTGCGCGCGCTTCACGGGCCGCTCCGTCTTGAGCGGCTCGGCGCCCTTTCCCATCTCCTCGAGCGCAGCGATGCACTGGCACAGAGCCGTGGCGGCCGCGTGGCGGCTCAGATCCGAGTTGTAGGGCCGCGACACGGCCGGCGCGTCGGTCGGGTCGACGCGCCTCCGCCACATGTTCACCGAGTAGTTGTCGATGACAAAGTCGACCGGGAAGCGCTCCTCGAGCTTGGCGACGCACTCGTGCGCCTGCTGCAGGTTTTCGTCCGGCCGCCACACCGGCAGGCGCGGTTTGTCCCTATCCTCGCGCATCAGATGGCCCGACGGAAGGCCGTCCTCCAGGTTGTGCCACTCGCTCGTGCCCGCCTTGCAGCGCCAGCGCATCAGGCGCTCGGCCAGCCGCAGGCGCAGGTTGGCGCCGGTCAGTTCCATGCGCGGGCGCGTCAGCGACGGCGTTTCTTTTTTATATAGGCAGCCTGGCCTCTTCGATCCGGGCGCAGAGGTGCTCGAGAAAGCCGCCGAGCGTCGCGGCGCTCTCCTCGCCGACTCGCTTCTTGTACTCGGCAAACAGGCGAGCGACCGCCGGCGAAAACGCGCGCCGCAGCGTCGCGTAGTCCTCGATGCACTGGCGCTTCAGCACGGCGATTCCGATCGACCGGTGCTCGGGCAGCGGAGGCGGCAGGCTTTTGTGGTAGAGCAGCAGGCGCTCGCGGCCCGCGTAGCAAGCGGCGTGCAGCCGTTCGGCGGCGTCGGCCCGCTCGTCGAAGCTCAGCGACCGGTAGAAGGCGTCGATGTTGAGCCGCGAGCCGTCGTCGTAGAGCCACAGGTCCGGGACGATCGACTGCGCCAGCCAGTCGTCGATAAAGTCGGCGACAAACTCGTCCGCGCCGTCGTAGCACAGGTCGAAGCGCCGCTCGGCGCTCGGTCGGCGCATGTCCAGCGCCGCCCAGATGTAGGCCGGCAGAAGGTCGAGCGGAAGGAACCGCGCCGCCAGCGCCCAGCGCGTCTGCGGCAGGAACTCGCCGGTCTCGGGGTCGGTCGAAACGAGCAGCGGCAGCCGCTGCTCTTGGTCGTCGCCGACGCCCATCGACTCGAACGTCCGCTGCCGAAGCTTTTCCAGGTAGCGCTTCCGGTGCGGGTTGCGGAGCAGGCGGCGGCTCAGCTCGCGATAGCGAGGCGTCGCAAGCTCCTTGGTCAGCTGCATCAGCGGCGCGCCCCATCTCAGCTGCGGCTCGCGAAACACGACGTAGGGAGACCCGTTTTTCAGCCGGTCGTAGCCGCCCTCGGGGAAGCCAAAGCCCCGAGCATATTCCACTTCGGACTGGATGGCCACCGCCCGCACCCAGTACAGGCCTACCGTCACGACAAAGTCCAGCTGGGCGTAGCCCTCCTTGGTTTTCTCGCGGCCGGGCAGCCAGTGCACATCGCAGGCCATCGCCGCAAAACAGGGGAAAAAAAATTTGCGGGGAGCGTTTTTACTGCTTTCGGCACTTGTCTGACATTTCGCGGGCGCACGTTGCCGGGTACAGCGCGCACTGGTCCGCGTCGCTCTGGCCGCCGGCCCGCGCCTCGATGATCGGCGGCGGAAGCGGCCGGCTGGTCGCCGTGCCCGCCAGGGCCCGCCGAGCCGCCAGCACGTTGTCGAGGAAGGTCGATTCGTTTGCATCGCGCGGCTGCAGCAACATGGCCAGCGCGGCGCAGTCGAGATCGGAGCGGTCGTACGAGTACAGGCGGAACGAGGCCAGCAGGTAGGCCCGGAGCTCGGAGCGCGAGAAGCGCGAGAACAGGCCGGCGCTGGCGTGCAGCGCGCCGCGCTCAAACTCGACGTGCTTGGCGTCGCCCAGGTCCAACGCGCCGCCGAGGCGCGCGCCGGCCTCGGCGGCCGTCATGCGCGCCGGGTCGCTGTCGTAGCCGAGGCCGTACTGCTCGACGGCCAGCACCGCCGCCGGATCGACCATCGATCCGGCAAACAGCGAGCGATAAAACTCGAGCGAGCCTTCGCACCGAAGCTCGTTGTCGCACAGCCGACGCTGCGAGCGGACGATCGCGACCGTGTCGTTGGAGCGGCGCACGGCGTAGAACGGCAGCGGCACGCGCAGCCGCATCATCGCGGCGATCGAAACGTCCTTGTAGAGCGCGTCCCACTCGGTGCTGCGGTCGCGCGACCGTCGCTGCACGCAGCTGGCGTAGAACGCGCCGGAGGCGTGCTTGGCCCGCGTCTCGTTCCACGCCTTCGAGGCGGCCGCCCGGTGCTCGGCCCGCCGCCGCTCGACCGCCTTCGCGAACGCCGACTCGCACGCGCCCTTGGCTCCCGCGGGAGCGCCGGCGGCGTAAGCGCCGTAGTCTTCTTCGCCGTCGTAGTAGTAGCAGTCGTCCCAGTCGTGGCAGCTATAGTCGGGCCGGCCCCAGGCAAAGAACAGCGGCAAGGCGAGCAGCACGAGCGCCACGCAGCACAGCATCCAGGCGAGCGACTGCCATAGCTCGTCTTCGCCTTGCTGTGCGAGCGCCGGCAGAGGGCGTCGGATCGTGGTCGTCTCGACCGTCTCGCCCTTCAGGCGCCGGCCCTCGCCGTACACCCGAGTGCGCTTTTCGACGTGCTCCTCGGTCATCGGCGGGAGGGGCAGCGATTTTTCCGGTATAGGCGGCGCGCTTTTTAATCGGTCGTCAGTGCCACCGGCAGTACAAACAGGTGGCGCAGGAAGAGCGGCGTGGCGCGCCCGTAGCCGGCGTACCAGGCGCGCCCCGGCGCTGCGGTCACTTCCAGCGCCTCTTCGACCTGCGGACGGCTGACGCCGTCCGTCTTGCCCGCGAATCGTATGACGTTCGGCAGGAACAACTCGTTGTCGAAAAAGTCGTCCGCGTTGTTGCGCTCGGCCAGCGACAGCGTGCCCGAGACGTAGGCCCGCCCGCGCTTCTTTTCGCTCGGCGCGTATTCCAGGTCGCGGGTCACCTTCCAGTCCGTCGAGGCAGACTCGCGCGTGAAACCGGCTGCGCTCCACAGCGCCCGAACGTTGTCGGTGAACGTGTCGCGCTCTCCTCCCACAAACCAGGGCGGCGTGCGCTCCGTGATTGAGTAGTTGAACAGATCGGGCCCGGTCCGCTGCTTCACCGATCGCACCACCATCGACTTGACCTTGGCCGACGCTGCCCCGGAGCGCTTTTCTTTGCTGCCGGTGTGCTTCATCGATGTGGGCCACGTCGGTTCTTCGTCGTCCTCGGGTTCGTCCGGCTCTTCGGCGGCCGCTGCCTGTTCGTCAAAGTCTAGATCTTCTTCCTCGTTGTAGTCGTCCTCCGCTTCTTCTTCTTCTTCTTCTTCTTCTTCTTCTTCCTCGGGAACTCCGGCGATGACACGCCAGTCGGAGCTTAGCGCCTCGGAGATCTCGCTCTTGAACTTGAGGGGCGGGTTCTTGCCCTTGGATGGCTTTCGGTACAGGTCGTACTGCATCGCGAACGAGAACAGCTGCGCGCCGTCGATCAGCGTCCGGGCGGTCTGCTCCGGGTCGAGCCGTCGGCGGTAGATCTCGTCGATCACCTTGGTGGCGCGGGCGCGATCCTCGAAGGTCAACTGCACTCGGTCTTTGGGCGAGATGCCGCGCACCGACGGGGCGCGCAGTTGTTCGCGGTCGAGGCTTTTCAGCAGATCCGAGGCTTCCTCCTCGGTCGCGCCACCGTTCTGCTCGATGCAGAGTCGGATAAACTCGGCGCGCTCGGCGTCAAACGACGAGCCCAGAAAGTCGGCTGATCCCAGGATCGAGATGCCGTAGGTCGCCGCGGCCGGCCCCTCGCTGCCGTCGTTCTGCTTCCAGCCGTGCTTCTCGGTGCGGTCGATACGCAGCTGGGTGCGCTTTTCGGCACTGGCCTCGGCCAGCTCCTGCGATCCGCGGAAGATCTCGTCGCCGAGATAGTTCTCGACGATGTCGTCGGCGCCCAGATAGCCCAGGTCGAGCAGCAGGCCGGCGTAGTTGTAGACATAGTTGAAGTGCGCCAGGCCGACGACATTGGGCGGATGGACGCCGACAAAGTCTCTCATCCGTTGGTAGGTCTCGTCGGCGGTCCAGTCCGGCGAGGCGGAGGCCTTCTCGCGCATGAAGCGCACGATCGGTGCGTTCTTGTCGATAAACTCGGCGCGCATCCAGCGCAGCAGCGCAGCGCCCATCATGCGGCACAGCCACACGCCCTTGATCGACACCACGGCCTCGAGCGGCTGGCCGTGAAACTCGCGCACGCGGGCGGCGAGGACGCGCACCGCCGCCTCGACGCTCGGCGCCTGCCGGACGACTCGCTCCTCGGCCGTCTGCTTCTTGGGCTGCTGCTGCTGCTGCTGCTGCCGCTTCTTTGGCTCGCGCTGCTGCTCGGTGCGCTCGTAGGCGAGGTCGTGCACGTTGACGTCGGCGCTCCAGAGCGACTGGCGCTCGTAGCCGGCGCGCATCATCGCCTTGAACTTGCCGCGGACGAGCAGCGCGTGCAGCGACGAGTGCTGCATGGAATCGCTGGCGCGCTTGCCAGCCACCTGCGGAAACAGCGCCCAGCTGACCTGTGGGAAGAGCCGCGTGACGCGCTTCTGCTTGCCCCACTGCTTGCTGTCGGTCCACTTGCGCACCTGGTGCCTATAGCGCTCCGAGAACTCGGCGTCGGTGTCGCGATAGTCCTCGAGCTTCGACTCTTCGAGCATGTCCAGCATCGCCGAGGCGCTCTTGGCGGCCGCCACGAATTCGGTCAGCTGCGTTCGCAGCGGACGGCCCAGCTCGGCCCAGCCGCGCACCAGGTACGGGCTGCGCGCAAAGAACGCCTCGATCAGCGCACACACGGCACGCCGAACCGCCGGGCGCTCGGCCGCCGAGTAGCGCAGGTCCCAAAAGTAGTAGTCGCGCTGCGGCGCACCGGAATTGATGCGTTGCAGCGCCGAGAACACGCCCTCGGCCGCCTGCTCGCGCTTCACTCTATTTTTCAGGTCGTCGTCGGCGGCGTGCTTCTCGAGGATCTTGTCGGCCAGCAGCTCGCTCAGTTCGCTGGCGTGTGCCGGATTCGTCCGCACGGTACCGGCCGGGATCGCGATACGGATGTTGTCGTCGCCTTCGTCGTAGGTGATTTCGGTGGCGGACTCTCCGCCGCCGCCGCCGCCGCCACCATCATCATCGTCATCATAATCATCATCATCGTCGTCCCCGAGGATCGACTCTTCGTCGTCGCTCTCTTCCTTGGTCGGCGGCCTGGCCGCTCCGCTGAGCGCCTTGGCCACTACGCTAAAGGCGATGGCGAGCGCCAGCGAGCGCCGATAGTCGACCTTGCGGACCAGGCCCAGCGCGACCGACGCCTCGAGCATCTGTTTTGCCCATTCGCGGACGACGTCGTCCTTCTGCTCGTCGTCGTTGAGCGGAGGCGCGAAGGCGTACTGTGGGGCGACGCGAGGGCCGGCCTTGGTCGTGCGCAGGACCGACTCGGCGAGCGCCGGATCGAGCAGATTCTTGCGCTCTTCCGGCGTCAGCGACTCGGCGTCGCGGGCCAGCAGGTCCGAAGCACAGTACGAGACAGGCTCGAGCGCGAACGCGTGCAGCTGGCTGAGCGCGTCGACGTACAGGAACGGCGGCATCGACTCGACGCTGGCGACAAAGCGCGCCAGCCGCGCCAGCGCTCCGGCGTCGTAGGCATCGGCGACGCGCTCGAGGCTCTCGGTCGCATCGACGCCGGCCGCCAGCAGCACCTGCTGGCGCGAGGCGAACGCCGCGAGGCTGGCGCCGCCCGCCTGCGACCAGCGCAGCCAGTCGATGGACATTTGCAACGATCATCGATCGCACAGAGGTTATATATCGCACGCGTCAGCAGCGGAACGGCCGCGCGCAAGACGAAGGTGCTTCTGCTGCGCTCGGCCATCAAACGCCATCGCTGTCATCGAATGCGTACGAAGTGCGCGAGATCAGGCCGCAGCGCGCGGCCAGCAGCACGCCGACGACCAGCACGATCGCGACGCCCGCTATGCCGCCCACGCAGGCACCGACGATGGTCGCCATGTGCTGCGAGTGGTCGCAGGAGTTCGAGTTCACTTCGAGCAGCACGCCCAACCGCGACGAGTCGCTCGAGCGCTGCTGCGCGCCGCTGACACCGTAGCAGCCGAACGGGCCGGCGATGTTGACGCGCGAGAAGCTGCCGGTGACGTTCGCCGCCTGCAGCACCAGCACGAGCGTGTTGCCCGCGGGCACGTCCGCGAGCGTGATGTTCAGTTCGCCGGCGGCCGACGCGCGCCCGGCGGCCGTCACGTAGCTGCCGCCCGTCAGAGCCAGTCCGTTGAGCGTCACGTTCCCGTTCACGACCAACTGCGTCGCCGGCCGGTCGATCGAGATCGACCCCGCGACGTCGCTCGGAACGATCCAATAGCCGTTTGAGCACGCGACCGTCGTGTTGGGCGGCAGCACCGGAAGCGGAAGCGGGCACTGTTGAGTTGAAGTGCCGCCGGCGGTAACGGCGGACGTCGCCACGCCAGCCGAGTCGGTAGAGGCAAGGACCGCGGCGATCGTCGTGTTGCACGTCTGGCGCAGCGGGCAGGCGCTCGCGGGTGCAACTGCGAGCAGCAGCGACAGCAGCAGCAGCAGCAGCAGCAGCAGCAGCAGCAGCAGAAACATGAAAGAGGCGCGGCAGCGGACGGGTCTCCATAAAAAAAATGCGGGGACTGCTATTTTAGGGCAGTGTCGCGCCGGCTCCTTATTCGCGCTGCACCGGCCATGCTGCAGCTCGGACCCGCGGCGCGGGAGCACTTCATTGGCACGCTGGCCGAGGCGCAGCGCCTCGGACGTTGGAACCACGAACGCGTGTGCGAACTGGCGCTGGACACGGCCATGGACATTGGGTTCGCCTCCGGTGGGCACGTGGTGCCGGCCGAGGCCGTGGCCGACCAGGAGCGGGCGCTGCAGGCGGCCGGCTGCAGCAACAAGCGGCGCCGAGCGCCGCCGGCGCCCAGCGAGCTTCCGCCCGACGAGCAATTTCCGCCGTTCGAGGCGCTCGACGAACTGCAGGTGCAGGCGTGGATGAAGAACGCCTACAACTATCATCTCGACGCCGAGGTGATGAAATTGACGGTGCCGGTGCACGCATCGTCGGGCAAGGGGGTCGAGATACTGGGCATCAGCATGCTGGACATGCTGCGCATGCGGACGCGTTCGTCGGTCGACGACCCCGAGCAGATCTGGGCGAGCGGAAACGTGCTGGATTTTTACGGCGGGCTGCTGCGACTGGCGGCCCTGCGGCGCCCGCCTGGAGAGCCGCGCCTGTTTCTGTTCACGACCGACATCTATCGGATCGTCGAGCGCGACACGTTCCGCCCGTCGGAACACAAGCAGCTGCGGCGCCTCTCGCGCGGCATCCGCGCCGAGCTGCTGCGTCCGCACGCCAAGCTGGTGTTTCCGGCGAACCAGTCGGGAAACCACTGGGTCGTCTCGCTGGTCGTCATCACCGGCGAGGGCGAGGGCGACATCTACTACTACGACTCGCTCGGAGACGCCTTCCAGCCGATCTATCACCGCCATCTGCAAGAGTGGCTGCGGCAGGAGCGCAGCGAGCTGCTCGGCGCGCCGTCGACGTTCCGCCTGCGGATGGTCGACCTGCCCGAGGCGGACAACGCCGCCGTGTTCCGCCAGGAGAACATCTTTGACTGTGGCGTCTTTGCCATGATGGTCATGCGCGGACTGACGCTCCGCCATGTCTACGCGGGCGGCACCCGGCTCATCCCGCGCGTCCAGTCGCTCGACCGAAAGCAGATCAGCGCCCGCAGCGACTACATGCGCCGCCTTCTGCTGCTCGAGATGATCAACCAGCGGATACCTTTTTTCGATTGGAATACCACTAAATAGCAACGGCCCTGAGCACGGCTTCGCGCTCGGCCAAAAACTCGGCCGGGGCGGTGACCTTGACGCGCGGCACCCGCTCGAGCTCGTCGAGCCGCAGCGGCACCGATACGTTCTTGGTCGAAGCGTGCACGCAGAACGGCAGCTTGATCAGGTGCGTCAGCTGCGTCGTCACCCTGCGGTCGATGCGCGGCACGATCCAGTCGGCCGCCGAGCGCTGCGTAGGGGTGGAGCGGCGGTCCGGCTGGCGCGCCAGCCGGTCGCACAGTGCCTCGCGCTGCGCCTCGTCTAGGACAAAGGCCGAGTCGTCTAGAACCCAACAATGCAGGCCTTTCTGGCCCGAGAAGACCCACAGGCGTCGCTCGAAGCCGAAATCGAGCTCGAGCACGCTGTCCAGCTGGCGGGCACTGCGCGCCATCAGCCCCCAACAGCTGTCGCAGTAGGCGCTCTTCGGGCCGCCTTTGCACGGGCACGTCCGCAGCGAGTCGTAGTCGGGCAGGTCCAGGTCGAAGACCAGCTCGCGGCCGAGCACTCGGCCGGTCCGCGACGGCTCGCAGCGCTCGTAGACGGCGCCGACTTCGATGCGCTCGGGAGTCTCGCGCGCCAGTGCCTCGGCCAGCTCGCGCGCGGATGCGAACGACCGGTAGCGCGAGAATCGCGCCCCGCCCTCCCACTGGAACGCCAGCTCGCGCGTCTCGAGCGGAACTCTGCCTCCCCGCGTGAGGAACTGCACGAGCGCTTCGGTCGGGAAGCGCGCGTAGTAGGCGCGCAGAGCCTGCTGCTCCATGGAGACTGGTTGCCAAATTTAGACTTGACGGGGACATAGACCCCCCGATCCGGGCCGCCGGAAGCGACCAAAAAAAAAACTTCCGCATGGCGTCTGCCGCAACCCTCGCCTCCGCGCTGCGCTCCGAGCTTCAGCAGCGCGGATTTTTCACGGCCGAGTCGCTCGAAAACTACCGCTGGGCCGACGCGCTCTGCTCGCTGGGATTTCACCGCGACGACGCTCGCGTGGCGTGCTACCGAGACGAGATCTACCTGCCTGCCGACGCCTCTTCGCACGTGGAAGCGTGCATGAGGCGCATCAAGAACACGCTCGAGCGCGAATCTCGCCCCGACCGCGAGACCGGCGTCGTCGAGCTGCTGATCACCCCTGCGCCGCCCGTCGTCGGCGGCTGGACCGTCTCCTACTGGTGGCTCGAGCGCCCGAGACACGCGTAAAGGCGTCGTTCACCGATCGATCAAGTGTCGTGACAGCCGAGATTGCAATACTCGGCAGTGGCGGCGAGGGCCTCGGCGGGCAGCTGGAGGACGGTGCGGTCGACGGTGTTCGAGCCGGAAAAGTAGTCGTAGATGGCATTCTGGATGTAGGGAAGGCGCTCGCAGACGGAGCATCCGCTGGAGTTGGTGACGACCGGCTGGATGGTCGGGAAGGACGAGAACCAGCGGAGCGGGTGGCCGCTGGCGGGGTCGACGTACATGTCCATGGAGATGCCGTGGCCGCAAGCGCCGGCGTCCTTGGACAGGCCGGAATACTGATAAGCCAGACGGTAGTTTCCGAGATCGGCGCCGTCGCGTTTGCGCCCAGCGGTGGTCAGGGCGAGGCCGAAACGGCCTCTGCGATGAGAGACACCGTCGGTGATGTCGTCGAGCTGGCTGGCGGTGGGACGGGCGGGCTTGCCGTTCGGCATGGTGGTGTTCTGGTATTTGGTGATGCCGGGGAGCAGGACGGCGCCCTGGAAGGTCAGGGCGGTGTGGCCGACGGCCTCGGTGATCCACTGCATGTAGGTCTGGGGGTCGTAGTACCACTTGAAGCCGAGGAACGCGCCGGTGGCGGGGTCCTGCTCGGGGAGCATGGTGTAGGTTCCGTTGTAGCAGGTGAACTGGACGGTGATGCCCGAGTCGATCGAGAAGCACTGCAGCGCGGGGTCGTTGGTGAAGGCGGTCGGGAAGACGCCGCACTTGCCGAGCTGGCCGACGCCCGGGAGGACGACGCAGAAGGAAACGTTGCCGTAGAGCGACACGGTCTGGTTCCAGTAGGCGGTGAGCGGCGCGCCCGGGTTAGGCGTCGCGATCGGCTGGGCGAGGGCGCTGGCGGCCAGCGTCGCCAGGACCAGGCAGAAAATCGGAGCGACGTGCATTATCGGGGTCTCTCTCTCGGGGGGGGGGGGGGGGGGGGGGGGGGGGGGGGGGGGGGGGGGGGGGGGGGG
>VFSW01004437.1_pt1 | contig 20929 bp, 15 predicted proteins | sample 5358111 | NCBI WGS metagenome assembly VFSW01 (sample SAMN11554181, study PRJNA540505) | mine drainage metagenome | isolation source: sediment from site ElyBrook_90M | place: USA: Ely Copper Mine, Vershire, VT | collected 2017
CAAGGGATCAGAAGGACGGCAAGGGATTGGAAGGACGGGCGCGCGACTTGGAAGACCCACGGATGAGCAAGGTGTACCAATTGATGGTGGTGCGATGGTGCGCATCGTTGTATCACCGGGTTTGGCGCAAGGGCTTCATGCGGTCAGGAATGGTGACTGGCCTGATTCTAGGGGCTTTGCTGGTTGGGCTGAGCGTTGCGAACCTGGAACGGGGGCGCGGGAATCTTCACAAGTTAGAGGCCAAGATCGCGACCGAGCAGCCGGACGCGCCAGCGCCGCGACCGGGCGGACAGGATGCGATTGAGTTGACGCGGTCGCGCCTGATGGGCAACTCGATACCGGAGTTTCTTTCCGTGACGGTGCTGCCGGGCCGTGGGATGAACATCCTACAGATTGGGGCCTATATTCCGGGGATGGGCGAGGTGAACCTGCTGGCATCGCCACCGATTGGGGACGCTGCCGCCGCGATGACTGGCAAGGGTGAGGACACGGCGGGGCAGGCGAGTCTGGCGATGGGCGGTGCCCTTGAGGTACCGTGGGCGGGCCGCATCTGGGGAGCGCCCGCGCAGACGGGAGACCTTACAAGCGCACTGTGGCGGGGGCATACGATGACCCTGCCGAATGTGGCAGGGGCCGAGCCGCGAGGCGGGTTGATGCTGGCCGAGGCGGCGGACTCCGTGGAGACGACGGCGTTGCCGGATGGGGGACAGGCGCAGGCGGTCTACCACGCGGGGAACTTTGCGGCGCACTGGCCGTCGAAGACGGACGTGACCGTGACCGTGCTGCTGAGCAGTCAGTCGATCGACATGACGGTAGTGGCTCGGAACACGGGCGACGCAGCCGAGCCGGTCGGCATCGGATGGCATCCGCGGTTTGCCATCTTCGATGGGAACAGGGAACAGTTGCGCCTTCGAATTCCAGGCGAGATGCGGGAGGAGGTGCGCGACCGGAAGACCGGACAGCCCACTGGAGCGCTGCTTCCGGTGGCTGGAACGGCGTACGACTTCACGATGCGTGGCGGGGTGGCGCTGGGCAAGATGGACCTGAACGACTGCTTCGTCGCGCTGCAACGGGAGTCGCAGAACATTGGGCCAGTCGCGGAGTTGAGCGATCCGGCAAACGATTATGGACTGCGCCTGACGACGTTCAGCTCGGCGATTGGGGCGATGCGAGTGGTTGCGCCAGTGAATGCGGACTATGTTTCGATCCAGCCGCAGTTCAACCGCGACGACCCGTTTGGGCGGGAGTGGGGCAAGGATGAGGATACCGGGATGGTGGTGCTGCAGCCAGGGCAGTCCACGCAGTGGAAGGTGAGACTCGACCTGTTCTCGCTGGACAGCCAGCCGCCGAAGTAACGGAGCGGCGCCGCGGACACAAAGGCCGTGACCGCGGGGTGTTTGACCCTTCGCAAGCAAGACCCGTAGAGTGGAAGAAGGGCTTGGGTGAGCGCGCGACGCGGGTGATGGCGTAGCGCGGCGCATCTGTGGGCACATATTGGAAGGCACGAACGAGAAGGGACTGACTTGAACTCGACTGAGACGACGGAAGCAAACGAGACGATTACGGATGAGACCGCAACGCTGCATCTGGACGACGCTTCGACCGAGGCGCACGAACACAGCCACGCGCACGAGCACAGCCATGAGGCGCACGAGCACAACCATGAGCCATCGCTGAACCCGCTGCTGACGCGCGAGATTTCGGTCGAGGTCCCAGCCGATGAGGTCTCGAAGACCTATGCAACGGTCATCAAGCGGTATCAGAAGCAGGCCCGGATTCCGGGCTTCCGCGCGGGCAAGGTCCCGGCGTCGCTGGTGCGGACGAAGTTTGCCAAGGAGTTGCGCGAAGAGGTGCTGCAGGCGCTGGTGTCGGAGCGGTTCCGCTCCGCGATCGCGGAGCAGAAGCTGCATCCGGTCTCGGAGCCGCAGTTGCTGGATCTGCAACTGATGGACGGTCAGCCGCTGCGCTTCAAGGTGGCCTTCGAGGTGCTGCCGGAGTTCGACGTGGCGGGGTACGATACGGTCCGCGTGGAGAAGCCGCAGGTGGATCTGACCGCGGAGGAGTTCGAGGCCGAGCTGGACCGCCTGATGGACAGCCAGGCGACGGTGGAGACGGTGGAAGAGGAGCGCGCCCTGGTCGAAGGCGACTGGGCGGAGATCCAGTTCCGCGGCGAGATCAGACCGCTGACCCAGACCGTGACGGAGGAAGGGATTACGGCAACCACTCCGACGGCGGCCCCGATTACCGGCGAGGACGTGTTGATCCAGATTGGCGGAAAGAACACGCTGGCGGCGTTCAACGATGCGCTGCGCGGGACGAAGGTGGGGCAGGAGATGAGCTTCGAGGTCGCATATCCAGCGGACTTTGGCGAGCGCTCGCTTGCGGGACAGACGGTGGGCTACGACGTGACCGTGAAGGCGATCAAGCACAAGACCTATCCCGAGCGCGACGCGGAGCTGGCCAAGCTGCTGGGAAACAAGGAGAGCTGGGAAGAGTTTGAGAGCGAATTTCGGAAGCGCCTGAGCACGAACAAGCGCGAGGCGCTGGAGGCAGGCGCGAAGCACAAGCTGTTGGATGAAGTAGTCGCGCGCTACAACTTCCCGGTTCCAGAATCGTTTGTGCAACGGCAAGTGGACGCCCGGTTGGAGCGTGGACTGCGCGCGCTGGCTCAGCAGGGAATGAAGCCGGATGAGATGCGCAAGCTGGACTTTGTGCGTCTGCGCGCGGCACAGCGGGACGAGGCCGAACGAGAGGTGCGCGCCTCGCTAGTGGTGGACCGGATTGCCGACGCCGAGAATGTTACGGTCAACGACGACGCTCTGGATGGCGAGATCATGATGCTGTCGATGCAGACGCGCGAGCCATACGAGACGCTGCGCGAGCGGCTGATGCAGGACGGCGGAATGGAGCGGCTGCGCGAGGAGTTGCGGCGAGAGAAGACGGGAAACCTGCTCTACGAGAGGCAGTCGAGCTAGCAGATCATGTCCCTCACGCTCACCATCAACGGCCAGGACCGCAGCTTCGCCAGCCTCGCGATGCCAGCAACGCTGGACCAGGCGATTGCGGCGATGGAGCTGAAAGGCGACCGCATCGCGGTGGAGCACAATGGCGAGATCATCCAACGGGAACGTTGGATCCGTACCGCAGTGGTCTCGGGGGACCGGCTGGAGATCGTACACTTCGTGGGTGGCGGGGCTGCCTGACTGACGTCACAGAGTCTGTGGCAGTGACTGGATCGAGTCGAGCCAGAGATTCCAGAAGCGCTCAGCAGCCTCTTGCAGGGCCGGAGCGTATCTTTGGGCGTCCGCGCGCAGGTCTGGGATGGAGATGTTTGCATGGTGCAGTTCACAGGCGTGGCCAACATACCATCGTTCTAGTTCCTGAGCAGTAACTTCTGGGTGAAACTGTAAGCCAAGAGCGAAGTTTCCTATCGTAAATGACTGGTTATCATAGATGTTAGACTTTGCAAGATGAAAAGCCCCTTGGGGCAGGTCGAAGGTGTCTCCGTGCCAGTGCAGGACGAATACCCCAGGGGCGAGCAGTGGGGCGAACCACTGGGGCGGCTGTAGAGGCGAATCCGAGGGGACGGAGGCGGACTGAATCGGGAACCAGCCGATCTCCGCGCCGCGCTGGCCGGGATAGACACGGGCACCCAGGGCCGCTGCCATCAATTGTGCGCCGAGACAGATGCCGAGGACTGGACGGCAGGCTGTGAGTCGCGCGGCGATGCAGGCGATCTCCGCGTCCAGAAAGGGATATTCCTGCCGGTCGTAGACCGCGATGGGGCCGCCCAGGACCACGAGCAGATCGCATGACTCGGCTTGTGGCAAGGGGAAGCGCGCCCTGGGGACATCGACGGTCTCGATGGTGAAGCCTCGATCTCGAAGCAGGGCTTCGAGGGAACCGAGGTCCTCGAAGGCGACGTGGTTCAGGACGAGGGCATGGAGGGGTCTGAGCATGGAAGAATAGTAAGAGTTCCAGCGTCGAACCTCCACTATACAGAATATACGTTATCGGACATTGTGTTTCCTGAGAGAAGAGATGCTTCCGGCGAGATGAGCGGGATCTACCCATTTGTGGGATTGGACTGATCCGACCGGGCGATACAATAACGGTGTGACAACCCCGACAGTTGCGCCTACTGCTGCGCCCGAAGAGGAAACAGAGACTGCCTTGGAGAGACCTGAAGAGCTTCCTCAGCCTTCGTCCTCCAAGAGTCTGAACATGCGTGCCGAGCAGAGTTTTCAGACGCTTTTGCTGGCGGTGCTGTTTTTCGTCCCTGCGTTACTGTGTGTCCGCGCAGCGGGCGTCGCCGATCCAGATGTATGGTGGCATATGCGCGCCGGCGAGTGGATGCTGGCGCACCACTCCGTGCTGCGGGTCGATCCTTTCTCCGCACCGCTGGCAGGGACTCCCTGTCTGTTCTATAGCTGGCTGTTCGAGCTGCTGGTGTACAAGCTGTATCACTGGCTGGGACTGTCGGGCATCGTGGCGTACTCGACGACGATGGTTCTGGCGATCACGGTGGCGATGTTTCACCTGGTTCGTCGGTTACAGCGCGATTATTCCTTGGCGGTTGTGCTTTCCTTTGTCACCGTCTTCAGCATGGCTGGCCTGTACTCGCCACGACCGTGGCTGTTTACCGTTCTGTTCTTCATCTTCGAGCTGGACATTCTGATGCATGTGCGCAAGACCGGCGAGGTGCGCGAGCTGCTGTGGCTGCCGCCGATCTTCGCTCTCTGGGCGAATATACATATTCAGTTTGTCGATGGCCTGTTCGTACTTGGACTCGCCTTTGCGGAGTCGGTTGCCGCGCGCTGGCGGCGGGACGCGGAGACGCGCGTGTCACCCCAGTGGATGGGGGCCGCGCTGGTTGCCACTGTGCTGGCGACTTTGGCAAACCCGTTCGGTTGGCGCATCTACGAGGTGGCGCACGACCTGGCCACGCAAAAGGGCGTGCTGACCAAGATCTCGGAATTGCAGGCAATTCCCTTCCGCGACGTCTTCGATTATCTGATCCTGCTGCTGGCCCTGGCGAGCGCGGCTGCGCTGGCATGGAAGCGGCGGTTTCCCATCTTCGAGACGGCGTTGCTGGCCTTTGCCGCGATTCTCTCGTTCCGTTCACAACGCGATATCTGGGTGACGGCCACGGTCGCCGCCGCGATTTTAGCCTCAACCCTGGTCGGCAGCAAGAAGGCTGTGTTTCGCCTGTCAAAGTTCTCCGTCGCGATTGCTGTTCTTGCGGCGGCCCTTGCGGTCCTGTTCGGCTTCCACAAAATTCATGGCGGCAACGCGCAGCTTGAGACCCTGGTGGAGAAGGGCCTGCCCGTGCAAGCCGTACAGGCGATCCAGGCAAAGGGTTACGCTGGCCCACTGTATAACGACTACTCCTGGGGTGGATATTTAATCTGGGCGCAGCGTCTGCCCGTGAGCATCGACGGCCGTGCGGCATTCTACGGAGACCAGCGCATCGACCGCTCCATGTCGACCTGGAACGCGCAGCCGGACTGGGCCTCCGACGCGCAGTTGACCTCTGCGGGCGTGGTGATCGGCCCGGTGAAGTCGCCGTTGATCCAACTGCTGCGGATGGATACGCACTTCGAGCTGGTCTATGAAGACAAGCTGGCGGCGGTGTTTGTCGCGCGCAGGTAGACGCTGTATCCGCAGGTTATTTAAGCTCGATACACTCGAAGCAGGCGTCTTTCCGCCCGAGGTCATCCGTTTCCATGAAGAAATTTTCCGTTGTCCTTCTGCTCTGCACTGTCGTCGCTATTCCGCGTCTTCAGCTCCGCGCCCAACTTCGCAGAACGGACCCAGCCATCGGTATCGCAGTCCCCGCGCAGGGCCTCAGTCAGAATGTGGCCGCTCGTTCGCGCGATCTCTCCGCGCTCTTCAACGAGATATGGCAGGACAAGCTGCGCCACCAGCCGGAGTACGCGACCTATCTTGGCGACAAGCGGTACGACGACCAGCTTACCGACTACTCGCCGCGCGCCGTCAACGAATCGCTGGCCCGCGGGCGCGCCTTTATTGAGCGCCTCTCCGCCATTGACACCAGCGGCCTGCCGCAGCAGCAACAGCTCTCCGCCGAACTCATGCTGCGCTCGCTGATTGAAGATCAGGAGGCCGCGCCCTTCAAGGAGTGGGAGCTTTCGGTCAACCAGTTCGACGGCATCCAGCTTGACCTGCCGCAGCTTGCAGCCCACACCTCGTTCGACAATGCCGACGACTACGACCACTACATCGCGCGCCTAGGCAAGATTCCCCAGGCCTTCGCGCAGACCATGACCAACCTGCAGTCCGGGGTGGACGACCGCCGGACACCACCGCAGTTTCTCATGCAGAAGGCCCTCGCGGAGACCCAGGCCATCGCCGTACAAAAGCCCGCCGACAGCCCGTTTGCGCTGCCGCTGAAACACTTCCCTGCCTCCATCGGCCCGGACGAGCGCAAGCGCATCACGGACGACGTGCTGAATGCCATCGCCACTCAGGTGCTGCCCTCCTACCAGCGCTTCGCGAAGTTTCTGGCCGTCGCCTACATCCCGAACTGCCGTACCGACCCTGGCCTCTCGGCGCTGCCCGATGGCGCGGCCTACTACGCCTTCCGCATCCGCCAGTCCACTACGTTGAATCAGTCCGCCGCGGAGATTCACCAGACCGGCCTCGCCGAGGTTGCGCGCGACCAGGCCGAGATGTTGGCCATCGTCCACAAGCTGGGTTTTGCCGACCAGAAGTCCTTCAACGCCGCGCTGAAGGCCAATCCCAAGCTGCATCCCGCCTCTGCCGACGCGCTGCTGTCGGCCTACAGGGGCTATATCGCGCAGATGCAGCCTCGTCTGCCTGAGTTATTCGGCACCCTGCCGAAGGCGAAGCTGGAGGTTGTCGCCATGCCCGACTACATGGCTCCCGACCAGGCCGCCGCCTTTTACGACCAGGGCACGCCGGACGGCAAGCGTCCCGGTCAGGTGGACATCAACACCTACCACTATGCGGACCGTTCGCTCAGCGGTGTCGAGGCCATCGCCTACCACGAAGGCATCCCCGGCCACCACCTACAGATCTCCATCCAGCAGGAGTTGACTGGCCTGCCCGCCTTCCGCCAGCAGGCCTATTACACCGCCTACACCGAGGGATGGGCGCTCTACAGCGAGCGTCTGGGCAAGGAGATCGGCTTCTACCAAGACCCCTACTCCGACTACGGTCGCCTGGAGGCCGATATGTGGCGGGCGATCCGCCTTGTGGTGGACACGGGCGTCCACTCCCAGCACTGGACGCGCCAGCAGATGGTCGATTACTTCCATCAATACTCCGGCCTGGACGAGACCAACATCCAGTCTGAAGTGGACCGCTACATCGCATGGCCCGCGCAGGCGCTGGGCTACAAGATGGGGCAGCTAAAAATTCTAGAACTGCGCGAGCGAGCCAAGACCGCGCTCGGCCCCAAGTTCGATCTGAAGGCCTTCCACGACGAGATTCTCGACTCTGGCGCACTGCCTCTGGACGTTCTCGATGCACAGGTCAACGCCTGGATTGCCGCGCAGAAGACAACCCCGTAGGAAGTTCTCCGCTAGCGTTTTGCCTCGCCGGGATAAGTGATTTCGAACTCGCTGTATACGTTGCTGTTGCCAACGGGAACAGAGCCAGACCAGTATGCTCCCGCTCCGCCAAAGGTGTTCGGCGCGATTGTGCCTTCGAGCGACAGGGTTTCGCTATCCACGGAGTTGGAACCTTTGACCGTGAATTTGTTCCCCACCACCGAGAGAAGAATGGTTGTGTTGGGCTTGAAGACGCCAGTGAGCTGCTGTTGGTCGTTCAGCGGGTGGCCGACGCCGTTCACAATCTTGTAGAGCTGGAACATGCACTTGTCGGCGGCCTGAATGGTGCGCCAGAAGCGGAGCGAGTAGCCGTTCCTGGTGCGCGCGTCGTACTTGATGAAGAGGTCGGCGCGCTCCACGAGAGGGCCGTCGTCGGGCGAGCCAGCGATGCCAAATCCCTGCCCCGCGGTCTTCTCCGGCGACATCACCACCTTCACCTGCATGTCGCCGGTGGGCGCATCGTTGACGTACAGAAGGGCCGCATAGGGGTTGGGAATCCCGGGAGCGGGCGCGGGCGCAGCGGCGGGAGCGGTGCCGAATCTTCGCGCAGGCGCGGCCCCCATGAGTCCGCTGACGCGCAGGCCGTAACCATTCACCAGGTTTTCTCCGGTGACTGATGTCCAGGTGCCGATGACGCTCCATTCGCCGTTCTCAGGCGCGGGGTGTTCGGTTTCCACGAAGTTGCGGAAGTTGGGATTGATGGTCGACCTGTTGACCTCACCGGCAGTGATCGGCTGGGCGGAGATAGCGGAGACGGCGGGGCCGGGATCGCTGATGTTGTGCTTCGGCTGGATACTGACGCGAAGAAATTTGCCGACATCGCCGCGCGTGAGCGTGTATCTGCGCAGAGGCAGGTTGCCGCGACTGACGGCGACTTTGCGCGGACTGGCACAGGAAGCGTCGTCGCACTGGTCCCAGGTGATGAGCGACTGATCTTCCCGACCGCCGAGGGCGAGGGCGTAGCTCACGGTGACCTTGCCGTCAGTGGGGATGCCGATCGAGGGATTCTGGGTGAACTTCGGTGGATCGATATAGGCGGGTTCTACGTCGACGGGTACAGTGACATAGAAACCATTCTCCGCTTTGGCCTTAACGCTGACCCACTCGGCGCGGCCGGTCTTGTTATTGCCGCTGATGGTGACCTTGTCTCCGTTCGGGCTGAGAGTGACCAGACTGGACACGGTGAACCATGTGATGGGCGTGTCGTGTACGCGGGCGGGCAGCACAGTGACAGTGACGGTGGCGTCCGTAGCCCCGGTGCGGACGGTGGGCGCGACGGTGCGACTGACGAAAGGCCCTCCGCCGGTCATGCCTCCCGATGGCGGCGGGCCTGAGACGGAGATGCGGAAGACATCGCTGCCGTCGTTCTTATACTTCGCGTGCGCGTTGGCGGGGTCCCAATCGTCGAGCGGGCCGTTGGGAAGAGCGGCGCGCAGCAGGTTCCACGGGTTGAATGCCTTCACCTCTTTGTCGCTGAGTTCGCGGGAGAGCGTATACGTCGGAGGACCCTTGATCTTGTCGCGGATGCGGATCGGCTTTCCGTTGGCGTCCTTGACGTGGTAGGTCAGTGAAAAGAGGTTCTGGTGTACCGGAAGGACGTCCCACGCCATCCAAGTCACTGGCGAATGGGGTGTATTGACGGGCAGCGTGCAGTCGATCAGCGTATCGGGATTGCCGAACCCTTTGTAGAACTCCAGGCCGCGAGAGGCCTTGAAGACGGTGTCGATGAAGGTGAGGCCGGAGGCAGACATGACGCCTCTGCCAGTGGGAAAGTAGATTTCGGAGTCTTTGAAGACGCCGACCGTGCCACCGCCGAGAAAGTCGTCGGTGCCCTCGATGAACACGTTAGTGAAATAGGAACGCGTGGTGCGGATGAAGGTGGTGTCCAGCCGACCGAGGAAAGCGACATGGGAGTAAACGTGCTTGTCCCCGGTCATCTGAATGGCCACGGCCTGAGTAATCACATCGGAGCGTTTCTTGAGGTCCTTCGAGGGATCGCCGGGGTACTCGTAGTCGAGGTTGGCGTAGTTCACTACGGTGAGGTTCATCATGGTGAAGCCAGTGGCGTTGATGTCGAGTATGAAACCGTTATTGGTTGCGCCCTCCTTGTTGCCGCGGTTGTCGGCGAGCACGACCTTGCGACGGTCGTCGGTGAGGCCAAGGATGGTGATGTAGTTCTTGGTGACCTGTAGGCTGTAGGGCGCGGACTCATCGACGTGCATCCGGTATACGTCTGGCCTGATGCCGATGACAGTGGGCTTGTCGGGAGTTCCGGCGGGCGCGGCGGCATAGGCAGCCTCAAGCGTCCTGAATTTCTTGTTCGCCGGATCGTCCTGCGGCAGAGAGCTATCGACGAGGTAGTCGTAGGCATGGTTTGTGGTGTCGAACTTGACGCCGGTATAGCCTTTGAACGGCGCTCCGTCGCGCAGATTGTCCTGTGCCAGCGCGACTGGCACAAACATCGTCAGACATACCAGCACGGTTCCAGCAACTTTCGATAGCCAGCTCATCTTCATCTCACTCACCATGAATAATCGGGAAAATTGCCCCAATCTCTTCGCTGAAACGATAGGGCGTCCTACGAGCACTGTCAATTTCCGATGGCAATTGGCCCGTTCGCCATTTTTCCAGGAAACGACAGGCTGCACAGCACCTGCTGATAGACTGCAAACGTGTCCAATTCCTCACGCTATCGACTCGTTCTGGGGTGTGTCGTTCTGCTCTGGGTCAGCTTTGCATTCGCCGGGGCGCAGGAGCCCACTCCAGGCTGGAACACGCCGTGGAGAAACGCCGACGGATCGCTGAAGTTGGCGATTGAACTTGGTGGAGGCATCAACCGGACCGCCGGTGCAGCGCGAAGTTTCCAGGGCGCGGGCTGGAATTACCGGATTGGAGGCGGATACCGGCTGAACCGGCGGATTGCCGCGCTGATCGAGTATAACTACGACCGTTTCAGTGTTCCGCAGTCTGCGACTGCTCTTCTGAATCTGTCTTCGGGGGCAAACTCCGCCAACGTTCATCTGTGGTCCTTCACGCTGGAGCCGACCTTGCAGTATTTTTCCACCGAGCGTGTGGGTGGTTACCTCATCGGAGGCGGAGGGTTTTATCGCAAGATCGTCGTCTCCAAGTTTATCTGTCCGTATGGGGAGAACTGCGGTCTAGCGTTTGCGGACAGTCGGAACATCTTCTCCAACAACGCGGGCGGAGCGAACTTTGGAACCGGGATTGCTTGGAGGGTTTGGGACCACAGCAATACAAAGGTCTTTCTGGAAGCGCGCTACGTCTGGGTGGACAACACGCGGAGTCCGAATCCCGCGGCCTTCCCTACCCGCACCGGATACTTCCCCGCGACTGCGGGCGTGCGCTGGTAGCGGGTTGAACTATGCGCCCGGTTATTTGGCGAACGAGCGCACCAGAACCACAAGGTTCCATATCTCGTCCGGTTTGGCCCGGTCGCCTTCTGAGGGCATCTTTCCCTTGCCGTCCTTGATGAGCGTGAAGAGTTCCCCGTCCGAGCGGTCTTTCAGTGTCGCCGGATCGTGCAGGTTCTTCAGGGTCAGTCCCATATCGCCGACCAGATCGCCTTTGCCGTTGCCATTCTCTCCGTGGCACATTGCACAATCCATCTTGTAAAGCGACCTGGCGCGGGCCTGCGATTCGGGTGTGGGTGTTATCGGGTTGGTCAGAGTCGATGCATCGGCGGAAGGCGAAGCAGACTGCTGCGGGATGAGTGCAAGAAACAGCAGTGTGGGGAGAACGAAAAGAAACTTCAGCATAGCGAGCCTCCAGTGTTCTGTTGACAGCCGAATCCTATGCTTTACGCGCGTGGATGAAAAGACCTAACCGCACCGGTGACTCCTCGTCTGTACTATTTGGCGTCTGCTTTCCGCGACGACTTCCGCCATCGCTTCGCTGCCTCGATTCATTCTGCGCCGGCAATGCGGACTCTGATAGCCTGATGCAATGAGCGATGACACCTACGAAATTCCAGTCCCTGCGTCTGTCCTTCCCAACCTGCGGGTCGCCATCCTCGGCGCGGGCAAGATGGGCGGCATTCTGTTGCAGGCCTTCCTCAAGAACAATCTCCTGCTCCCCGAGCAGTTGGTGGCGACCGTCCAACATCCCGACCGCGCTCAGGCCCTCTCTGCGCAGTTCGGAGTCGATGTGGGGACAGACAATCTGGCTGCCGCAAGCCAGGCCGATCTCATTCTGCTTGGGGTCAAGCCGTTCCAGGTCTCTGCGCTGATTGCGGAGATACTGCCCGCCTTGTCCCCCTCGAAGCTGGTGTTCTCCTTCGCCGCCTCGGTCAAGACGCGCGTCATCGAGGACGCTGCGGGCTGCGATCTTGCGGTCGTGCGCGCCATGCCCAACACTCCTGCGCGGCTGGCCGCCGGGGCCACCGCACTCTGCTCTGGACGCTTCGTCACCGCCGAACAGATCGGACTGGCAAAACGTGTCTTCGAGACCGTGGGCCGCGTTGTGGTCGTCGAAGAGAAGCACATGGACGCGGTCACTGGCCTCTCCGGCTCCGGCCCAGCCTTTCTGTACATCATCATTGAGGCGCTGGCGGAGGCGGGCGTCAACGTCGGACTGCCGCGCGACGTGGCCACTCTGCTGGCTGCGCAGACGGCCTACGGTTCGGCCCGCATGGTCCTCGAGACGGGCTACCATCCGGCCCTATTAAAGGACCAGGTGACAACGCCCGCCGGGACCACCGTGGATGGAATCCTGGCGCTGGAAGAGGGGGGGCTGCGCGCTACGCTGATCAAAGCGGTTAAACGGGCCACCGAGCGCGCCAAGGAACTCGGCGCTGGATGATTCCACTGCCCACGGAGCGTAGTATTGGACTCGGGATACGGCCCGCGATCGATGCGGCCAGACGGTTTGCAACACCGCACAGAGGAGAAAGATCCATCATGAAGGGCCTGTTTAAAGTTGTCCTATTCGCAATGTGTTTTTCCCTGCTTCCCTCCATTGCCACCGCTCAGGAAAGAATCCACGCCGTGTCGGGGACGGTCACGACGATCTATCCGAAGATTCAAATGACGGAGATCGACACCGACGATGGTTCGTCGGGGCACTTCCGGTGGATGAAAAAAACCGACGGTGCCATCGACTTCGATAAGCACGTCAGCGCCGATGCAACCGATGCGGACAAATTCACAACCAAGGCCACACACGTCATCGTCTACTTCTTCGGAGATGGCGAAGTACGCACTGTGGTCGCACTGCGCGACCTCGGTACCGGGCCACTGGTAAAGAGCACGGGAACTGTCGTCAAACTGGACCGTCACAGCCATCTTTTGACCATCAAGAATAAAACGGGGGGCATCGAGTCCTTCCACATCGACCCCAAGACGGTGGCAGACACGGCAAGCGGAGTGACGCAAGAGTACAAATTCGATCTCAACAAGGGCGATCTGGTGCGAGTCATCGCCACACAGACCAATGGAAGCGAAACGGCGCTGCTGATTACCCCAGCGTTTTTCTAAGCCACGCCCTGCTTTGATCGAAGCCATCCCAATCGCCGCATAGGACCGACGCATGTCCGCATCTTCAGTCAATTCGCCTGTAAAGAGTCGTCTGCTCGCGCGCTTCGCGTGGCTGGTCGTCTTCTACAACGTACTCGTCATCGTATGGGGAGCGCTGGTTCGCGCCAGCGGATCGGGCGCGGGCTGTGGCAACCACTGGCCGCTCTGCAACGGCCAGGTCATCCCAGTCTCGCCCGGCTTCCACACCCTCATCGAGTTCACCCACAGAATGATGGTCGGCGGCGCGACCGTCCTCGTCTTCGCGCTACTGGTATGGACCTTCCGCTCAACCGTCAGAGGTCAAGCCGCGCGCGCCTTCGCCGTCGCATCGACTCTTCTTCTACTCAACGAGGCGCTGCTGGGTGCGCTGCTGGTCAAGCTGGGTTACGTCACCGGCAACCAGTCCACCGGACGCATGGTGCTGCTCTCGATTCATCTGGGCAACACGCTGCTCCTGATGGCCGCGCTCACTCTCACCGCGCGCTTGCTCTCGACCGGGCAGCGCTGGGTCGATCTTCCGTTCACGCGCAGTCTGGTCGGGACCGTCGAGGGCCTCGTCACGACGATCCTCGTCGGCGTTACCGGCTCCATCGCCGCGTTGGGGGACACGCTCTTCCCTGCCCCCTCGCTGCACGCCTCCATTGCGCAGGACTTTGCCGCCAGCTCTCCGTGGCTGTTGCGGCTGCGCGTTGTGCATCCGCTCAGTGCGCTGATTGCCGCGCTGTTCGCACTCTGGTTGGTTGCCCGCGTCCGCAAGACTGGAACTGGAGCAACGTCCACTCCCCGTGCGCGTCTTGCAAGCCTCCTTCTCATCCTGCTTGGCATCCAGTTCGCACTGGGTATTGCCGACGTCCTGTTGCTGGCACCCGCCTGGATGCAACTTCTCCACCTGCTGGGTGCCGATCTGTTCTGGGTTGCGCTGGTTCTGCTCGCAGCGGAGACAGTTTGGCCGGACGCAGCGGTCTCGGTCTCCGCACTGTCGTAGAACTTGTTTAAAAATGTAGTGGGTCAGGATGACAGAGCGAAATTTTCAGGGCGAACCCCGTCAAATGACAACGGTGCGTCGAAGTGGGTATAGTTCTTTGCGACCGGAAAGATGATTTTTCACTTCAACTAACGGGCAGAAGTTCCGATGACTTAGCCCACAGAATGGAAGCCTGAGCCTGATGCACGTTGCCCCGATTCCCGCCGTACTGCTGCTTGCCGCCACCCAGTTGACACACCTCGCTCCGGTCGATCTTGCCATCCTGCTGCTGTACTTCGCGATGGTGATCTTCATCGGCTTCTATGTAAAAGGCTCGACCAACACCAGCGAGCAGTTCTTCCTTGCAGGGCGCGAGATGTCGGCGTGGATTGCTGGGCTGAGCTTCGTCTCGGCCAACCTCGGATCTCTGGAGTTGATGGGATGGGCGGGCGCGGCCTACCAATATGGCCTTCTTGCGACGCATTGGTACTGGATTGGCGCAATTCCGGCGATGCTCTTCCTGGGCATTGTGATGATGCCGTTCTACTACATATCGAAGACGCACTCGGTCCCCGGGTATCTGCAACTGCGCTTTGGCGAGGGGGCACGCGCGGTCTCGGGCGTCTCGTTTGCGTTTATGACGGTGCTGATGAGCGGCGTCAATATGTACTCGATGGCGCTGGTGATGAAGGTCGTCCTCGGCTGGGACATCAACTTTTCCGTATGGGTGGGGGCCGTCACCGTCGCTCTCTACGTCATGATGGGCGGCCTGCGCTCCGCCATTATCAACGAGGTGCTACAGTTCGTTCTCATCTGGGCCGGTGCCGCGCTGATCCCGATCCTGGGACTGATCGAGGCGGGTGGCTGGACCAACCTGAAGGCCCAGATCGCCGTGCGCATGGGCAGCAGCGACTACATGCACCTCTGGTCCACGCTGGGCAGCTTCAAGGACAATCCGATGGGCGTCCACTGGACCGGCATCGTCTTCGGCCTCGGATTTGTGATTGCGTTTGGATACTGGACGACGGACTTCCTGGTTGTGCAGCGCGTGCTCTCGGCCAACAATCTGCGTTCCGCGCGTCTTGCTCCGGTGATCGGCTCCGCCTTCAAGATGTTTGTGCCGTTCTTCGTCATCCTGCCCGGCCTGCTGGCTCTGGTGCTGTTGAAGGACTCCTCCGGCCACCTCATTCAGCTCTACCCCGACGGTAGCGACATGGTGCTGCACCACGGGGCGCACAGCTTCAACGAGGTGCTGCCGCTAATGATGATCCGCTACCTGGGGCCGGGGCTGCTCGGACTGGGCATCACCGCATTGATTGCGGGCTTCATGTCAGGGATGGCGGGCAACGTCAGCGCCTTCTCCACGGTGTGGACCTATGACCTCTACGGCGCCTACATCAACAAAAAAGCATCCGACGCGCACTACGTTCTGATGGGCCGCTGGTCCACCATCATCGGCATGTTAATCTCGGTGGGCACCGCTTACCTGGTCATGGGTGCGGCGAGCATCATGGACTATGTGCAGGAGCTGTTCAGCTTCTTCATCGCGCCACTCTTCGGCACGGTCATTCTGGGCATGTTGTGGAAGCGTGCATCGAAGGCGGGCGGGTTCTGGGGCCTGCTTGCCGGGACCGCGTCGTCGATCGTGATGTGGCTGGCGGTGCTGCACGACAAGGCCAACATCCGCTTCATGATCCTGCAACCCCACGCCAGCGCGGACACCATCCTGCGGGTGCAGGCGATGGCCGCCAACCTGTACCGTGCAGCCTGGTCGTGGCTGGTCTGCGTCGTGGTCACCGTCGTTGTCAGCTACTGCACGCAGGCCACTCCCGAATCGCAGCTCACCGGACTGGTCTACGGCTCCACGATCATCCCCGACGACGGATCGACCAGACTCTACGAGAAGCCAATCTTCTGGGCCATCGTCGTCGCCACCGTGCTGTTCGGGCTGAACCTCTGGCTCTGGTAAACGGATTATGAACCTGCGATTCTGAGTGCAGCGAAGAATCTCCGCATTCGTTCTTGTCACCCGCCACCAAGGAGCACCCCATGACTACTCCCCACGTCGATCCCAGCACCGAACAGATGCTCTCCATCTGGTTCTTTGTCGGGGTCCTTACGCTCTGCTCCGGTCTCATCATCTTCGGCCAGGGCATCTACGAGTTCTGGCACCCGGGAACCACCGTTCTCGCCAACCTGCACCCAGCCTTCTGGTGGGGCCTGCTGATGACCGTCTTTGGGCTTTTCTACACCCTCCGCTTCCGCCCCGGAAAAGGCTAATCTATCAATCGTCACCCGCAACAACAGGCCCGCAACAAAAGCTCAAGGAGTTTCAAGCAATGTCCAAGCAAATGACCATGGGAGTCCTGGTAGGCAACCGCGGATTCTTCCCCTCGCACCTCGCCACGTCGGGCCGCGTTGAAATCATCGCCGCGCTCGAAGCCGCCGGCATCAAGCCCATCGTGCTCACGCCCGACGTAACCGCCCACGGCGCGGTTGAGACCTACGAGGACGCTAAAAAGTGCGCGGCACTGTTCAAGGCGCACGCAGCAGAGATCGACGGACTCATCCTTACGTTGCCTAACTTCGGCGAGGAGCGCGGACTGGCCGACGCCATCCGTCTGGCCGATCTGCGCGTTCCCGTGCTCATCCAGGCCACGCCCGACAACCCCGGCAAGATGTCCATCGCGCATCGCCGCGACAGCTTCTGCGGCAAGATGTCGATCAGCAACAATCTCAAGCAGTACGGCATCCCCTACTCGCTGACCACGCTGCACACCGAGGCCCTCGACTCCGCCGAGTTCAAGTCCGACCTCGCGTGGTTCTCCGCGGTCTGCCGCACCGTTCGCGGCCTCAAGAACCTGCGCCTGGGAGCCATCGGCGCGCGCCCCACGGCCTTCAACACCGTGCGCTACAGCGAAAAATTGCTGGAGCGCAGCGGGATCACCGTCGAGACGCTGGATCTCTCCGAAGTCATCGGGCGCATCGGACGCATGAAGGACAGCGACGACGCAGCGCAGGCCAAGCTCGCGGCCATCAAGAAGTACATTCCCGTTGGCCAGACGCCCGAGGCGGCGCTGCTCAAGATGGCCAAGCTGGGCGCTGTCATCGACGCATGGATGGCCGCCAGCGAACTGACCGTCTCCGCCGTGCAGTGCTGGACCAGCATCGAAGAGTTCCTTGGTATCGTCCCCTGCACCGTCATGTCGATGATGAGCGAAAACCTCATCCCCTCGGCCTGCGAGGTGGATGTCCTCGGCACCGTCTCCATGTATGCCCTCACGCTGGCCAGCGAGACCCCGTCGGCCTTGCTCGACTGGAACAACAACTACGGAGACAACCCCGACAAGGCCGTCTGCTTCCACTGTTCCAATCTGCCGAAGCACTTTTTCAATGTAGGCGTGAAGATGGACTACCAGCTCATCATTGCAGGCACGGTCGGCAAGGAGAATACCCACGGCACACTCGACGGAAAGGTGAAGGCTGGCCCCATGAGCTTTGCGCGCTTCTCCACCGACGACTTCACCGGCCAGATCAAGGGCTACGTCGGCCAGGGGGCCTTCACCGACGACCCGCTGAACACCTTTGGTGGCGCGGGCGTCGTCGAGATCCCGAAAATGCAGGAGTTGCTGCGCTACATCTGCGAGAATGGCTTCGAACACCACGTCGCAGCCAGCTTCTCCACCACCGCCGCGCCCATCCACGAAGCCGCCACCAAGTACCTCAACTGGCCGATGCACTGGCACCAGTAACCGCATTCATCGGGAACGATGCGAATAGGCAGCAGCGGTCTTTACGGTCGGAGCGCACTTTCGGTTCAAGCAGACCCCAGCACTCGATAGGGTTGAGTCATCGCGGTATCTCTACTGTGCCCTGGATGCTGAAGTCCGTTCGCAGAGCGGGGGTGGACGCTTGCGGGTCATTGGGCTGTCCTCCTCCGACGGCGAGCGTGTAATTCCCCGGCTGAACGGAGCGAACTCCCTGGGCATCCACCTCCGAGAGATCGCGGGGGGAGAGCTTGAAGGTGAGCTTTCGGCGTTCTCCTGGCCTGAGTGAAATGCGCTGGAATCCCTCAAGCTGAACGTTGGGCGAAAGACCGCTATTGCCCGATGCGGGAGGGAGGAGATACATCTGTGCCACTTCATCTCCAGAACGAACGCCAACGTTCTTGACTTCCAGTTCGGCAGTGAGAGGGGCGCCTGCTTGCAGGTGCGCAGTGGAGAGTCTCAATCCCGAATACTCAAATTTTGTATAGCTCAATCCAAACCCAAAGCTGTAATGAGGAGAACCTTTGAAGTAGCGATAGGTCCGGTTTTGCATCGAATAGTCGTTGAAGGGCGGAAGGTCGGAGAGTGATTTGTAAAATGTAATGGGCAAACGGCCTGCGGGGTTGTTGATGCCCGTTAGCGTACGCGCAATCGCCTCCCCTCCAAACTCTCCCGGATACCAGGCTTCAAGGATGGCGTTGGCGTGTTGCTGCGCCCAGTTCACGGCGAGCGCCGACCCGTTGAGAAGCACCACAACGATCGGCTTACCAGTTGCTGCCAGGTCTTCCAGCAGCTTCATCTGACTGGCGGGCAGTTGGATGTCGGTGCGGTCGCCGCCATCGAACCCAGGCACCTTGAGCTTCATCTCCTCCCCTTCGAGTTCGGGAGAAAGTCCGAGCATGGCGATAACAAGGTCCGATTGGTCTGCCTCCGCCACTGCTTTGGCTTGCAGGACGCCCGGTGGCGGAGTCCACTCCATCGTGATCCCACCGCCAAAAAGTGGCGCACGGTGTCTGTAGGTCACTTCAATCGGATGCGGAAGTGTGTCGGCGAAATGGACAGTAAAGCCGGGTGTTCTGCTTCCTCGATAGTCAGAGCCGCTGGTTGCAAACCGGTCCACTTCTTTTCCGTCAATCTTCACAACGATTGTTTCCAGGTCGCTGCATGGGAAGCAATGCGCCAGCCGCATGTTGAAAATCAGATCCCCCTGTGTGGGAGGAACGATGTAGCCTGTCCAGCGAACGGCAAAATTATTCTGCTTCAGAGCAGGGACAGGCGTTGCCGAGTTCCAGTCAAAGCCGATCTGAGCATCGTGGCGGGTCAGAACCGGATTTTGATCGAACACGGAGACAGACTCATCGGCAGTTCCCGCGAAGTACTCGCCCTTGAGTCCCGGCTCCGTGCCAGAGAAATTCTGACGAAACATCGTAGACGGAACCGGCAAGGACACTCCGTCGACATACGGCGCCCCTTGTGCATAAGTAACCTTCGATCCTTTCAACGCCGCTCGGATGGAGTCGATCGGCATCCGCGGATCTTTGGGGATGGCATTATAGTTTCCTTCGAGCGCGGAGAGAGAGGCGGCGTTCGGTCCGATCACAGCAACCCGCTTGTACCGGCCGCGCACGATTGGAAGGATGCCATCGTTCTTCAACAAGACCATCGACTCTTCCGAGGTCTTCAAGGACAATGCAAGGTGTTCTGCAGACCGGTTCTCACGGATAGGAATCTGGGCGTATGGGACGTGGGTTGGAGGATCGAATAGCCCAAGTCGAATCCGGGCGACGAAGAGGCGCTCCAAAGAGCGATCCAGGTCGGCTTCCGTCAGCAGACCAGTCTTAATGGCCATCGGCAAGGCGCTGTAGGTCGAGCCACAGTTTGTGTCTGTCCCGGCAAGTATCCCCGCTGCCGCCGCATGTTCTTTGTCCGGCACGAAATGGTGAGCTGACTGCTGGTAAAAATCGGCAATCGCGCCACAGTCCGACGTTACAAAGCCTTTGAACTTCCAGTCACCGCGAAGAATATTCTTTAGCAGCAAATCGCTTGCGCAGGCAGGTACGCCGTCCACCGAGTTGTAGGAGCACATGATTGAATCCGCATCGCCTTCCACAATCGCACGACGGAACTGTGGCAGATAAGTGTCCCAGAGGTCGTGTGCGGAAGGTTCGACATCGGCGCTGTGACGAGTTCTTTCCGGGCCGCTATGTACCGCAAAATGCTTTGGAGTTGCGATGACGCGTGGGTGCATCGGATCGGGTCCCTGGAGTCCCCGCACAAACTCCAGTCCGAGACTTCCTGTGAGAAAGGGATCTTCTCCGTAGGTCTCCTGCCCTCGACCCCAGCGAGGATCGCGGAAGATATTGATGTTCGGCGACCAGATCGTGAGGCCAAAGTAGATGCTGTGTATGTTGTTTCGCACAGCCTCGTTATATTTTGCGCGGGCTTCCGTCGAAACGACCTCTCCTACCTGGCCCAGGAGTTTGGAGTCCCATGTTGCCGCCATCCCAATGGCCTGCGGAAATAAGGTGGAGTATCCAGAGCGTGCAACGCCATGGAGTCCTTCGTTCCAATAGTCGTAGGCAGGAACTCCGAGACGGCCAATGGCTGGCGCAGTGTTGATACTTTGTTCCGCCTTCTCAGCGAGCGTCATCCGCGAGACCAGATCGTGGGCACGCTCTTCCGGCGATAACGCGGGATTGAGATAGGCGGGTGTACCCTGTTGGGCCAAGGTCACAACGCTGCCACTGACGAAAAATAGCGCGAGTGCAAGGGTGGAACACGTCGCCGATATTCTGTGAAAGAGGCCTGGACAAATCTGGAGGGATTGGAACTTTCGCTGCTGTGTTTGCATGGCTTACCGATTTACCACTCTCTAAAATGCCGTTGGATGTAGGGATTTGGCTGTTGTGAAGCGCACGTCGAGGCGCAAGCGCGCTTCCCAAACATTCTACAATCCGGCAGCCGCAAACAGGGGAATGGATATGAAGGGCGCGAAGAAGGATCGCGAGACGTAGATTTTTGATTGTTTGGTGGACCTGACCGGGATCGAACCGGTGACCTCTTCCATGCCAT
>VFSW01004438.1_pt1 | contig 20929 bp, 28 predicted proteins | sample 5358111 | NCBI WGS metagenome assembly VFSW01 (sample SAMN11554181, study PRJNA540505) | mine drainage metagenome | isolation source: sediment from site ElyBrook_90M | place: USA: Ely Copper Mine, Vershire, VT | collected 2017
CCATGTTAGCGCATATTCCTCCTGGGATGATAGCCGTAACACGCTTTTGAGTAACGCTGTTATGGAGTAGTACTCATCCGAATATAACAGACCGTCGTGCCGTGATCTTTTATCGCTGTGCCGGGATAATTGATACCACACGCAGCAGAATGACCGGACATCCTCGTCGTCATCCATACTGATACCGATTGCGCGTTCCTCGCCCGTCAGGCTACGCCTAACTGTCGCAATGTAGGGCGTTTCGTCGCTTAGCAAGAATTCCATAACTTCGCTAACTTTGAACGGCCATTTTTTGTTCATCAGGCTTTCCTGTTCATAACTGCGTCAACCACATGTGCAAAAGCGAGTATGAGTAAACCTACAACGTTCATCATCACGGTTACTATAGCCCAAACAAACAAACAGTTAATTACGAATGTACCCATTACTACTCCTCCTGTAGTGATACAAACATTATATCTCACTTATTACTTTATTGCAACACATACTTTAATTTGATGTGGTCACATTAACCGTCGCGTCTACGCTTTCCGTAGCAGATACAACTAGGTTACCTGCGTCATCGAACAGGTTCATATAGATCGTTCCTGCCCTGTGATCTTTCATTGCTCCTGCGCAACGTACATCCCACGTAACACCGTCGCCCTCGTCTACGTACGGATGTGGTTTATATTGACCTAGGAATGTGCCATCTACGGCTCCAGTACACACTAACTTAACGCTGTTGTGATCAACGTATATCGGTGAGTTATTGGGTTTTATTATATGCCCGTAAGCATCGTAAACTGCTTCTGGCACAACCACGCATGGTTGTGGTGACGCGTTACCTTTCGGGTAATACAACCCAAACTTGAAAACCTCAACTGGGCCGCCCATACTCCTGGTTTCAAACGTTTTTACCTGTAGGCCTTTATATGGTGACTGTGGCAATACAGGCTTACTAATGGTCGCTTGAAGCATCAGCGGCCACATCATCAAACCCATCATTGCTCCTCCCAATACATTTCTGGCGCTGTTTCTTGTATACATCTGGGTCCCTTTCCTTCCTTCGGATTCTGTAGTTTTGTCGTTCTGTCAATTTGCGCTTAATGACCTGGTTGACACGGTCTAGTTCTGCGCAGTGTAAACCGCTTTCTTCTATTATCCTCTTGCGTAACCTGTGCCACGTCAATTTACAACTGTAGTGCGGGGTTATGAATTTACCGGTCCTGTCGGTGAATTGAAGTAATTCTGGGTATTGATCAATTAACGAAGGGGTTAACAACTGCTCAACTTCTCGATAACCCGGTTCATCATACGGAACATGCAGATCTGCAACGTCATAATCCGAAGCACGGCCAATACATTTACCACTTCTATAGTGTTTACATATGGATGTTACTAAATGGTGCAACCTGTGATGTAATAGGCCGCCGTGACCACATTCTGTTAAGTGGGCAGGGTAGTTCTGGTTGTGGGCAAATATGACCATCTCTTGTAAAAGATCGTCTGGGTCCACCCCATCAAGCCGAACTCGCCCTGCCCTCTTCTTAAACACGCTTAATACAATTATCCTGTCGTGGGTGCTCAAACAATCTAGCGCGTTCATTTTAGCTCGTAGTGATCCAGTTCCTATTTTCGCCGCTTAAGCTTGTCTTTCAACTCAAGCTTGTCGGCACCTAAGGTACTAACTTTGCCGCGAAGAAAACGGTTTTCCTGAGTTAATTCGGCAATTCTGTTCAACTGCCTGCAACTGGTTGCGCGCATCTCTTCGCGCAACCTCAATATCTCCTGCTCCAGTTCTTTGTTACGATACCTTGCCAATATTAAATCCTCGGCCGCATCGCCATTAATACCGCACCCTTCTGTTGGTATTAACCCTGCGCATTTAGCCATCAATTGGTTAATCTTGCGATCTGCTGCTTCTAATTCCAGCACAAATATTGGATCGTTGTTAGCACCCATGCTCATCCTTCAACTCCTAAAATGCTGGTTTAGCATTAACAATCTTTGTCATAACGGACAATTCCAACTGGTTCCCGCTCATAGCGGGGAAACTCGCTGTTCCAGTTTCAACTAGTGTGATTAATGCCTGCATAACTGCCATGATAGAAATCACGTCGCTGTTCAACCATACCGGCCTACCATCTGTCTGTGAACCGTCCTCAATGGGATCCGTGGTTGCTGGTATGCTGCCAACAACGCCCGGCCACACCAATATCAACTTCTTCATACTCTCTAATGCACCGCCCAATTGGTCAATCGTCGGCCGTAGTTCCGTGTTCACGAACGTTATTACCTGTGGGTTTGTGTTCCCTGCCATCTCGTATTCTCCTGCGTCTTTCGTTTTGTTCGATCCTGCCCCTCTCCCTAATACACTCTTCCTGCTCTCGCAACGCCTTTGTGTTGGCATCTTCTAAACCTAGCGCATCTATCGCCATCAGGCGAATACTTACGAACGATTTAGCACCAACCGTGCGTTTACCGTCCTCACCAACATATCTCAATATACCCGGCACCGCCTTTAGCAACTGTTCAACGAACAATTCCTCATCAACACGATCATATCCGCCATCTCCACTTGAATTGTGGTACATATCTACACTGCTCAAATCTATTGCATCACGATCACGAACCCTGGATTTAGTGTTCTGCTTCGCGTGTAAATCAAACGCAGCACGGTGTAGTACTGCAATTAAAAAAGACCGCCTGGATCCCCTATTTGCATCATAGAGACCTGCGGCCTTTATTACCTCAATGCATAACTCCAACATTAAATCGTCCACTTCCATGCCACACCGCAGGAATGACGTTGACCATTTTTTAGTCACGTATAATAACGCCGTTTTCTGGTCAACGTCTAGACAATCATACCACCTGTTCATTATGCACTAATCTATCTCCCTAAATGGCCTATTAACCATCCAACGAGTAACCCTGCCGCTGCTGCTATCCAGACGCTCCTGTGAGTATGCATTGCTATATTTTCTCGCACTATAGTAGTAATAGGTGGTGTCCTGCCGGTATACAAGGCGTAAGCTTCATATATGGCCGCTATCATTAACCCAAACGATAACGCAGCACCACCGAACGCTAACAAGCTTTCTGCTATTCCCATTGGGTTTCAATATCCCTTATTTTCCTGGTGATACCTATCGCATCGGAAAACTTCTTACTAACGATCGAAAAATCAACCGGGGTATCAACGCCTGGCTGTTTCCCCTTGTCGGTGTACTGCCACATATCGTAAAATTGCACTTGTGGTTTCTGTGCATATTCTGCCGTCCACAAGTAATTTTGTCCAACGTGAACGCTCTGTGCAGTCAGGTAACTTGGTGATCCGTAAATGATGATGTGCTTAACTAGCGAGTTAGTGACAATGTTAAGCCTTGCGAACTCGTCCACAAACGCCTGCGCGTTTATTCCTGGCGCTTCCAAGTCAATACAAAACGCCACGCGCTTGTCATTGCTAAGCACCAACTCCCGAACCTTATCGGCGAAGAATGCTGCCTGATCAGACGCAGATGTTGAACTGTCTGCAAAATGGTAAAACACAATCAACGCTGAAGGGGTTAACCGGCGAAAAGTAGTGTAATTACGCGCTGCTGTAGGATCCGCATAACTACCGCCTTGTGTCAGTTTCAAACCGATATAATTGTGCTGATTTACAATGGCCGCATGGTCAACTATCATATCATAATGGCTAAGATCGATCATCGAACCCCTCCTGTGATATATGCGCACAACACTAACACGAAAACAACCCATAACGCGAGTCTCATACCCTAGCTTTAGCCTCCATTACGCTAACCATTTTCCGCAGTTCCATGTGCATCTGTCGAGGAGTATAATCCAGACCACACCCCTTGCATCTATATATGTTACTGCCTGGGTATTTGACTAAATCATCCCCGCAACAAATGCCTTTGTTATCTATCAATATCTCGTCGAATAGGTTCACGAATTTAGCCTGTTTTTTAATGGCAAATTCCCTGGCGAACCTAGTCGTGCAGTACCTACTAAACCGCATCAACTTACGCACCACATATCCGTGGTTGTCTACATCCTGCTTGCCTGAACGAAAACTTTTTGTGACGCGCTCGCTCATGTGAACGTAGTAAACCGTTCTCACGTCACCCGTATCACGTACCGCCTGCGCAAACTGCTGGCGCAATGCTTCGACGTAACCTGCCCTAGCAATGCGCATCCGCGCTTTCAGGATGTGGTAACTTCTGCTCTGGTGATCAGACCTCGCAATAGCACAAGCGACGCGAATGACACGTCTCCAGTTCTTACGCACCTCTGCAGTCTGTACCGTCGCGCCGCTTCTGGTGACCATGCACGACTCGCCGCAATGCAGGAATATCTCACTGGGTGTGTATTCGTTCTCTATCGGGGAGTTATACCACCTGAACGTGAACCTAACTGACAACCGATTACCCCGCCTGATAATATAACCTCGGATGATGTGGGCTTTCTCATCAAGAAGTAACCTGCGCTCAAAACCTTTTATCACAAACACACCCAACCGGGGAACAATCAGTTTGTCACCATCTACCTTAAAGCCGTGCATGTTTTTACGGCCTAGGTATAGTCGATCCTTCGGTTCAACTCTGATATCCGCAGACCATTTACCTGTTCGTTGCTTAGATAAAGACCTTCGCTTAACGTACATAGGTACGTAATCCGCCATCGCACTGTACCTAGGCACCACTGCTGGGCCTGTCCTGATAAATTCATTCAGGCATTTGCCTGCGTTAAAAAGTGATCCGTCGTGTTGATCTACTGCGTTCGCAACATGATCAATTAAATCGTTCCATGTTTTAAACCACTTATCTAAGGTTTCGTTGGATACGCTGGGGTTATACAACCCAAACTCCATATCACTACCCCGATAACGATAAAGGAACGTATGTTCAGCCTTAGGCACGTTTTATCCCCCTGGCGGAATGGTACTGGCTAATACCCGGATAATTGTACCACAAAAAACAATAACGAACCGGTTCCTGGGGGTTCCGGTTCGTTATTGCTCACTAGAAGGAGAAGCAAGTGAAAATCAACACAAATCATTGTAACACATTATTTCACTTTGCGCAAGCGAGGGTTACTTTTTTTTGCGGCCGCTCCGGCATTTCTGCTCGACGCAGCAAGGATCGCGCTAGCCCTGGCCAAGCTTATCCCTTTCTCTTTCGCTATCTTCTCTGCTTCGGATTTGAACCCTGGATGTGCTTTCGTTTTTCTCAATTGAGAATCCCCCTACACCTTGGTTAGCACCTTCTGCGCTAGTCCGGTAACTAATGTATTCGCTTCTGCTTCTGCCCTGCTGGCGAGAACCGGAACTAGAACGTTCAACTCTGACTGCAGCGCGGACTTTACCGTCGCTGGCAACGCAACCTTGATCTTCAACTGGTTAGGTCGAATGTACAGGGCGTGGTGAACCCACGCACCAAAACCGGCTAGTGCGGCTCCAAACAACGGGCCTAAAAATCCCTGGAATAGAGAATTCATGTTAACTCGCTTTCTTGAAAATCTCAATCATGGTGTGCAGCTCTGTTGTACTCTTTGCGAATTCTACCGCAAAATCATTGAGTTTACTACTAAGTTTATCTGTAGACGCCTGTATGTTTTGCATTGCAGATTTTAGCATATCTACATCTTTGTCAGTAATCATGGCGTTTCCGGCTTGTCTGTCAATGTTTTTCTCCACTTCATCCATTCTAATCTCCAGTTCTCTACTTAGAGTTTGCAACCTGCTAAACTCAAAATTCGATTTGTCTCTTGCTCTCATTCCTTGAACCACCGTTGTTGCAATAGCAATCAATGCAAGTGTCAACGCAGCAATGTGATCAGATCCCGCGAGTATATCCATGTTAGAATGTGGCCCAACCTGTTCCAGTTTTGAGCGGGTAAGCGAACACCTTACTCGCTGTTGATATTGTAGATGTACCAACTAACGCCTGCCCCCGTGTGGGCAATATGGTTATTGTATTAGCCGTGCTGTCTGTCTTGGCAATAGTGAAACCTTGTGCCCTCGCTGCTGCTAACGCATCAGGAAGTAGCAATGTAACATTGCCCGCTGTTGTGTTAACAGATATAACGTCGTGAGTACAATCCAACACCACACTGTCAGGCCCGGTAACGTAAAGCGGAGTTCTGTTAGTTAACGACGGTGGCCGGTTTAACCCTGTCACCAATCCGTTAACTGCTCCTTCTAATCCTAAATCTGGTGTAATTGGAGTTTGTTTTCTCACGCTCGTACCTCGTCGTAAAAAGTGTTAATTTGACCAATTTTAAGATTAGAACCTGTCAACTGTAAATCGAGATATATTACTCGCCCTTGAACGTAATCGGGAAACTCTTGTAAAAACAAGAACCCATCAGCATTGCTAGGTAATATGTTGGGCGTGAATGTATAACTGCTGTTGTCTGTATATATAGTCGCTGACGCAACACTAACAACGCCGGATCCGTATGCCTGCATCCGTATTAAACGCTTGATTAACTGCCTGGCTTGCGTTCCACCAATAGGCCTGGTAACGTAACGCGCAGATACAGGCGCAGCATTTACCCCGTTTTCTGGTTGCTGGCTAACAATGGCGTATTCCATCTCTGGTAGTTTATACTGGCTAATCAGCATCTCATATTTGCCGAAACCGTCGTAAAAAACCGTCGCTCCGTTTACAGGTTCGACGCCAAATTGCCACGTGGTCCAACCGTTTGTAACTTCGTCATACCTGTAAATAGTATTACCAATACATACGTTGTAGGCATTGAACGCCTGCCATCCTGTAGCCTGCAGTGCGTAGTTTTCTGTTTGATTGCCTTGTAATAACGGTTGGATACTTGCGTCTATAGCGTGACTGATCTTTTCTACTGTGACACCCTTTATCCTGTACACGCCGTCATATCCTAGGTAATAGACGTGGTTGCCACTTACTGCAACTGTGTTAGGCCCTATACACCCGTGAGACCTAGTTAGTGGTTGCACTACCCAAGAGTTAGGGTCCGTGCCTGTCATTATGTACTGTGCGCCCTGCGTGAGTATGTAAAGCGCAGTGCCCGTGCTGGCTAACCCTGTCACAACATCCGCTTCACCAACGCCAACCCTTAATATGGCACCATCTCCGGTATTAAGGTTTCCGTTCACGTCTGTACCCGTCGGGTTACTGGTCATGTAAGGATTGTCATAGGTGCTTATCTGAATGTTTGTAGGGAAGTACGCATCGTTGGTAACAGTCCTGCCGTTGTGGTTGGCAACAATTGTAAATGGCCTAAACGGGTAATACTCGTTAGCATCTGGTGCTGTTATATTGCCTTGTATACTAGCGTCTGTGCTGGTGTCTGTGTACGTGGTTCCAACCTGGAACGTTGCTACCAAATAGTAAATACCGTCCGCACCTTGCAACGAACGGAACAATGCCCAATATTTTATACTGCTTGCAACTGGTGTAGCCTGTATGTTATATGCACCTAGTCCTGCGCCTATCGTCGCACTAAAATACCTCACTGCACCAAACATTGTCATGTTTGCATCTGTTGCGCACATAGCGTAATTCAACACTGTACCGCTAGGAAACGGTGAAGCAGGCGAACCACCCTCTGTTAAGCTTAAACCTTCCCATGAATACAACGGCCCTGCTGGGCTTAAGTTTATAAGGTCGTACGCTTGCCAATTCGTTTGCGCCGTCGTAGTGATCCCTGTTTTGATGTTTTGAGGAAACGCAGCAATAATACCGCGCTGTGTTACCGCCATCGCAGCGTTGATAGTGTATATATCCCCGTTAACAGGTGAGAAGAACACTCCGCTGTAAACATCATAGGCACCAACTAATGAGGATGATAGAACTGGGTTTTGCGCTCCATCATAACCAGATACAGTGAAGAACCTGAACCCGCTCCCACATGCAGCAACTATCGCTGGGTTTTGCAGGGAAGATATTGACAATCCCGCCATGTATGCATAGTTACTATCGTTTATTACATTTGTGGGCAAACTGGTAGTGACGCCATATATCGTATCTGCAGATCCATATACCACGCCGTGCCTGGCACTGCGCAGGATACCGGGCCTGTCGTTCATCAGGTTTAGTATCAACTGGCATTTATCAGTTTCAAGCATGGAAGGATCAGTAGTGCTGTCCATGCCCGTTGCAGGAGGGATTATATCTAGCATTGGTGAATTGACTTGTTGTGCCATTACGGCTGCCTTCTAAACGCAATCCCGCGCCGCGTTAGTCGTCGGTATGAATTGAACCCTATACTCTGCTGATACGCCTGGTTCATATCGTTTTCCGAACTGGTCATCACCCCTAAACCTGCAAGGTACACACGCTCGTACATTGCTGTCATTGTCTGCGATTGCGGCAACGTTGGTGACATTAAAGCAGACCTGGAGGAAGCGCCATCTAGCAACACTGTTACTAGGTTGTTCGGGAATTGGATTAGTGGTGACGTGTCGTCGGTGAACCCGAAGAACCCTGTTCCAACGTACATCGAAATTGTACCACCATACGCGCTTCCCGGCAATATCCCTAACTGGTAACCTTCGATTAGGTACTGTGTCGGTTCACCCGCTGGCATCAGATCTGGGCTTAGGCTTAACCTGTCTAGATCGTATATAGCCGTCGGCCATAACCTGTATTCGGGGGTTCCTGCGTTCGCACTCGTCCACACTGCACGTTTGATGTAATCCACTGCGTTTTGAGTACTGCACCCTGCAACTCCGCTTAAATCAATGAATTGTAAACCTGTTGATGTTGTGGCAGGTACTGCTAATGTTACATTAGTTAGAACCGGCAGTTTTGCACGTTGGCTTATCTCGCTTAACGTATCCGTGATAGCCTGGTTAATCACCTGGTTAGACGGCATCTTTATATCTACAGGTTCCTGCCCTGGTAGTCCTGTTCCGTTGTCTATAGGTGGCTGGATACCTAACCGTCTACGTATTGCGTCGCGCATAAATGGGCGCGTCATATTGCACATCGTATTAACAGGATCCGTCGGTACACCCTGTAGATACGCAGATACCTGTTTAGCTGCTAAGCTTCCTAGCGGCCCGCTAAATGGCGCAACGTTTAATATATATTGACCACTAACGAGGTTGTAGTAATTAAATATAACCGTAGACGAACCTGCCGGTATCTTGATGTACCCCGTTGGCGTAACAAACCCTGTGCCTGCTTCAACTGCGAAGTACTGGTCAATAGGTGTGTTGGCAGCGTTACCGCTATTGTCAACCAATTGGATAGTAACTACTGCGTACGAAGTCCCCTGGGAGGATACGTTAAATGCACCTATATTAAACGTCGTAGGGGTTCCACCACCAGATGAAACAAGCGTTAGCGTGAACGCACTGAGGACTGTAGCAATACCTGGTAATAATTGTGCTGGCATTAACCAGATGTTCCCCATGATGTTGCTGACACATCATAATTCGTTAGCAATTCACCGGCAACCGTTGTGCCTGCTCCGGCGTTAATTGCAACTAGGTCTGCCGCTTGCAATACGTAGTTTAGGTTGTAACTGCCTAGCGCCTGTGCTGTAGCTAACACCTCTTGCGGACCGGTTCCTATCGTAATAGAGGGTGCAACCGAAACGCCGCCAAGGTTAGGTATCAACGACGCCGAAGTATTGTAGCTTAACTGCAACGTGCCGGAAACGTAGGTACCTGCGGGAATAGGTAATCCGCATGAGTTTGTTAGCAGGAATTGCCCTACTGCGCCGCTGTTCACATTCTGCGCTGCTGTTATAGGTAAACCGGTCGCAACTATTGTTGTCATTATTCCTCCGTTGTTACCGTGTCTACGGTTTCAACTTCGCCCGCTCGCCATGCCACAATTTTTTCGAGAAACATTTGCGCAACTGGTTGAATAGCTTGTATTCTAGTGCTGGCGTCTATATCCCTCGTTCTCATCATAGAAATTACTACCGCTGCCTGTAACGTAATATACTCTTGCAACGAAGCGGGTATGTACTGTACTACATCTGTGTCTGTAACTAGCGCAGGTACTGTTCCTGACATTGCTAGTGTTATTTGCGCTGGCACACTACATCCTGGAACCACTGCAAGGGAATTACCGGCCATCCACCACATTTGCGGGGATCCTGCAGGATATTGCCTGAACGGTTCGGCTCCGCGGCTTTTCGCGTAATACTTCGCATTGGTTAACCTAACGTTTCGGTTTAATACGTCATTGTATACCACGTTAAACGGTTCGATTATATCGCTGCTTTGTAACGATATAAACTGCGGACCTCTCCAGTTAGCCGGACACGGTTGCACATCTAGTGAGACAACGTTTTCAATGTTACCACACCTAACCACTGCGTTCAATGTGGAGATAGCAGAGTTTATCGCGTCGTTTAACTGCTGGTTTGACGGATACGGTTGTGACGAATAAGGGGATCCTGTGTCTGTCGGTAATCCGCTAACATCTATCAACGGGGTAATATCTAGCCGTCTACGAACGGCATCCCTAAACCCCGCAAGACTAAGCATAGGTCACCGTTATCGATCCTGTGCCGGTCGCTATCGCAACTTCCATTGTGGCACTTGCAGGTACAGATAATACCGATGTGTTAGCAGGATCCAGCGCAAGCATATTCGCAAGGGATACCCCTGTCCCGCCAACCACAACGTTTGCAGTCAAACCTGTTCCCGGTTGTATTATGATTATCCTCGCTGTAGACGGTATTGTGAGGGCAGTAGGAGTCGTCGTCAGGTTCACGGTTACTACTTGAACCGGGGAGGAAGCATTACTATTGCTCATAGATTGATTTACCGATATACCACTTCCCCCTGGCGTAATAGTTAGTGTTCCTGAAAATGCGCTGGTACTCATGGTAGAAACTCCTGTTCAGGTAATGGAGGGTAGTAATACGGGCCATACTCTACATCCACACTGCTCATGTTGCGCCCATCTTTTAACAGGCCGTGCTGGTATATTGCATATTTGCTATAGAATATGTACCCCGTCTGATCATCTATAACTTTTGGTCCTAACCTGCTAATTTTCGTAGCAGGTGTTCCTCTATAACACGGCCTGCAGCTCATATTACGGCCCTTCGTACTGGTACGGGCATAGCAACACGGTAGCGTACAGGTTCGTTAGTGAACCCGTTGACGCCGGTGTACTTGCTCGCAAACTGAATATATTCCCGCCGTTAACTAAATTAGCGTACCAAACCGACAAGTCGGACAATGATTTGTCGTAAATTGACGGTAGTAAACCTAGTTCGTTCGCACTATACCTCGTGCTTGTCGCAACTCCGGAAGGTATTACAATAGGCCCTGTTAGCCAACTCGATCCTCCAGTTAGGGCATTGTAAATATCCACCTCGTGATTGCCGCCCGTGCCGCTCGCAGTAATGTTGAACACAATATCTGCTATACTCGCACTGGCAGGTGCGGCAAACAACTCCGCAATACCGGTTGTTAATGCTTGGCCCGCTGCTACGTTCAGCGGACCAATATGCACTGGCACAACTGCTCCCCACGCCCTAGCAAAATTAGTGTGGTTCGTATCCATTATTCACCGGTACTTCCGTACAGTCCTCTCCAGTCATCCGCTCCGTAAGCGTACTGGCACTGCCCCATTATCAAAAGACTGTTCACTCTAATATCTGTGTCAGTTTTGATCTTAAACTGCGCACGGGTATAAAAATGTGCGAAGTGGCGTTTTCCTAGAACAAACCAACCGTTGTACGGAAGTGGATTCATTGCCGCACCCTTAGGCCCGTTCTGCTGAAAATATGGCCACAAAATGGTGCGTATGTTATCCATACTTGCCACGTTCACATTCCTGTCTGCGCTGTTAGGTTCGTACATCTGCTTTGTCAACTGGTAAGCAATGTTGCGCTGTGAAGGGTGACAAACCAATACTGCAGGTGGAGTTTCAAAAAAACTTACGTTGTCTGGCATTGGTTGTGTCATGAGGTTAGTAGTCATATTCCTAAACGAAGTGACACTAAGCGACACCCCAACGCTAGGCATGTTCGCTGCCGTCGCAGTGGTATTAGGCGCAACCGGGTGTGTTGTACTAAACAATCCCAACCCGTCACTAGTAAATGGAGATGTGCTTGCAAACCCAAGTGATGACCACATTGCGGCTACTGCCCGCTCCTGTTGGATCATAAATGCGTGTGCCATTGCGCTGCCCTTACTGACAACCTCTTTATGAAGGATCCCGTACATATCGTTTTCGAGGTCCTCTAGCGCAATGCTGTCCATACCGGCGTATATGCTGCTTACGTATCGCTTGGTAAAACCTTGCGACATTTGCATATTCTTTACACCCTCACGTGGGAACCTGAACGACGGCAGGTTATACCCAACCAAACCGACTACGTCGATGTGGTCGCTATCCATTTTTCCCATGTGCATAAATTGAGTGAACTTCGGTTTGTACCCCTTCATCGTTTCCAATGCAAACCTGTTGATTTGTTGGGTAAACGCGGCAGGAATTACTGTAGGCATTTTTCTTTCCTCTTAGTTTGTGGAGTAGTTCCCGCCCAAGTTAGAATACTGGAGATAGGCAGGATTGAACGTAAATCTTACTAACGCACCTGTGGTTCCATAGCTAGGATCCTGCGCATCAACGCTGTTGATTGTTAGTATCTTCGTGGTTGCGTTAGGGTTAATGGAATAGAAATTACGTCCAAACTGATCAGTGGTAATTGTTAAACCTGCTTCAGTTCCTGGCAGAGTGTACATGTTAGTAACGTTCTGCGCTGGATCGAGAAACCCCTGCCATTGCGTTTGTGGTGTAGCAAGGAATACGCCCGTCATGTTCCTGCCAGATACAGGGTCAACCCCATACATAGCCGAACCTGCCGGGGTGCTGAATATTACAGGCGGAACGTTGTTAATCAACTGTGGTGTACTATTGATTATGCCTGCGGCATTGGTATTGATGTTATCCATACAGATACCTAGTATTCCAACTGTGTTAGCGCCCTCTTTATAAAGCGCTGTAACATCCGCAGCGAGTAGTTTCCTAACCACTGCCACACCGTTACTAGTTAGCGCGGCCTTGGTGCTTAGTACCACTATATCATTTATAAACAGACTGCCGCTTACTGCTGTTGCGTCGGCACCTGTAAGGTTATTGGCTAGTGGGTAAGATTGTACTGGCGGAAGAAGTTCGCCTTGCCCCGCCATCATGAATTGTATTCCTGGCATTTTTTACCTTCCGCCGTTCTGTCGGCGTTCACGTAAACTTGTTCCGAAGTTCACGGAATAACTTTTACCCGTTGTTCTTTGCAATTCAGTATCAATCATATCAGAGTAATCTGAATTGTCTGGGTTAAAATTATAACTATCAACAATTCGCCTAGCTTCTGCTTCTCTCTCGGCAACCATCATTTCTAGTGCCTGGCTTTTGCTGACTTTTTCCCCGTATTGCTCGGCTTGAGAAATTATCCTGCTAATCTTATATTCCACTGCCTGCTCGTACGTTAATTGGTACGTATCCGATTTTGGCGCAGCACTCCCCATTTGACGTTTCCTGCGCTGCTCATCAATCCTCTGTTCGTGCGTCATGGTGCTTTCGGGGGATGATCCATGCGCACGTAGTATTTCAACTCTTTCTTCTTCAGACAACCCCATGGCTTTTGCCATCTCGGCATCTTCTGCGACAAACGCTTCGGCATGTTTGTCGATGTTATCCTGTATTTCTGCCCTCTGATCCTTTGTGTATGCAACTAAAACTAGGTCGCTCCCGCAATGGATCATCCTGCCGTTTTTATCTCTAATGAGTCTGGAACCGGGGTACGTTCTAAGAGTATCTGCTACGTCATCAGAAACTCCGGATTCTAGCTTACTCCACACGTCAGGACTTCGTGCCCAACGCCATGTTTCATTATCTTTGAGACCTAGTTCCCTGCGCTCTTCAAGAGTAAGGTTGTATTCATCTGCAACTCCTCCTCCGTATGCAGCTTTTATCTCCTGCTCCTGGGTTACTTGGTTCCCGTAAACGTCTTTCGATTGTTTGATCCGTACATCGCTCTTAGACTGTCCATCCATCGTTTATTTCCTTTTCAAGATTTCTTTAAGGTCTGATTCACTCGCACCGAACGCCATCCTCAAACTGTCTGCAGCAAGGTCTCCAGTACTCTTGTATCTTGGTGGTTTAGGCGTCGGTTTCTGAGGTGGTGAACCTTTTGGCACCGTAGGTGGTCTGCGCTCTGGTGCTGGTATGAATTCCCGTTCTGCATCTGGTTCAACTTTCTGCATCAAACCCAACTGCTTGCCTATCCATGCATGAGCCTGCGCTAGGCTCATCTGCTTTTTAGGCATAGATTGCAACGCTGCCACATACGCACTCCCGTACACTACCCATGGTTCAATCGTGATATTTTCAGGTAACGTTCTGGTTGAAGCTTCTAGCGCTGGTCGCCATCTAGCAAGTCTCTCGGCGGGAATATTTTCGGTCAAGATCCTGTCTATTGTCTGTTGGCGCGTCGCAGTCTTGGTAACCTTGTGAGTAAGAATTGAAGTGAGTTTATCCAACTGCTCTTGAGATAACCCCAACTCCTCAATAGCCGCTTCAACTTGCGCATCTTCGTTCGGCAGGTTAAGGTCTGGGAACATGGGGTCATCGTCGGTTGCGTCGGGTTCTTCGTCACCGTAACCTCCTGGTTGCTGTTCATCGACATCCCTATCCTCATCGTCTGCCAACTCCTCTAGATCGTCTTGCAGATCATCGTTGAATTCGTCGTTCATCTTGCACCCCTAAATGCGCTAAACGCTCTGTACATTACACCCTTCTTCTCTTCTTCGGTAACCTCTTCGTTATCCCAAACCTGATCACTAAATGGAAACGTCGGCGCATCCAGAAGATATTTAATTACCTTCAATGCTCCGATTGTTTCCGCATCGTTTGTCAAAAATTTATCGTTGTTCTCTAGTATAACCTCCATCAATTTACTTAATGCAGGTGTAACAACCATCGCCCATAATTCGTGGTTGCTTTTGATACGTTCAATCATGTAGTCGGGCAGTTTCAATTTCACTGCGCTGCTCCTTTCATCTCTCGGTTGTAGTGATTTTGCGCCATCTGCTGTAACTGTTGTGGTGACGGTTGTCCTTGTGCTGGCGCACTCTGTTGCTGATTCGGTGCGCCTGGTGCGCCTGGTGCGCCTGGTGCACCCTGTTGCGCTTGTGCCTGCTGAAGCGGATCAGGCCCTAGGTCGTCCTCTGGTCGCAGGCTCCCCATATCGCTCAACTGTTTTACGTAGGCCCTCCATAACAGGTGTAACATTTGTGGTTGGCCTTGTAACTTGATCGCTGTTTCAACGTACTGCTGGATTATCTGACTGCGTTGCGCTGCCATTTCTGTACGCTGTTGCGTGTTTGCGCCCTGTGATGTTACTGCACTGTGGTACGTGAACATCTCGTTTGCCATGTTACGATCATACTGTTGCTGGTTCCCCCCTGGTCCGCCCATATTTTCTGAAGTTAGGTCTACTATTCGTTCAGAAACTTGTTCAAGTGACCTCATGAAATTAAACAGGAACACGTCGAATTTACTCGCTGCTGTGTTCTGTACTGCCTGCACTTCGGCCGCCTTGCGCACCTTTGGTTGCATCTGCCCCCATCCGCCTGCGCTATACAAGCTTTGGGCTTTCTGGTCAATTGTTCCTAGTATCTCCATGGACTGGTTGCTAACTGGCGCTGCCTGCAATGGCATGATCTCTTCTGGATCCGTGTTGTATCTGAAGATCGCTCCTGGGAACATGCTAAAGTTTGAGTTTAATATCTGGGTGTCACTTTTAACTTTAAACGCTGGCGACATCTGGAAGTTTATCGCGTCAATGTATTGTCGTAGCGTGACGTTCGCTTCCTCCTGCAGACTGTAAAGCATCAGCGTAATACAATCCCCGAAGAATGAATTAGGCACAGGGCTTATATAGAACGGAATGTATGGTGGCTCCTTGTGTGGACTGTACTCTAGTTTGAGTATCAGATCTAGCGCTGGGATTGATATCACCTCAAGGTATTCATCAGGATAGCGTAGGTAATGTTCTGCTGTCATGTGTTCATGCACATACGGTATTTTGGTATACCATATAAAAACTTCGTGTAGTATATCCTGCTGTGATTTTTCCATGCCTGATCGTTGCTGCTCTGCTGTGTCATCTTCGGATTGCGCAATATGAACCGGCCCCATGCTTAATGCTTTTTCTACACATTCTGCGTCAAACCCGTTATCTCTTATACCTTTAATCAATTGCTCGTCGGTCATCAGAACCCGTTCACCGTAGCCTGTGGCACCCTCTAGGGATCGACTGTGAACCGGATACAGGTAGAAATCCCTTGGATCAGGAACCCTTATATCTATCCCCTCTCCGTCCGTATTTGCTACCTGATACTCCGTGTCATTTATTATTGACCTCTCGTAGGTGGTTGGAGCTTTCCACCCTACGTACATGACGCTGTATGGGTAACGTGTAGCATAGTATGAAATACTGACTAGCGCTGCTTTTATGTTAGACTCAACGAACGCTGTTTTCAAAAACTCTTCTCTGTTTTTGCTTTCAACATCCATGCCTGGGATCGAACTCTTAACAATGATTAATTGATCTTTTTCTACGGCCTGGGTAAGCATACTGCGCAGTGTAATTAGCGCGTCTTTGATGAGGGGGTAATCCAAATTACAGGCATTATCCCATCGTGCTCCAGTGAACATCGGGGATATACCTTCTGCTATCTGATCGAACTCACTTATCATCTGGTTTCGATCTACGCTATCAATTACGCAACTGGTTATGTTTTCTAATATCCGTTTTTCAATTGCGCTGGATAGTGAACCGAAGTTAGGTTTACTTGATTGTTGTTTTGCCATAATGACGTGTCCTGTCTACGGGGAAGATAGGTACACGTCATTACGGCAGGCACTGCTTACTTGCGGTGCTTTTTGCGTCGATTACGGACCATGTACGTTATCCCCTTTCTATTGTAGTGGTTAGACTCTTCTCCTTGCCACATATCGCTGTACCGGATCGCCTGGTTCATAGGCTTGCCGCTTTAGCTTCATATAGCTTTCAGGTCTCCAGAGAAGGGCCGCAAATATTTCTGCTGTCTGTGCGTGGTCGTCTCGGTCTACAGGTTTCTCGTTCACAACCGGCGTTAATCCGTATTCGGATTCTTTTGGTTGCCTGGTTGCTTTTGCGTCAAACCTCCACACGCCTTTTTCAGCTAAATTGGAAGGACACGCGCCTTCGATATAATACAGAGTACTTGAACCTATTGCATAATTCCCATCTTCAGTTAGAAAATCGTTATGGTACAGTGAAGGTATCTGCTTGTCTGGTCTCATCATTGACCTTAGGTGTAGGATCCCCGCAGTTTTGTTATATGCAAGTGGTTTTTTGACGTTCACTCCTGCACTGGTGAACTCATGTTCTACGCTCTGTAGGTTAGGTCCAATTTTGCTCGGCGCTGCTATTGGATCAATCGCGAACGTAACGTTGTCGTGCCCTTCCATCATATCGAGACACGCCTTGATAGCTTGATCCCACGTTTGCTCTTTCTGATACCATTCTTCTATACACACCAATTGTTTGTTAGGTGTCTCTACGTATTTTTCAATTGCCCATGGTGACCTCGCACCTCCTGGATCAATTCCTACAAACACCCGCCAATCTCTGGGAACCTGTTTCACCTGTGGATCTAATCCCCATGTATTTGCGAACTGTTCCCACCTAATCACGTTCACCATGGGCGAGTAGTACGGTAGATCGTATACTAACGAGTTAATAGGTGCGAACTCGCCGTCAAGCATACGTGCATACATCTGCGGATCATCTTTTAGGCTTTCCTTTAGACTATCCAGATACCCGGCGCGTAGAAATTTGTTGGACTGCGTGTTGCATAAGACTGTGTAGTAACATTGGCCGCTGTCGTCTATATACTCGAATTCCTTGTATTTACTAATTCCACCTTTACCGTCAGGTTGTTCGCGCACTACACCTTCGTTACCGTATTTTCCTTTTTGGATAAACACCTTCCAAACCCAATCGTATCCTCTGGGGTTTTGCGTGATGTACATTCGCAGCGGGATGTTACCGGTTCCTCGCATTCTCATGATAAGCGCGTCAAATATCGGTTTTGCTTTTTCGTTCATACCGTCGCCCAACGTGCTAGCTTCTTCTATCCAAACCACATGGCAATGCCATCCTCTAATCTTACTAGCGTCATCATATGCTTTAAACCTTAACGTAGAACCATTGGCACATGTTATCGCCCTGAATTTACGTTCGTACTTCACAACGAACGGATCGTCAAACGGCAACACTTTTTCGAACGTTGGGTACACGCTTTCGTCAAAATAATAGTCGTACCCTGTTACGCACACAATCTCTATCCCTGGGTAGTCATAAAGAAGCTTCACGATCTCCACACTTGCAGAGGTACTCTTCCCGGATCCTACACCACCTGACATTAATATAAACTTTGGTTCTATCCCGCTCGGCGTCTTTAATGCGTGAAAAGCGTATTGGTGCGGAAGTATCTCGGTTTTCTCCTCGAAGTGTAAACCGAATTCGTCTCGCACTTCAACCGGAAACCCTGGGTACAATTCCTCTAGCGTAACTATTCTTACTAGCTTATCCAATATCCCTGCAGAACCTAATGATAACCGTGTTTTCCAGCGCTCTTTATCGTACGACGCCTTATTAAGCATCCTCATCCTCTTCTATATCTATCACCGGCCCTATTGATTTTCTATTTGCCTGCGTCTCTTCTTCTAAAATACCTAATGCTTTATCCCTACTTAGGTTCACCATGTACACCAATCTCTCTAAGAACTTCTGGCGCTCTTCATTGCCTTTAGGATAGTCCTCTAGCCGTACTCCGTTCATATATGCCACTGTGTCGTTACATATCGCTGTAATCACCCTGAACGCCAGATCCTCACTGATCAAGGACAAGTTCATATTTTCTATCTCGCGCTTTATCCTGTCGGTCTCTACACGCGCTAATGCTGCCCTCGCCTTGAACAACTCTTCCTCTGCTGGGCTTTTCCCGCCGTCATCCATATTCTTCGCAGCGGCGCTTGCTTCTAATGGTGTCATGGAACCGTATCTCATGATCGTTGTCAACGCGTTAATGTTGGGCACTGTCTTATACACTACTGGACCATCCGCTGTCTGGTCCTCAACTAACACGCCCTCGGCTAACTCGCGCAACTTCCCTAACGCCATACGTGTCATATCCTGCAACTCTGCTGCCATACTCTCGTTCGTAGCTAACGCAAATTTCATTACCTTCGCTGCCTGCTGGACTACGCCTGGTCTACCTGACATTGCTCCACCTCCTCACTAAGTTAAACCCATTATACAACCTCACAACAAAAAGTGGCATGAACCATTGTTCACACCACTGCATCACCCTTATTTTTACTCACTTTAGATACCTAAACTATAACCGTGTTAATCTTTAACCAACCTAAACTCAACTTATTTGATTTAACGATATATCCCCCTTAAACCCCACCAGAACCACAGGGCTCCCACCGTTCCCTCTCTCCCTCTGCTAACTGCCTCCTAGTGTCCCCGGAACCCCCCGCCAGCCCCTAGTCGCCTAGTCACTAGTCGGTATATCGTTAATGGATGTTTAGGAGTATAGCCCCGTCGGTCGAATTGGTCACGCCTGCCAAGTTCAGCGCAATACTGCAAAAGAACCTCTACAGGAAGATCGCCACGGTCGTTATCTCGCAACCGTAACACCATCATATCACAACATCTTTGTCCTGTCAACAATGTACCGGATTTATTTTTTGAACGTGACCAACAATTTGACCTACTTTTCTCAATTGAGAAAATCCCTTAGGTCATTCGACAATGATAAAACCACTGCTCGCACTCCTACGTGCGCATAACACCACGATTAAACACCGGAAGGAAAAACTGCCGGTCAGGTGCGCATCCGCATATCTTTGCGGTTTTGTACCGACACTTGTGGGTAAGTCCGTCAACTTCGCTGTCGCTCGTCGACTGCCTTACACATGTAGAAACGCCTATAACATTGTGGAGACAGACACGGGTGAAGACTGCCGAGGACAAAATAACCTTGAGCGCACCGTGCCCAATCCAGCTAAAGTAACCCACGTAGGTACAAAACAAACGGCAGTCAATCGCTGTTACGTTGATGAATGAATGGATTGCTAATTAATCCGGGAACGTATCCTAGCAACGTCGTAGAGCCACAAGGAGGCGCAGTACAGCACGAAGTGGGTAAACGGCCACCTTAACTAACAGAAGCGCAGTTATAAACAATAACGCAGTATAAAAGGATTAAATAAAAGATGAATTGGAAGGGTGTCATCCAGACCGTGCAGTCCTAGCCAGCTATTGTTTCTAGCGCGTCGGCCTGCACGGGGGAAGGTGGGCCATTGTGCCGGCGCGGTTCGCGCCAACCAAGGAAAAAGAAATACTATTCAGCGAAGGCGGGGTAAAGGCAGACCTTCGCTGAATAGCGGCGGCAATAAAGGAAAAAAAAATAAAAGGTAAAAAGAGGCAGATGGCAGATTAATAAGGTCGAGGTTTTACGTTCTAGCAGCATCGCTCATGCTTCGCGATCTGCTAGAACAGCAGACATCACAATGCGCAGACATCACAATACACAATACGCAGACCACGCTCCGGATCACTTCGTGATCCATCGCTCATGTTCGCTTCGCGAACGAAATACGCTTACAGGTAAGCAATACCTCCGGGACCGGAAAAAATAAGCAAAACTAATAACTGAATTAGCAAATATCATAACTAAATTGCCCAATTTTTGTTGCACGAACCCGATAAATATGATATACTATAGATGTTCGAAAACAACGGAGAAGGATGAAACAATGGACTTGACAACACACTACGCTTCAACATTCAACGGCACGACGACGATCGTGACCAACCTGTTCGACTTGATCACGGTCGAGGAAACATACGACAAAGA
>VFSW01004439.1_pt1 | contig 20929 bp, 25 predicted proteins | sample 5358111 | NCBI WGS metagenome assembly VFSW01 (sample SAMN11554181, study PRJNA540505) | mine drainage metagenome | isolation source: sediment from site ElyBrook_90M | place: USA: Ely Copper Mine, Vershire, VT | collected 2017
ACCTTTCGACCAAAGGTTCATCTTGACCAAGGTTGTTTAGAAAAGTCTTGATCAAGACTCTCTCTTCAAACCTTGGTCATGAGTGATTATGATAGACTCTCGGTAAAGATATCAGAATGGAGAGTCTCTTGATCAAAAGTTACTCATGAGTTAGTGGGAATGAAGAGTCTCTTGACCAAAAGTTCTTCTTGGCCAATGTTGATGAGAGAAGTCTTGACCGAAAGTTACTCACGTCAGGTTGCTCAGTGAGAAGTCTCTTGGCCAAAGTTTCAAAGGCGGCATCACACAATCCAGAGATATCTTGATTGTTGAAGAAGCATTTTGAGAAAGGCATAATGGTGTTGACGGCAGCAAGAGGTTCCCCATTCTTACTGACAACCTGTAGGGACACTTTCTTGGGTCTATCAAGAGACTCCCAATTCTCACATACATCTGTATCTGAGAGTTTTTGAGCGATGACGAGTATCAGTGATAACGGAGTGTTGGTGAGGATAAGAGGCCCTTCATACATTGACTCCAAGAGACTCCTCACTCTCACTGAGCAACCTGACGTGAGTAACTTTTGGTCAAGACTTCTCTCATCAATCTCGGTCAAGAAGAACTCTTGGACCGAGAAGTTACTCGCCGTAACCGCCGAGAGTGAATTGTCGTGTTGGCTCTGAACTGTCATGCTGGCCCCTGGGTTGTTGAGTCAAGTGAGAAGTCTCAAGAAAAAAGTTGTCACTGATGCATGTTGTCAGTGAGAATGAAGAGTCTTTTGACCGGAAGTTGCTCATGAATCAAGTCGATAAGAGAAGTCTTTTGACCGGAAGTTGCTCATGAATCAAGTCGATAAGAGAAGTCTTGGCTAAAAATTCTTCTTGACCAAGGTTGATAAGAGAAGTCTTGACCAAAAGTTCTTCTTGATCAAGGTATGTCAGTGAGAAGTCTCGTGACCAAAAGTTCTTCTTGACCAAGGTTGATGAGAGAAGTCCCTTGACAAAAGTTATTCATGCTACGGTATGTCAGAGTGAGAAGTCTCTCGGGGAAGTTATTTATGCTACGGTATGTCAGAATTGTTACTCATCCTACGGAGACATACCACTCGATCAGTGACAACTAGGATTTCTCTGAATTGTTAGGACCAAGAAGTTAATCTAGGATGAATTGTCTCTGAGCGAGAAGTCCCATTCTAATACCAGACGTAGTATAAGATTTTTTAGTAGTCTACTACAATTCCGTCTTCTATCAGTCTCCAGTACATGAGAGCGGTGTATTCGTCATTTTGAATAGTGGAACGATAGTAGGGCAAGTAGCGCATCCCCTTGAACAACCAGAAACTTATCACCGCCTCGTTGATAACCCGATGGGGAGTGGTACCGCAAAACTCCAGGTAAGTAGAGGCAGCTTGTATTCCGTTATTCAAATTACACTCCTGTGGAAACTTGGGAGTGTACATCTCTAGTTCCCAGCAATTGCTGTATTTCTCATAGTGTAGTAGAACAGACTTGGCATCTAGAGGATCGTACTCCTTCAGATATAACACTTTGTTCTCCCAGAAGTCGATATTCTGCATGAGACGGATGAGGTGTTGCCTGGCTGTCTGACCATCTGGGGCAGGAGGAAGCTTGTGTTTCTCCCGGTACTTCTTGAGTGGTGAAATCCATAGGCTGTCGGTATATGAGAAGTCTAGCAAGGAATGACAAGTGGCGGAAAGACGAAGTAGGTCAGGAATAGGGAGAAGACGGCAGATGATATACAGGATATCTTCGGAGACGTCCATTTGCTTTGAAGGAAAGTTCCAAGGATTCACAAGGAGTTTTTAGGACACGATTCCATCCTCTACCAATCTCTGATACATATGAGAGACATCTCGGTTGTCAAGACGTTGAGGTAAGTAACGCATTCCTTCCCCTAAGAAATTGTCTATTATCAGATCTGTGACATATCTCATAGGCACTGCAACAATTAAACTTTCGTCAAACTCTATTAGACCTTCAGGAGTCAACTTGCATGGTTGAGGGTGAAGAGGGTAGTATATTCTCATTACACCATTGCCATGCTTTTGGTAATGGGCAAGAATAGACAGGGTCTTCATGGGATTGTACTCATCCAAGCGTAACACCTGTTTCTGCCAGAAAGACATGTCTTGCACCAAGCGGATGAAGTACTGTCGATAAGTCTGGTCGTCACTCTTGACTCCCGTTATAGAGTGTTGTCGTTGAAATTCACGGACAGGACCAATCCACAAGTTTTCCGTGTAAGAGAAGTCTCTCAAAGTGTGACAAGTAACGGAAAGATTGATCAGGTTGGGTACAGGAAGATATGTGCAGATCAGGTACAGCTCATCAACAGAGATCATTTCTAACATCCCCTTATATCAGACATTCAATATGACTTGTAGTACAACCACATCAGGACTAAGATAGCAACAAGGATGACGGAGATAATAGTGACAGTAATGGCATAGTACAGAGTAGACCTAATCCTTGCACTCAAGATAGGATCGATATACTTACTATCGAAGAGACTTCTTAGTACATCAGCCCATGAAATAAGAGTAATAAAGATGAAGGCTGAAATCACTATCACTCCTATGGTGTACACAATAGTCTCTTGATGAGATGACACAGGCCCGTGAATATTTCTATCCATGAGAAGCTCTTTCCCCTGAAGGCCTTGTGGAATGAGATCGGGCCTGACAACTTGGAAGATATCAGGCCGTACATACATATTACCAGGCACGGCTGATACCTGAGACATTTAACAGTGAAAATAAGCAATTTCTCTTGACAAAAATTACCCATGTACGCCATTCACTGCTCTCTTCCTCCTGTCTATCTCCCCAAAGACTTCGAAGTACCCGCAATGGTCCCCAAAGATACCACTCTTTTTCATCGGAAGATACACATCGACAATATCTTTGACGGGATCTTCGATGACACCTTCGACGCTCTTGACACTTTTGAGACTTTTCAACCGTTTGACATATCTATGCCCAAAGAATCTCTTATTCCCTTGGCTCCTCCCACTCTTTTGATTCCTCTGAATCCTTCAGACTTTCTAGACTCTCCTCCTGCTCCTATGGCTCTTGATCCTGCTGTTACTCCTATGGCTCTCAATCCTCCATCTCCTCCAGCTCCTATGGCGCTTGACCCTGCTATAGTCTCTCCATCTCCTCCAGCCCCTATGGCGCTTGACTCCGTTGCCTCCCTATTTCCCCTGTCTTTCATGGCATCAGTCCCTCCTGCCTCTTCGACTTCTTCAGCTCCTTCAGCTCCCTTCTCTCCCTTCTCTGCCTTCCCTCAAGTCATCGATGAACGGAGAATGATATACTTGATGCATATGGAAGATCCTCCTAAGCCCAAGAGAAGAAAGAGTGGCCGCCCAAATCCTAACAGTCCCTCCTATCGTAGAGTTGGTGGAAAGAGGGCCGTGGTAAAAGTAGACAAGGAGGGTCAGGTAGTAGAGAAGTGGCCTTCCATAGCGACAGCTGCGAAACGTTTGGACATGAAAGTAGACAGACTCAGGTATCTATGTAGCTTGAGTGCTAAGACGGGTAGTGGTAAGTACTTCTACGAAGACAAACTCGAATAAAAAACTCATAGCTGTACAGCTATGAATACTCACCTAAGGGCAGTGTAACAATGAAAATAGGTAATTTTTATCGGCAGAAAGATGTACGCTTCCCATGCTTCCCTTCCTGTTTACCTTCCCAAAGACTTCGAATCGGATGCACCCTTTGATGAAACTCTTGAGACTCTTCAACTACTCGATATACCAATGTTAGACACTCCTCCACTATTCAATGTGCCTATATTTGCTCCTCCACTGTTTAACATACCCATATTTGACCTTGTCCCTGCTCAAACTCTCCTGGCCCCTCTGACTCTTTCAGACTTCTTACCTCCTACTTCTCAAACTCTCTTAACTCCTCTGACTCTTTCAGACTTCTTGCCTAGTCCTGTTAAACCTTCCACCCCTTCACCCCTCGTGTCCAACTCAGCTCCAGAGCTTCCTTATTCTCCTTTTGCTTCACAGGAAGCAGAAGAACGTAGGATGGTATACTTGTTGCATATGAACAATGCCCTTAGACCTGGTAGAAATGATGTTACAAACCCTAGGAGTCCCTCTTACCGCAAAGTTCGTGGAAAGAGAGCTGTAGTAAGAATGCGAGGGAAAGAAATAATGAAGGGATGGCCTTCTGTAATGAATGCCGCGGCAAGCTTGAAGATGCCAGCAGGCAGACTCAGATATCTATGCAACACTAGCGCCAAAACAGGAGAGGGTGAATACTTCTATCTGGACAAACTCAAATAAAAACATCAGCGCTGATGTTTTTGAATTAGGAACATGAAGGGTGTAATTAGCATCTCTTACTGCACTCTTCGGTAAGGATAAGTTAAACTGTAAGAAATATCCTGAACTAAAAAACTTCATAGTTGTACAATTATGATGTAAATGCAACGTCCAATTGCACCCTCTCGGTCTCCTCGGCCTTCGCAATCTCCTCTGCCTCCACTGGCCACACCGTCTCGGCCCTCTCGGCCACAAGCAACTTCGTCGCAGGCAGCCCAGATGTATCTATTGCAGGATATCATAACCGGTAAGAGTTCTGCTGCTGTCACGCCTCTAGTGTTGCATGACTTCTTCTCTCTGTCCTATTCCTCTGAACTAGCATTCCTCTTCTTGCAGGGATTGAAGAAGGATAAGGTGTCTCCTACCGATGCCATAGTGCAACTTCTGTCGGTCTTCCACAAGAGAGAGCAACTGATCATGCTGTCCTTCTGCTTACGTTACGGCGCAGATGTCAACACTTACGTCAATGTCCCTCAAGTAGGAACAGTGCACCTGCTAGGCTATTGTTACTTGACACTAGATGTTTCAGATGAGTTACTAGGAAGTATCATAGCACTACTGGTGCTGAGTGGCTCCAAGTACAGTATGCCCATGTTCCAAGGGACTCCTAGCAAGAGATATGACTTGCAAGATATGATAAGCGCTTCCAGGTCCATATCCCGTATGGGTTCCACGGTCCTGCAGTGGCTAGAAACACAGGGATATCAGACGGACCTTCTGCTCAAGGTGGCGGAGAAGCGCCTCAATTCCTCTCAACTAACAGAAGCAGGTATCCTACTTGATCGACCAGAACTGTTGTCAGGAAAATTAGGAGAAGAGGACATTGAAGAATCTATTATGTCTCACAGCAATGACATAGCCATGGCACAATTGGCTTCCGATACCACCAGACCCTATCCCCTGGATCATCGGGCTATTATGGAGGCTGTGAAGTACTTGAATTCGGAAGTCTTCCTATTCATTGTCACACAAGGTATGCTTCCCAGTTACGTACTGGTCAATCAGATGCTCTTGAAGTTGAAGGAGTACAAGAAATCAGAGTACGTCATGTGTTACGTGGAGGTGGAGAAGATGCTACTAGACTCTGTCAACTACGGTTACATCATGGACAGGGAGCAGTTGAATATCGTGGCTCCTCTGGGTAAGGATAGTTACGAGGCCCTGTTGCAAGCTTACTCTGATCCCTATTGGAAGAAGACTTGTCGTATCCGTAACTCCGAGACTCCTGCAAGGCTGAAGAATCTGGCCTTAGGAGTTTCCCTGCCTCCTGAATCGAACAAGAACTACATCTGTGAAAATCTAGTACGTATCACCCAAGCTGACCCTAGCAAGCTGAAGGAGGCCCTAATCCTGAGACATCAGGAGAAACTAGCAGCACGATTAGGGACCATCACTGAGTTCATTGGTAACAAGAGTCCCCTTCTTGCTTGTCGCAATCACTCGCAGTTAGCAGTGGATATCTCTGACATAGCCGACATCGACATTGACTTCTACCGGGATGACGAAGGATTCGTGTACTGCTTCACCTCTGATATGTTCATCGACTTACTAGAGTCAGGAGTCAACCCTTATACTAGTAAGAAGTTACCCGAGAGTTTCATGCAACAACTAAAGGTGCACTTGCAAGAGCTCAAGAGACTGGGCTTGAACAAGAGTGGCCGGGAGCTGATAACCTTCTCGGGTACTTTGGAATTGTTGGAAGCTGCCGACAAAGTTAGTAACGAGGAATCCGAGAGAGCCGTGGATGCCTTCATGCGACTAGCCCAAATGTATTACGTGCAAGCAGGATCTCTGCAAGATCTCACCAGAGAGCAGATGGAACAGGTCTTGAGAAACTTAGGAATCTCAGTGAGCTTGCAAGATCTCACTATTAACCACGCTTTCATCACCTTCGTGCGTATCGGTCTGTATGAAGTACAGCAGAATCCCCAGATGAGTGGGGTCCTATTTGACAGTATCAAACTAGCACTGAGGAGCTAAGTGTAATTCTTACCCTGTTAGGAGTAAGAGTTTTTTTTGGACTAGACGCTTTCAAATAAATACTTGAGACACTTCAGATACATTACCATAGTAATGGCAGCATTAATATCTTCATCTAGAGGGTGTTCTTGAATATATAAGAATTCAAGAAATTCAAGATACTTTTCTCGAGCAGAATTAATACAAGCCTCTTTATTCCAAGGGCATCCGTGTTCGTGTAAATATTTGAGACACTCTAATTGGCCACCAATAACAGAATTACCGCAGGCACTCTCATCCCAAGGACATCCATGTTCATGTAGATACTGTAGACATTTTAGTTGTCCCTCTTTAGCAGCAATAGTACAAGTCCACTCATCCCAAGGGCATCCCTGTTCATGTAGATACTGGAGAACTTCAAAGTGTCCATTAGCAACAGCATTAGTACAAGTCCACTCATCCCAAGGATATCCTTGTTCATGTAGATACTGTAAACATTCTAATTGCCCATTGCAAGCAGTATTAGTACAAATATCATTGTCCCAAGGGCATCCCTGTTCATGTAAGAACTTGAGACAATCTAAATGTCCTCCTTGAGCAGCATCTTTGTGGATTCCTTGATCCCAAGGATACCCTTGTTCATGTAAGTACTTGAGACAATCTAAATATCCCTGTCTAACGGCATTAACGGAAGTCCATCTATCTCGAGGACACCCTCTTTCGTGAAGTGTTTGAAGCACTAGTAAATCACCATCTCTAGCTGCATCTAAGTAGGTATACTTAGGATCTGCTAATCTTCTTTGGCTCCTACGGAGACTAGCATTCAACTTTTGCCAATATCTCTTGGGATCTTCTGAATTATATATCTTTCCAAAGTCTCTCTGGATTAGTTGTATCCAAAGATGATAATTTTCAGAGATATCGTGCATCCAGTGACATGTTAACCCACAGGATAACAGATCCTTGACAAGCAAGAGAGACAAGATACACGAAGAGATTACTTCGCTTGGTAATACTTGCATTTAGAAATCTTTTTTTCTTTGTAATTCTTACTCCTGAGAGTAAGAGTTTTTTTAGATTAGAGGCCCTCAGGGCATCCGTGCTCCTTAGCATACTGGAGACACTCCAAGTTCCCTCTTTTGTCAGCAAGAATGCAAACCCACTTATCCCAGGGGCATCCTTGTTCATGTAGATACTTGAGTATTTCTAGATGTCCTCTCTCCGAAGCAGCATAACAAGACATCTTATTCCATGGACACCCATGCTCCCTAGCATACTTGAGACACCATAGATGTCCTCCTCCAGCAGCAGTGCAAGTCTGTTCATCCCAAGGACAACCATTCTCATGAGCATACTTCAAGCACTTAAGGTGCCCTCCTCCAGAAGCAGCAGAACAGGTTGTTACACTCCAAGGACATCCTTGTTGATGTAAATACACTAGTACTTGAAAGTGCCCATTCAAAGCGGCGTTAGCGCAAGCATATTTATTCCAAGGGCATCCTTGTTCATGGAGATACTTGAGTATTTCCAAGTGTCCTAAGTAAGCAGCCTCACTGCAAGTATCCTCATTCCAAGAGCGTTCCTTTTCATGCAATATTTGCAGTGCCATGAGATCATTGTCCCTAACGGCTCGTGTACAGGAGTACTTGGGATTAGCTAGTCTCTCTTGGGTCTTGAGGTGTTGGGCCGACAAGGTAATCATTTGCTATGATTCTTTTTATTGAAGTTCACTCAAGTAATTCTTGCTCAAGAAGAGTAAGTTTTTAGATCAGAGGCCTTCAGGACATCCCTGTTCATATAAGTATTCAAGTATTTTTACATATCCTCTATGACGGGCGTTACTGTAGGCATCCTTATTCCAAGGGCATCCCTGTTCATGTAGATACTTGAGACACTCTAATTGTCCACCGGCAGCAGCAGAAGTACAGGTCTGTTCGTCCCAAGGACATCCTTGTTCATGTAAGTACACAAGACACTCTAGTTTCCCTTCAGAAGCAGCAGCCTCGCAAGTACGTTCATCCCAAGGACATCCATGGTCATGTAAGAATTGAAGACACTCTAATTGTCCATGTTCAGCAGCAAAACAGCAAGCTTCATCGTCCCAAGGACACCCTTGTTGATATAAATACTTCAAACAATCTAAATGTCCCTTACGCGCAGCATTATCGCTAGTGTTCTCACTCCAAGAACATCCTTTCTCATGCAATGTACGAAGTGCCAACAGGTCACCATCTTCAGCAGCCTGATCACAGGTGTATTTGGGATTTGTTAGTCTCTCTTGGGTCTTGGAGTAACTAAGATAAAGAGTCTTACAATATTCCTTGTAGTCCTCAGAGTCCTGCAGAGTATATAACCCCGAAAAATCCCTTTGTACCACTCTCTTCCACAAATGTTGATCTTCAGAGATATCATGCATCCAGTGACATGTTAATCCACAAGATACAAGATCCCTAACAGGTAACAAAAGTAAGATACACTCAGAGATAACTTCAATTGGTAAAGTGTTCATTTGTCTAATATCTTTTTCTCTTGCATCATCTTACTCCAAGAGTAACATGTTTTTACAACCAGCCCTTACATCTTACTTCCTCCAAAGTCTCGGGATAAATAGGGCACCCATTCTCGTAGGCGTACTTGAAACATTCAAGACTCCCGCCGTAAGCAGCTTCACAGCAAGTCAGTTCATCCCAAGGGCATCCCTGCTCGTGCAGGTACTTGAGCATTTCAAGATGTCCTCCATGTGCAGCGTAACTACAAATCTCCTCTTCCCAAGGACATCCTAATTCGTGTAAGAACTGGAGACAATCTAGGTGTCCTCCAAGAACAGCGTTAGCACAAGTCCATGAGTCCCAGGGGCATCCATGCTCATGTAGATACTTGAGGCACTCCGGGTGCCCATATCGAGCAGCAGCTGCACAAGTATTTTCATCCCAAGGACATCCTTGTTCGTGTAAGTACTTGAGCATTTCTAGATGTCCTTCCCAAGCAGCTTCATTACAAACAAGACTGTCCCAAGAGTGACCTTGCTCATGGAGTACCCGAAGTGTCTGCAGATCTCCGTTTCTAGCAGCTTGTAAGCAAGTACGTACTTGACTCGTTAATTTTACTTGAGATAGTTGCATGGTTAGATTTCGACTCTTCCCGAAGTTTAACTACTCATAATTACCACTTGACGTCGAAATCATAACTCTACTCCAAGAGTAGAGATGTTTTTAGACTTCAGGACATCCATGCTTTCTGGCATACTCCAGGCACTCTATGTGTCCTCCTTGAGCAGCATAAGCACAAGTCCACTTATCCCAAGGACATCCATGCTCATGGGCATACTTGAGTATTTCAAGGTGTCCTTTCTCGGCAGCAGCAGTACAAGTCCACCTGTCCCAAGGGCATCCATGCTCATGGGCGTACTTGAGGCACTCAAGATGCCCTTTATCAGCAGCATAAATACAAGTATACTTATCCCAAGAACACTCTTGTTCGTGGGCGTACTTGAGGCATTCTAGGCTCCCCTTTCCAGCAGCAGAACAAACCCATTTATTCAAAGGGTACCCTCGTTTGTGTAATATTTGGAGTGCCAGCAAGTCACCATCTTCAGCTGCCCTCACACAAGAGTAATCAGGATTTTCTAGTCTCTTCTGAGTCTGAAGATAACTAATATGAAGGATTTGCCAATACTTCTTGAAGTCCTCGGAGTCTTCCAAGGTGTACAATTTACCAAAGTCTCTGAGTACTAACTGCTTCCACAAGTATTGATCTTCAGACATATCATGCATCCAATGACATGTTAGCCCAAAGAGTATAAGATCCTTGACAGGCAAGAGAGATAAGACATCAGAGATAACCTCAGTAGGTAATACTTCCATTTGCCTAATATCTTTTTCTCTTGAATCATCTTACTCCGAGAGTAGGATGTTTTTAGTCCGAGCATTCTTGCTCACGTAAGTACTGAAGCATTTCAAGTTGTCCTTCTTGAACAGCAGTAGCACAGGTCCACTCATTCCAAGGACATTCCTGTTCATGTAGGTACTTGAGTGTTTCAAGTTGTCCTCCTCTAATAGCCGCCGCCCAAGTACTCATGTTCCAAGAACATCCCTTGTCGTGTAAGAACTTGAGGCACTCTAAGTGTCCATGTTGAGCAGCGACAGCGCAAGTCCACTCGTTCCAGGGGCACCCATGTTTGTGCAGGTACTTGAGACATTCAAGGTGTCCTTTCTCGGCAGCAGCAGTACAAGTCCACCTGTCCCAAGAATGTCCTTGTTCGTGCAATGTACGAAGTGCCAACAGGTCACCATCCCTAGCAGCCCTTATGCAATTGTACTTGGGATCTGCTAGTCTCTTCTGAGTCTTGGAGTAACTAGTATTCAACTCTTCCCAGCATCTCTTGTAGTCCTGGGAGTCTTCTAGAGAGTACAGATCCCCAAAGTCTTTGATGACCAACTGTTTCCACAAGTGTTGATCCTCGTCGTAGTATGCTGGATCATTGACAGGGAGATTGGGAGTAACTTTGGTTGATAGGGCACCCATTTACTCAGATTTACTTTTTGTCTGATATCATCTTGCTCTTGGAGCGAGATGTTTTTTTCAAAGGTCTTCAGGACATTCCTGTTCTCTAGCATACTCCAGGCACTCCTTATTCCCTCCGTAAAAAGCATTATTGCAAGTCCACTCATTCCAAGGACATCCTTGTTTGTGTAAGTACTTGAGACATTCTAACTGCCCTCCTCTGGAAGCATTAGCACAAGTTCGTTCATTCCAAGGACATCCCTTATCGTGTAAGAACTTGAGACACTCTAACTGTCCTGCATGAGCAGCAGCACTGCAGGCCCACTCATTTCGAGGACATCCCTTGTCGTGCAGGTACTTCAAAATGTGTAAATGTCCTCCTCTAGCAGCGCCAACGTGAGCATTCTCACTCCAAGGGCGTCCTTGTTCATGTAACGCTCGAAGTGCAAGCAGATCACCATTTCCAGCAGCCTTTGCGCAAGAGTGTGATGAAATTGCTATTCTCTTCTTGATTGTGAGAGTCTTCCAATATTCCTTGAAGTTCTTGGTGTCTCTTGAAATGTACAATTTCCCAAAGTCTCTGAGTACAAGTTGCTTCCACAAGTATTGGTCTTCGGACATATCGTGCATCCAATTGCAGACAGAAGAACAAGTTGCCAAATCCTTGACAGGCAAGAGAGATAGGATGCAACTGGAGACCACCTCAGTAGGTAAGACTTCCATTTGCTTGACTTCTTTTCAATTTGAATCATCTTGCTCCAAGAGCAAAGTGTTTTTAGCCTGGACATCCCTGCTCTCGTGCATACTTGAGACACTCTAATTGTCTGTTTAGAATAGCGGCAATACAGGTACTCTTATCCCAAGGGCATCCTTGCTCGTGTAGGTACTTGAGACACTCTAATTGTCCTCTGAGAGCAGCATTAGTACAAGCGCTCACACTCCAAGGGCACCCCTGTTCGTGTAAATACTGGAGACACTCTAATTGTTCAAACAGGGCAGCATTAGTACATGTATTTTCATCCCAAGGACACTCCTGTTGATGCAAGTACTTCAGGCATTCCAAGTGTCCATTGAGAGCAGCATTAGTACAAGCCCACTCACTCCAAGGACATCCCTGTTCATGTAAATACTTGAGACACTCTAACTGTCCTGCACGAGCAGCATTAGTACAAGTATTTTCATCCCAAGGACATCTTCGTTGGTGAAGTGTTTGGAGTGCGAGCAGGTCACCATCTTTAGCAGCCTTTACGCAAGTGTACTTAGGATTTGTTAGTCTCTCTTGAGTTTGAAGGTGACTAGTATTCAACTCTTGCCAGTATTTCTTGTAATCCTCAGAGTCCTTCAGAGTGTACAACTTAGAGAAGTCTCTGAATACAAGTTGCTTCCACAAGTATTGGTCCTTAGATATGTCATACATCCAATGACAGACAGAAGAACAAGTTACCAAATCCTTGACAGGCAAGAGAGATAGGATGCAACTGGAGACCACCTCAGTAGGTAAGACTTCCATTTGCTTGACTTCTTTTCTCATGTATCATCTTACTCCCGAGGAGTAAGAAGTTTTTAATCCTTCAGGCATCCCTGCTCACATAAATATTCGACGCATTCTATTTGTCCCTCTTCATCAGCGGCATGGTAAGCTCTTTCATCCCAAGGACATCCCTTGTCGTGTAAGAATTTGAGACACTCCAATTGTCCTCCAGCAGCAGCGGCAACGCAAGCCCAGCCATCCCAGGGACATCCCAATTCATGTAAGAACTGAAGGGTATCTAGATGTCCTCCTCGAGCAGCAGCAGCGCAGGTCCACTCACTCCAAGGACATTCTTTCTCATGTAGGAACCGGAGGCACTCTATTTGTCCCCTCTGAGCAGCGGCAGTGCAAATCCATTCATCCCATGAGCATCCCTGCTGGTACAAGTACTTGAGACATTCCAAATGTCCTCCTTGAACAGCACCTATACAAGCCTGTTCATCCCAAGGACATTCTTGCTCGTGTAAGTACTTGAGTATTTCAAGATGCCCTCCTTTGGCAGCAGTAGTGAAAGTCTTCTTATCCCAGGGACACACCCCTTCGTGCAACATTCGAAGTGCCAGCAGGTCACCATCCTTAGCAGCGTGTAGGCAGGTGTAATTACAGTTTGCTAGTCTCTCTTGAGTCTGGAGATAACTAACATGGAGAGTTTGCCAATACTTCTTGTAGTCCTCAGAATCAATTATAGTGTACAACTTAGAGAAGTCCTTAAGTACCAACTGTTTCCACAAGTATTGGTCTTCGGACATATTATGCATGAAGTGACATGTTAGTCCACAGTTTGCTAGATATTTGACAGGCAAGAGAGGCAAAATGCAGTCAGAGATAACCTCGGTCGGCAGAGTATCCATTTTCTCGACTCTCTTTTTGTTTGACATCACCTTACTTCCAGTAGGATGTTTTTTTATTCAGGACATCCATGTTTCCTAGCGTACTCCAGGCACTCTAAATGTCCATGATGAGCAGCAACATGAAGAGTGTTCTCATTCCATGGGTGTCCTTGTTCATGTAGGTACTTTAGTATTTCTAATTGACCTCTTTGGGCGGCATCAGTGCAGATATTCCTACCCCGCGGGCATTCTTGTTCGAGTAAGTACTTGAGAGTTTCAAGATGTCCTTTCCCAATAGCATTAGAGCAAGACCACTCATTCCAGGGGCATCCTTGTTCATGTAAGTACTTGAGCATTTCTAGGTGTCCTCCGAATGCAGCACTAGAACAAGACCGTTCATCCCAGGGACATCCTAGTTCATGTAAGTACTTGAGACAATCTAAGTGTCCTCCGCGAGCGGTGTAAGCACAGACCTCTTCATCCCAAGGGCATCCCTGTTCGTGTAAGTACTTGAGGCAGTTTAAGCGTCCTTCAGAAGCAGCATTAGCGCAAGCCCACTTATCCCAAGAGCATCCTTGTTCGTGTAAGTACTTGAGTATTTCTAGATATCCCTTTTCAGCAGCACCAGAGCAAGCACTCTCACCCCAAGGGAGCCCTCTCTCATGTAATGTCCGAAGTGCAAGTAGATCGTTATCCCTAATGGCTCTTGCACAAGTGTACACAGGATCTGCTAGTCTCTCTTGAGTCTGAAGGTAACTAATACGGAGAGTTTGCCAATACTTCTTGTAGTCCTCAGAGTCCTTCAGAGAGTACAAATGTTCAAAGTCCCTGGATACAAGTTGCTTCCATAAGTATTGGTCTTCGGAGATTTCGTGCATGAAGTGACACATGGAAGAACAAGACATTAGATCCTTAACGGACAAAAGGGTCAAGATATAACCGGAGATCACCTCAGCTGGGAGAGTATCCATTTGTTCGACTCTCTTTTTCTCATATATCATCTTACTCCAAGTAGGATGTTTTTAGTGTCTAGGACCCTTGGATACTATCCTACTCTTCTTCCTATTTCTTCTGAGTTTCTTGGGGGTAGGTAGGTACTCGGGGTAGTGTCTATCAGGACAATGTCCAGGATCTCCCTGAGATCCTATTGCTCCCTGACACCTATCTGTACTCGGATGTCTCAGGGATTTGTATGCAATTTGAGGGACCTGATTACAATGCCAATTAGGAGCGTGGGTGTAGTAACCTTCAGGTCCTTGAAGTCCTTGAAGTCCTTGAGGACACTTATCTTCGCCGTAATGGTATGCTTCCTGAAGCCCTTTGTCTTCATCGTAATAAGATGCTTCTTGGTATCTGAGTATCCCATTCTTCGACAATTCCCTGAAGGAGTAAGTGTCGAAGCCATGAGAGTCTTCCGAGATATAAGTGTAAGGAATGTAGCGATACCCCAGTTCCAATAGTTTACGAACAGTCCCACGTAAAGAGAGACCTCATACATCAAGAATATACCCACCCAAGCATGATACCGTTCCTTCTCCATTCCTGTAAATACTTACTTGATAATGGAAGAATATACCACTAGTAACATTCGAATCTACCTGATATCCCTCTGACAACAAGAACATGTTAATCCTCTGTCCCTTGGCATGCTTGATGATGGAGTTAGCACTGAGATAGTGATATTCATGAGTGCGTAGGATATACTTCTGTACTTGCCAGATTCCTTGGGACAACAAGAAGAAGTAATCATGAGTATTATCGGTCTGTTGGATACCATGTTTCTGACACACTTGCCTGACAAAAGGAGGCCACAGAGAAGTGTCGGTACTCAGAGAGTGTAAGTGCTGACAAACTCTTCTGACATTGAGTAAGTCCTTTAATGGTAGATACTGCAGAATTATGAGAAGAAGTTCATCGCATAAGTCAAGCATTTACTTAACTTTCTGTATCGTACAAGTCGAGGTGACTTGTAAGTTTTTAGTCAAACAGACTCTTGAATACAGAACTCCCTATGAACATGGGAGACATAGGGCAATCATGTTTGAGAGAATATTTCAGACATTCTAATTGTCCTTGTGTCACTTCGCTTATGAAAGAGTTACAAGTATATCTATCCCATGGGCAACCATGTTCATGTAAGTACTTGAGACATTCCACCGACCCACCATGAATAGCATTACCACAAGTCCATTTATTCCAAGAGCACCCGTGTTCATGGGCATACTTCAAGATATTGAGATGTCCTCCTCTCGCAGCAATATCGCAAACGTATATGCCCCATAAATGTTCTTGTTTGTGTAATAGTTGCAATGCCAGTAGATCACCATCTCTAGCAGCCTCATCGCATGAGTAACTAAGGTCTGCTAATCTCTCTTGAGTCTTAAGATAACTAGTGTTGAGAGACCTCCAGTATCCCTTGTAGTTCCCGTTTTCAGGCACTATCAAGGAATAAGAGGAAGAGAAGTCTCTGAGGACTAACCGCTTCCACAGGTATTGATCATCACAGAGAGTGTGCATCCACTGACAGACAGAAGAACAAGATGTCAAATCCTTGACGGGCAATAGAGACAAAATCTCCGAAACAATCTCATCGGATAAGTATTGCATTTCAAGAGTTTACTTTTGGTCTGAGATCATCTTGTTCCCAAGAGCAAGAAGTTTTTTTAGTGTGGACATCCTTGTTCATGTAGATACTCAAGACACTCTGAATTTCTTCCTCTAATAGCATTAATGTAAGTATTTTTACTCCAAGAACATCCTTGCTCATGTAAGTACTTGAGACACTCCAGTTGTCCTGCTCGGGCAGCAGCAATACAAGACCATTCATCCCAGGGACATCCCTGTTCATATAAGTACTTGAGCATTTCTAAATACCCTCTTCTTGCAGCAGAAGAACAAGTATGCTCATCCCAAGGACATCACTGCTGAAGTAAGAATTTGATAAATTAAAGGCGTCCTTTCTGTGCACCATAAGTGCAAGTATATTCATCCCAAGGACATCCCTGATAATGTAAGTACTTGAGGCATTCTAAGCGTCCTCCGTTAGCGGCAGCATAACATATCTTCTTACTCCAAGGGCAACCCTGTTTATGTAAAAATTTGAGTGTTTCAAGATATCCATTGTAAGCAGCGTTAATACAAGTTTGCCCATCCCAAGGACATCCTTGCTGACGGAGTCTTTGTAGCTCTACTAAATCACCGTTCTCAACAGCGTACATCAGATGACTTTGGGGTCTATTTGCTTAACAATTTAGTATCATCTTACTCTCGAGAGTAAGAAGTTTTTAGTAATGACGGGGACCCTTGGATACTATCTTACTCTTCTGCTTCCACTTGTTCCTTCTTCGATGAGAAGGTTTCGCAGATCCCTGGGGTCCAGTAGATCCTTGACATCCGGGATGTTCAAAAGGAAAGTGCCATGTGGTACCGTGTATTACTCCCAATTCGGCTAATTCGTAGAAAAGAGGGGCATCTTGGATATTCCCGTCTGAAGGGGTATAGCGATATCCTAATTTCAACAGACTGTCAACATTCTCATCAGACATTGAGTTGAGTGATACAAACATACTTGCTAGTAGACTTAGGGTGAATGAAGGCAAATGTAATTCTACTTGATATCCTTGAGACAGCAAGAACATCCCGATATTCATACGACCTCCTGAATGTTCACCAAAGTGTTTGACGATAGCACTGGCATCCAAGGGATCATACTCATCTGTGTGCAAGATGATCTTCTGTACCCGTTGTATTCCTTGAGATAAGGATATAAATCTCTTTTGAGTGAGTTCAGTGGGAATAATGCCGTGTTGCTGACATAACTTCAATGTGTAATCTTTCCACAAGGAATCATCAAGAGACAAAATATTCAAGTGTCTGCAAGTTCTAATGGTAGTCGCTAATTCCCGTGGTTACAAGTACTTCAAGATGCCAAGAAGAAGTTCATCACATAAATTCAGCATTTCTGACAAGTTACTCAACTTGTAAGTTTTTAGCGAGAACCCTCCATCCTTAATATCTTGGTCCTGGTCGCCCTTCTGGCCCTTGTGGTCCTCGGCATCCCTGAGTTCCTATTGAGCCGATGGATCGATACACCACGGTACCATGTATTACTCCTGATTCAACTAGTTCAGAGAAAAGACTGCCATTGACATACTCATCGGTGGGGAAGTAACGGTATCCTAATTTCAGCATTTGCTTGATGTTGTCATTCAGAGGCGTCGGGAAGAGCTGCACATCCGTCGATGATCGTAGCAACATCACGCTTGAGGGTAAACATAATTCTACATGATATCCTCCAGACAACAAGAACATCCAGATACCAGCGTGTCTGCTGTTAGCATGTTTGACGATGGAATCGGCATCCAAGGGATCATACTCATCTGTGTGCAAGAAGTATTTCTGTACTTGCTGTATTCCTTGAGTCAAAGATCTGTATTTCCCTTGAGGATTGTTGAGATCAGGAGTGATACCATGTTTCCGGCATAACCTTAATACATGCAGTTTCCACAACACGGTATCATGAGATAAGACATTCAACTGTTGACAAGTTCCGCTAACAATCGTCAATTCAAGTGGTGACAAGAATTGCAAGACACATAACAGTAGTTCATCACATAGGTCCTGCATCTTGTGAATTCCCACAAATTTCAAGAAGACAAATGGATTACTTAGAGTCAATACCCCAAGAGATCTTCCTGCACATCGTCAGCCAACTGTCGCACCTGTTCCTCAAATGTTTGAGTGCTTGCAGTACTACTATACGTCAGCGCTTGCAAGATGACGTATTGTGGAAACTGCGTTTGCCTGTAGAATTTCCTCAGTACACTCCCAACAAAGAGACCTCTTATCTCAAGCAATATCAGGAGCAATTTGGTCTCTTTGTCTCCAACAACCAGGAAGTAGACCAGAAGTTATCAGACTGTAACAGTTTCCGTTTCTTCCAATACGATCCTCGTCTTGCTATCAGGGCCGGTAACTTGCCTCTGGTCCGTTTTGCTCTGGAGACTCAGACCTATTCTAAGCAGGGACCCATTATGGCAGTGGAAGCTTGCTCTTACGGACACCTGGAAATCCTCAAGTACTTGGTGTCCGTAATCTTGGTAGATCCCCAAACTTTCATGAAAGTGTGCAGTACAGTAGATATCTTGCAATGGGGTATCTCTCAAGGTTACGAGATACCTGCGGATGTAGCTGCTCATGCCGGTCGTTATGGAAACCTGGATCTCCTGAAGTGGATGCACTCTCAAGGAATAGATATCTCACCACTGGATGTCTCTCTGACAGCTGCTCGTCGTGGCCGTCTTGCTGTAGTTGAGTGGATCTTCTCCCAGTTTGGTCAGATTAGTCCGGGTGCAAGTAGGGCAGCTGCTTGCAACAATTACCTGCACGTTCTTCAGTGGCTGCATGAACGAGGGATGACCGATCCCACTGATCCTGAAGTGGTCCTGGCTGCTAGCAACAAGAGGTGCTTGCCGACCTTTGAGTGGCTGTTAGATCAAGGATTCGCTTGTAATAGTAAGATACCCACTGTACTGGCCAAGAAGGGTCTGCTTGGGCCCCTGAAACGAGTGATAAGTAGTGGTGTGAAATATATCCGCTGGCGTTGCTTGTTTTCTGCTAGTGATAGATACCCAGAGATGGTGGAATACTTGTTGGCTGGAGATTCCTATCAAGAGGTTTTCTTTGGAGTTAATATTAACCATACTGCTGTAGTGAGAGAGGGTAGATTAACTATCCTGAAAGAACTTAGTATCCCTGTGGACATGAACATGTACCTGGAGGCTACATCCAGAGGCCACATCCCCGTCTTGCAGTACGCTAGGGAAACCTCTCTTCCTGACACTGTCATATCCGGTGCTTGTTGGACCGCCATTAGTTATGGAAGGTTTGAGACTCTGAAGTGGCTGAGGCTTACACCAAGTCTCCATCCTTGGGGAAGTGGGTGCTGTCAAAAAGCAGCTACAAAGGGTAGACTAGACATTCTGCAGTGGCTCCAAGAGGAAGGATGCCCCTTCGACAAAGAACAGTTGATATTCTCGGCTGTCTCTTCCCATCACATGAATATCTTGCAGTGGCTCAAGGAATTATAAAAACTTACTACATCTCACCTCTGAAGGTGAGAGTTTTTACACCAATTGGAATACTCCGCAATTAAGCAGCTCCTCTATCACCTGATTGCAAGAACTAGGCCAAATGCATACCCTGCTTGCCCATTGTTGCTCATATTCTAAACCGGAACAGCTTCGATATCCCTTTCGGTACAATTCGGTAAGGGACTTTTGTACTGAGTGAACTGAATTATGGGAGCTGTATGTTGATATTCCATTTTCGAACACGCAAAGACGATGGCATGAAGGGGTGTCAAAATACTTGATGTAACTAATTGGTCGATAGTTCACATTCAAGTAAAGTTTACTTATCTGAATAGGCAGATGTTCAACTTGCAATAGGAACATATCCCCGTTTCCATGCAATATATGATTGAGGGAGTACTGGGATGCAACAAACTGTGCAACAAGGTTGTACGGTGGATGTAGGAAGACTTACTGCTTTCTGAATACAGATTTGATGGATAGTCTCTTGCTAGCAAACACTTCCACAGATACTCATCATCCCAAGCAGGATACAAGATACTACAGGACCAGCATACACTTAGGATATCTTTGATCGGAAGCCTGCACAAGATCAACAGTAACACTTCGTAAGGGAGCATTTTGAAGTGTTGATTTCCGAAGTCTTCAGTAGTAAGGGTAATAATTAGTATCTAACCAGATACTACTTTTCAAACAAGAGGAACTTACGCACCTTGGTACGTTATACCCATACAGCAGGTGGTAGTTAGACTTCCTCCGCTGGTCTGAATACAGTAGAAGCGGATAGTGTCATTGACGGCCATGAGGGCAGGCTGACTGACACTGAGATTGCAAGTGCCTGTTGCTGAGGTGGTCGTAACCTCAGCTTGAACGTCAAACGTTCCGAATCCTGTCACCGCATATTCTATACCTACAGCACGAAGACCTGTGGCATTGGCGGTGTATTCGGCTGTGTGACAGGCCGAATACCATCCTGCCACAGAAACAGTATAAATGCCGGTTGCAGTGGCGTATTGTGTTCCATGTGAATTGTTCCAGAAAGTATTGAGATTGTTACCCAGTACGTAAGTGAGACCCGCTCCTGTTGGAATAGACTGGCTTTGTACTAAGGTGATACCAAGACCTGTTTGAACTGGTGGCGCCCCTGTTGGTCCAGTGGGTCCTACTGATCCTGACGCACCTGACGCACCTGACGCACCTGACGCACCTGCTGGTCCTGTAGGGCCGATTAGACCAGTAGGACCAACTAAACCTGTAGGTCCTATTGCTCCTGAAGCTCCCGAGGCTCCTGCTGGTCCTGTGGACCCAACTGCTCCTGAAGCACCCGAGGCTCCTGCTGGCCCTGTGGGTCCCACCAAACCAGTAGGACCGATATCACCAGTGCTTCCCACTGCACCTGAAGCACCCGAGGCTCCTACAGGGCCAGTAGGACCAACTGCACCTGAAGCACCCGAGGCTCCTACTGGCCCTGTAGGACCGATTAGACCAGTAGGACCAACTGCTCCTGAAGCTCCAGAGGCTCCTACAGGGCCAGTAGGTCCTACCAAACCAGTTGAACCTGCTGAGCCTGTAGGTCCAATATCCCCTGTAGGACCAACTGCTCCTGAAGCTCCAGAGGCTCCTACAGGGCCAGTAGGACCAACTAAACCTGTAGGTCCTATTGCACCAGAAGCACC
>VFSW01004440.1_pt1 | contig 20923 bp, 24 predicted proteins | sample 5358111 | NCBI WGS metagenome assembly VFSW01 (sample SAMN11554181, study PRJNA540505) | mine drainage metagenome | isolation source: sediment from site ElyBrook_90M | place: USA: Ely Copper Mine, Vershire, VT | collected 2017
GCCATATTCGCGCTCGACGCGGCAGACACGGACGCGGAACTCTTTGTACCAGTCTTTTGCACGGCTCTGTGCTTTGCGATGCGCCATATTTTCCTTCCAGGCTGATATGGCTTCCTGGCTTGACCAATATGAAATTGAAATTCCAATTTCTTGCCGGGCTGTTTCAAAACCTAAAAATCCGGGTTGCTTTGAAGCAAGTTCCAACATTTGTTTTGCCGTTTCAGCATAGCTGTTGTCACCGTCGCAGCGGGTAGAGGTAAAGATCACAGCAAAGTAGGGTGGTTCTGGTGTTTTGATCAACATGGTATGCTCTTTTCTGAACAGGTGTACAGGCAGCGAGACCCGGCCGCAGCATTGAAATTACTGCATTAAATTCAGGCCACCGAGCTTTCAAATAATTTATTCTGTATTACAGTCATACATCCGCGCCGAATCTATTTGAAAAACGAAATCCGTACCAAAGGCAGTAGCGGGAACTTTCGATCCGACAGTATGCTTCCCTAATACCCATTCAGCAGCAAGTACGCTTGCAGCAGCTGTAAAAGCATAACCCTCTCCCGTTTCCAGCATTGCCTCGGCTACATTATCGTGGCAGTCGCAAGCCCGCACCCATATCCAAGAGCGTTGATTTGTATTGACAGGTTTTTCAACGATTGAGGTGGCTCGTCCATCCATCCATCGCTCGAATTTCTGGCGTAGAATATCCCATGAAAGCAGTTTCTGTGCAAACGGCAGCACGAAGCTGGCCAATGTCGGATTGATCTGCGTAGTCATATAAACAGTGATGTTGGCAATGCCGGTTGCGATGTAAGCGGCCTCCAAATCACCAGATGGCACGGGTATTACATTGTGCTCGCCATTAGCTATTCGAATACGCTTAGCTCCTGAGCCGAATGTGTTGCGTACAAGAATGCCGTCCCTGCGCACATATCCGCCATGCGCAATTGTTTCCAGTGTGCTCTTGGCGGCTCCCGCGCTACGCTGCGCGACATAGGGTGACATGACGATCTCCAGAGATACCGGATTAATAATTTGTGCGCACACATGACGAACCAGACAATTGCTGGCTACGGTGCCAAAGCCAACCCCAGGAATAATAGACAATCCATTTTCTACTGCCATACGATGACGCACTTGTGCGGCCTGCAACACGGAGATCTCGTTGGAAATGTCCAGATAGTGAGTCTTCCCGGCCAAGCACGCGTCCATCATGGGCACGCAGGTTTCTGCAAATGGGCCGGCTGAATGCAGCATGAGTTCGACCGACTCCGCAGCCTTGAGCAGCGCGCTTTTGTCTTCGAGTGGGAAAGCACACCATTTAAGCCCCAAGCGATCGGCGAGCACGCGCAATTTTTCTGCATTCCGCGCGGCGAGTATCGGTTTATGTCCTCGCCTAACCGCTTCCTCTGCGATCAGCGTTCCGGTATAGCCTGTCGCACCGTACAGCATCCAAGAACCAGGCGCTCTATTATTACTCATCGCTTACCCCCTTGTTTTTTGAAATGATGGTTAATGCTTTTTTGGCTGGTTGATTAACTATGCGGCGAATTATTAAGCTCACACCAAGATATCCAAGGCACAACAAGGAAACGAGCGTCAAAACGGTCTTGCATAATGTGGCAAAGCCGGAAAATGTTGCCAGCGCCCAATTGCTTTCTGGATACATCAGCAGCATGCTTAAAATTGAGAAGTTTTCTAAGCAGTCAAAAGTCCCAATGGCAAAGGGTAGTAGATTTAGCCACAGCCAGTGATCGTTCTCGCCAAATTTTGCCTTGACTGACCGGGTGAACAAGAAGGAAAATCCGAAGCTGTAAACCGGAATGAACATAAAATCCGCAGCCAGAAATTTCAGGTACAACTCCCGACCTTTCATGCCATATTGCCCGAGCATGGAGTACGCCTCCTGCGCGGTATAAAACGGCATAACATCCAGCAACCCCGGGCCGCCGCTAATCTTGATTAACGAAGGGTTGGAAAAGGAGAAATGTGAGAAATTGAACAGCCAAAAAAATACGACCGCTGTTATCAGCAGAATTTGCATCAGACGAGCCGAGTAAAGCTTTGCAACGCCATCGCTGAGTTTATTGAGAAAGTTTCTTTGCATTTTGCTTGCCTCTGTCGAAATCACGATGGAGGCCAGCTTAAACCCATACCCTAAGGGTGGAGTCAATACGATTATGTTGATCTGGTTTGTGCGCTGCTGGAATTGTTCAGCAATTCCGCCTGCAATTCCGCCAATTGCTGATCCCGTGCCAGTGCATGGTCGATGACTGCGCGTAACTCTTTACGCTTGCAGCTGATCAACTCAATCACCATCTCGACAGGGAGCTTCCTTGTTTTTGCTCTCATTGAAACGACAGCCGTTATTTCCTTGAGATTGAAACCCAGGGACTGGGCGCGCTTGATCATGCAGATTAAATCAGCATCCGCTTCGCTATAAATGCGATAGTGACCTTTACGCTGCGGTGTTGGAATTAAGCCCAGCAACTCATAGTGGAGTATGGCCTTACGCGATGCGCCGGTTAATTTTGCGAGAGTGCCGATGTACATGTGTCAAAGATTATTGAACGAATAAATAATAAAAATTGGCAAGATCAGACCACAATTGAACCATCAACGCATGTCACTGCATTGCCACCCAGCCAAATTGTACCGTCGATATCATACTCAACTTCCACACGGCCATCACGTCTCATGCAGCAGCCCTGCGAAGCAACATAGCCTGATACGGAGAGTATGCCTTGCCGACGAATCATAGCCGCCACACAGCCGTTGCCGCTGCCACATACCGGATCTTCCGGCACGCCGCAGGCTGGTGCGAATGATCGAACTTCGACATCAGTTGATTCCCCGGTTTTGTGAAGGCCAAATACACTGACACCGGTGTAGTGGTTGTTTCCAAGTGTGGCAAGCAAAGCCATGTTCGGCACGAGGCCTATCACTTTATCCGCTGAAGGCAACTGGAGTGTAAGCCAAACCACTCCGACGTCGACAATGGAGCTCAGAATGATTTCGTCGTCGGCCACGCCCAGTGCGGATGCCACGGCAGCTAGCTGCGCTTTATCGGGAGAGCTAAACACGGGGGGAGGCAATGCAAATCGTAGGCTCTGTCCCTCCACCCGCAAAGCAATTAGCCCTTTGCCACACTCTTGTACTAGGCGCCCGGGTGTGTTGGGCTTCAGTCCGTGTTGCAACAACGCCCACGCGCTTCCGATAGTGGGGTGACCCGCGAATGGCAGCTCTCTCTTGGGAGTAAAAATGCGCAGGCGATAGTCCGCCGCGGCTTGGGTGGGTTTGCATACGAACGTGGTTTCAGAGAGATTTGTCCAGTTTGCGATGGACTGCATCTGTTCTGTTGTCAGGCCGTCCCCATCGAGAATCACGGCAACCGGATTACCCTTGAAGGGCACTGCTGTAAAAACGTCCACTTGCTTGAACGGTAGCTGTCGGACAGTCAGGTTGATAGATGAGGTTTGTTGCATGTGTTTGCCTATCTGCCCGGCTGCCATTCAGCATAGAAAGGAACGTCATCGCCGTCAGTTAGCCATGCCACATCATGGGAGCACCAGATGTGCATTGTCGGTCTTATGCCTGGATCATCGTTTAGGGTTGCCACACGAAGAATAACGTGCGGCTGCGCAGGGCGCTCGGCAACAACATGTGAGCCACAAATGGAGCAGAAGCGAAGCAGTTTTCCCGGTATTGGTTCAAACGCGGACAGTTTCTCTTCGCCTCTTATCCATCGAAAGTGTTCTCGCATCACTCCTGCGGTGGAAACGAAGGCGGCTGCGTTTGCTTTACGGCAACTCCGACAGTGACAATGCGCAATTGGCATGTCGAGTTGATCGATCTCATATTCAACAGCACCACAGAGGCAACTTCCTTTCATTCACATTCCTTCATATGCAACGGCCTGACGACACCCAACATAAGTTCAGGCAAACATGAAAGCAAGAAAAACTTGCTGGAGTGAAGTGTCGTTTCATGCAATCCTCTTATGCCTAACGAAGTTATAAAAAAGTTGTTCATACGTGCATCGTGCCGCGAACCAAATGAAATATCAAGTTGAATCAAATATGGGCCAGCAACGCTCTGACAACCTCTTACTCGCGAACTTCTGAGACGATATTGAATCGATCGTAAATCAGTCAGTTTAACTGCCTCTAAATAAATGCGGTCATTCGCGATTCCAGAAAGCGGATGATCAACGTGCGAATTCAGTGGTTGCAAATGGCGTAGCCAATTCTTTGTTCGGCACTGGCAACATCTCTCCTAAACTCACTCTCACGATCTCGGATAGCCTTTGTATAACATCCGTTGGCCCAGCATCTGCCCGGTGCAAAATTAATCCAATGTTTGGTAGTGCAGGCATACCGCTCAGCTCGCATAAATTCGTTGGTAGACCAGCACGAGTACGTACAGTGACACCCAGTCCTGCTTCCACTGCCGCCCAGATGCCGCTCAGGCTTGGGCTCGTGAAGGCAATTCGCCACGGTATACCAGATTTATCCAATGCCGTAGTGGCGGCGCTACGCATCATGCAGGGGGCTTCGAAGACAACCAAGGGCACGGCTTCATCTGCGTTAAGAGAGGGCATTTTATCGATGCTCGGGCCTATCCATGACATCGGCAATTTGCCCAGCATTTTGCTGTGCGGTGTACTGATGCCAGAATCCCATGCCAGTGCAAGATCGAGACGACCTGCGCTTACAAGCTCCAGCAATTCGGAATTGCGTGAAACCCGAGCCTCGACACGTACTCGCGGATGAGCGCGGACGAAGTCACCCAGAATTTTGGTGAGCAGACTTTCGCCGAAATCTTCCTGCAATCCAATTCTGACCCAGCCCTCAAGATCGACTCCCCTCACGGCAGTGGCGGCTTCATCGTTGAGTTCCAGCAGCCTGCGCGCATAGGCGAACAAAACCTCTCCCGATGGCGTCAGCACCAACCCTCGCCCGGACTTGCGCAAAACAGGAGCTCCAATCTGGTCTTCCAGTTTTTTGAGTTGCGCGCTGACAGCCGAGGTGGAGCGCCCCAAGCGGTCCGCCGCCTTGGCAAAACTTCCCTGCTCGATTCCGACTACAAAGGTGCGTAAAACATCCAAATCAAAGGTGAAGCGTTGCATAGCAATAGTCCTGTTTTTTGGAATTGTCAGTTCAATAATTTCTGATTTTCAGGATCATATTGAATCGCTATAGTTCGGTTGTCAATTAATTTCAACCAAGGAGAAGTGATATGAATACTGCACAAAGTTATGGACAACAAGCCATGGGTAGCGATGCCCACAAATTGGCGGAGCTGACAGATAAGGTCTTGTTCAGTGATATATGGGAAAGAAACGAATTGGCAAAACATGATCGCAGTATTGTTACTGTGGCAGCGCTGGTAGCTATGTACCGTCTGGAACAACTGCCATTTCATCTCAATCTGGCAATTGAGAACGGTGTAACAAAAACTGAGCTGATAGAAATCATCACACACTTAGCTTTTTACTCGGGATGGCCGACTGCTCACTCAGCAATCAAGCTTCTGAATGCGATGCCCGGCAGAAACTAAAACATCATCTACCCGCCATAACTATTTGAGGATAAACCAATCATGCCCTACGCCCGCATCTCATTGTTAAAAGGCAAGTCACCGGAATATCTACGAGCACTTTCTACCGGTGTGCAGCAGGCACTAACTGAAGAATTTAATGTGCCCGCAAACGACTATTTTCAGATATTCCATCAACTTGCCCAGAACGAATTGGTGTTTGACCGTAATTACCTTGGCGGCCCCCGTAGCGACGACTACGTCCTTATCGCGATCACCATCGGTCGTCCCCGGGAAGCCCAAACCAAAAAATCCTTTTATCGACGGCTCGCATCTATACTCGAAACATCGCTCGGCATCCGCGCTCAGGATGTGATGGTGGTGTTCAATACAACGCTGCTTGAAGATTGGTCTTTTGGCAATGGCGTCGCCACACTGATAGATGACATTGAGTTACCCACTACTAAAAGTGTCGCGTGAAAATGTATTGTCTCTCAACACTCGGATTAATTTTTCTGATTGGATATGCACAAGCTCAGGAGGTAACTATGACCACACCATCTGTTAGCAGAAAAGATTTACTCACGGCCTTGCTGGTTCCAGGCAAAACGATTTCTAAGATTGAAGTCAAAGAGGTCACCTTGGGTCCCTTGATCAATGCCCCCTTGCACCTGCATCCATGTCCCGTTGTCGGCATCGTTAGCAAGGGGGTGATCGCCTTTCAGATCGAAGGCGAGCCTGTACAACATCTCAAGTCTGGAGATGCATTTTATGAGCCTGCCAATACACGAGTTGCACGGTTCGACAATGAAGGAAATGCTTCCGCAACATTTATAGCATTCTACCTTCTTAGCGAGGACGAACAGGAGCTGATTCGCATGCTTCAAGAATGAACATTTGTATTTTTATTATTCAATTTTTATAACTCACAGGAGCCACCATGCCTATCCTTAAAGTCGCCGTCAGTGTCAGTAAATCCGCCGAGATGACGCAAGCCATCTCCACCATTCTGCTGGATCTTACATGCCGCATCCTCAAGAAAAAACCGGAAGTCACTTCCATCGCTATCTCTTATATTGATCCGGATGACTGGATCGTTGGTGGTAAATCGCTTACAGAGCTGGGTAAGTCTAGTATCTACTTCGACATCAAGATTACCGACGAGACCAATACCAAAGCTGAAAAGGCGCAATATATCCGGGAATCGTTCAACGCATTCGACAAATTACTGGGCAATCTGCATGAGGTGAGCTACATCTACGTAGAGGATGTACGTGCGACGGCTTATGGCTATGGCGGGCTCACGCAGGAATATCGCTATCACGTTAGCTTACAAAGCTGGATTGAGTAGTTTGACTCAATTGTCGTGCCGGTTCTCATCAATGAATGGCAGTTACTAGCCGACTTGAGACTATTCGGCATTCTAACGGAGAGCATTATTTCAGGTCTCCTAATTGACAACGCTACCAAAAATTTAGCTGTCGTGTAACGTTTAAATCCAGCCTCCTCCAAACCTGGCCATGGCTTCGATGACATCGCGCAGGCCATGCCCCAGGGTTGTCAGCTCATATTCGGTGGTGGGCGGGACAGTCGGGTAGGCTGTGCGGGTCAACATGCCGTGACGTTCAAGCAGGCGCAGGCGCGCCGCCAGCAGGCGAGGGCTGATGCCTGACAGGCTGCGCTGCAATTCAGAATAGCGCTTTTTGCCGCCTAGCAGATCGCGGATGATCAGGGTTGTCCACTTGCCATCCAGAATGTTTGCAGTTTTTTTCACCGGGCAGGAACTATCGCAATTGCCTGTCAGTTCAAACGTTTCCGAGGTGACGCAACGATCTGTTTTCATGACTTCCCTTTTGGTAACTACTTCACAATGTGAATTCTAGCAATTATATTGGCTCACCATCAATTAAAGGAGAATAAACATGTTCAGCATCGCATTGAAAATCGTAGGCGTCATACAGATCGCATTGGGACTGGCCTATCTTCTGGTTCCCGATTTATTTCTGATGAAAATGGGGCACAGCCTGCCTGCAGCCGATTTGCATTACCCGTTGGGCATGCTTGCCTCGCGCTTTATTGCCTATGGCGCCGGGTTGTGGATCATCAGCAGAAATCCGGAGAAGCATGTCTTGTGGATACGACTGATGGCTTTCATACAATTGATCGATTTGGTTGTCGGTATTTTTTATACCATCACAGGCGTCGTTCCTGTTTCGCTTTCCGCCTTCCCCATGTTCAATGCGATCTGGATCGGTTTGCTGTTTGTTTTCTGGAAACCGGCATCGCGTGCTTCATTGGAAACCGGTTACGCATGAGAAATATCTTCGGCTATCTGCAAATGATCTGGCTGATGAGCGCGCCCCCGGCCTTGTTCAGCCGTCTGTTCGAGTTGCCCTGGTACAGGCGCATGCTTGAGCAATGGCTTGCACCCGTGCAGACGGTTGATGCGACTGTGCTTGAAGTCGGTTGCGCTGCAGGAGAATTTTCTCGCATGCTTGCAGAGCGCAACATGCGCGTTTCGGCAGTTGATCGATCAGAAAAAATGCCGTCAAAGGCAAAGCTTGCTGCAGGGACGGTACACTTTGAGCAGGCGGATGCGTCACGATTGCCATATCCTGATCAGCATTTTGACATTGTTATGGCTGCTTCTTTATTGAACGTGGTGGACTCGCCGCGCTCGGTGCTTGCCGAGATGCGTCGTGTCTGTCGTGAAGGAGGCACAGTGTCCGTATTGGTGCCTGATAAATTATTTTCCGATGCGGATGCAAGGCTTGCCGCAAAGGAGCTGATCGGTTTTTCACGTGCAGCATTTTTAGCGTGGCATCGCATGGCGAAAAAAATGGATATAAATGACCTGTTTAAATATTTCGAAGATTGCGGGCTGCAAATGACCACCAGCAAAAGTTTGCTTGGTGGCATGGCCGTTGCAGTTTATGGACAACCGTCCATTTCGGCTTACAACACTACCGGTGAAACAATTTTAGAATGAATGTTATGCTAAGATATTGTAAACTCACTCGCTCAATTTCCTTGAAAATTTTAAGGTCTGAATTGATTAGGTCTGTTGGGCATGGCGCTAAAACTTCAGCGCCAGATGATGGCCATTAAGCTGAAATCCCTTGCGCAAATACACGCGATGAGCCGCATGACGCGTATAACCAGTGTCCAAGTGCACCCCATGGCATTGACTGGACCTTGCATGGTTGATTAACCAGTCGAGCAATGCACCAGCAAAACCTTTTGAAGTTTCTCCGGGAAGGGTTGTTAAGTCATCGATGTAGAGCACTTTCCCCCACGCCAGAAACTCAGCGAACCGAAAACCAGCGGCGCTTTTTACTGCGCCCTCATGTCGGAGCGCGAGTATTTGATAAGACTGAATTTGTTGACGGCGAACCTGGGCAAGAAAATTTGTCCGCTCGATATGGGGACGTAGTGCACTGAACGCAGGAAAACAGGATTCGATTTCTGTGTCTGTATTTGCGATGAAAATTTCAGGCGTCATAAGAAATTCCGGGTTATGCCGTATTTTCGACCTAGCTGAGTAACCACATAAAGTTCTTAGTCATCCTCACGCATTCGCGAACTAATTTGAATAGAAGCAATCGCCACATCAAGCGCCGGCTTGAGTGCTTTAATAAGTGAGGCGACAAGTCCCGCAGTTTTTGGATTCCCATTCCATAGTGACTTTACCGCATTCTCAATCAGATTGTAACCGTACTCAGGATCATTGGTGTCATCGTGATTTTTATCATAGTTATGACATTTATGCCAATTATCGATGTATTCAAGTGTTTTGTGTGCTGCATCAGTAATCGACTTTCGCTCCCCATTCATGAAACGCCACAGAGCTGACTGACATACCTCTACTTCCACTGATAACGCGGTTATATTGGTCTTGGCATGCTTGCAATGCAGCCTTATCTTCTCGATGGCCGCATATACTTCCAGAGCTTTAGGTGTTGCTTTTCTTGGCATAGCTGGCATAATACAACCATGCCAAGAAACATGACAACCCTGATGAAAGTTAGACTACGTCGTTTAGCTATAAATTATTGAGAGGAACACTATGAGAAATCCTCCCGAACGTTATCTACAAACATTGCACGAGCACTTCGCTCAGATTCCTGTATCACTCGCTGGCAATACTTCAGCCCAGGCGAAAACACAAAAAATATTGCAGACGGCGCCACTAACAACCAATCAGGATGGTAAAGGAACCGCCTTTCAGCGCTGGTTCCATTTCAAGGAAGCATTTTCACCAACCTTTGTAACAACTGCTATCGAATCATTGGGATACAGACCTCAACACGTTGCCGACCCATTCGGGGGCTCTGGCACCACAGCCATTACATCTCAGCTGCTTGGCATTGATGCGACCACGATTGAAGTAAATCCTTTTTTGGCTGATGTCATTAGGTCAAAAGTGAGCCACCTGTCAGCTGAGAAATTACGCTCCGAAGCAGCAGCCTTTCAAGCTCGATTAACTCGAACATGCAGCAACTTGGCACGGCTGGCATATTTACCGCCTACATTTATAGAAGCTGAAAATAAAGAGCGGTGGATATTCCCACTCCAGGTTGCCAAACGACTTTCGCAATATTTGTTATGTATCGACGAAATTGAGGATGCTGATATCCAGCGCTTCTTCAAGGTTGTACTTGGTGCAATACTCATCGATTGCAGTAACGTTTATGTCAACGGCAAAGGTCGGCGATATCGCAGTGCGTGGCAGAACAATCAGCCCACATCCGCAAAGCTGGATGAATTGTTTGGAATGCAGTTCAATTCCGCGTTTGAAGATGTACTGCGTTTCGAAGGACGACCACGTTCGAGAATTGATGTGGTGCACGGTGATGTGCGGAGCTTTTTTGAACTAATCGATCAGCCAGCTGATTTAATCATTTTTTCCCCGCCATATCCAAATTCATTCGACTACACTGACATCTACAATGTTGAACTTTGGGTGCTTGGCTATCTAAAATCTAGTCAAGACAATCTATGCTTGCGCCGCGACACATTACGTTCACATGTTCAGATTCATGGGTCACATGAAATGCCCCAACATCGGTCTGTATGCCTGGATGCCACACATGCAGCCCTGCACCAGCAAAGTGAACAACTATGGGATAAAAACATTCCACTCATGGTTGGCTCTTATTTCCGCGACATAGAGGTCGTGTTGACTCAGTGTCATCGACTACTGACCGAACGAGGGAAAGTCATGATGGTTGTTGGTGATTCGCGTTATGCCGGCGTGCGCATTGAAGTTGCCACCATCATTGCCGAAATCGCACGGTCTATGGGATTCGGCAGTGTGGTGACCCGTGAAGTGCGGCAGATGCGGGCTAGCGCACAACAAGGCGGGCGTCTCCAGTTGGCGGAAAGCATTGTAGAGCTGGCGCTCTAACTCTGCTACTTGTCCAGCGGATATCTATCAGCCCTATGTTCTTGGTGTGATGCGGTAATCCAGTATCGCCGGTATCGGATGTTGTAATGCTCTGCGCTCGGCTTCACCACTTCATCAACATCAGTAGTGTTTCCTGCACAAAAGTCATAGAGGCACAGAAAAGCGCCATCCATCTTATTGTCATCACGGTATGCCACAGTTTGCTGGATACCAGAACACGCCCACTTGATATTCTCTTTCACCGAAATTTTCGTAGGAGTTGCACCAATTGTTTTAGGTGTACGGACATCGCGTAGGGTCTTTAACTCCAGCACTGCACTCTGGTCCGTGTTATTTGTGTGGATGGGCACTATGGTTATGTCTGCTCGTCCGTTTCCTATATTCTCTTCAATCTTAATTCTCGCATTCCGGCCGAACTGTCCCAGAAGGTAAACCCATAGTGCGTACTGAACCGTTGATTCAGGGCTATCAACTGTCGTTCGCAACGTACAGTTCTGCCACCACTGCTTGGTTTGACGTCCAACTTCTTCATAAAAACAGGTCAAATGATTGTCGATTGCATTAAGGTCGATGACAGCTGTGCCATTGCTGAGGGTACTATCAAATGGCGATGGTTCTGCATCAATACCGTCAGGCCAAACAACCAGCTTGGACTCTGTCATCAGAGCGATCGTGGGCGCAGATTGAAGGCCGACAAGTCGAATTTCACGTTCGAATGCCTCAGTATCGGTGAGTCGAGTGGGGTGTACGCGAGCACCAACTTCACCGGTGCCAACAGCCAAGATACCTGTAAAATCGTCACGATGCGAAGAACCAAGCATTGAACGTTGCTCCCATTGGTGCAGCTTACCGAACGCACTCGTATCTGGAACGTAAATTAGCAGCACTGGAGCTGCCAGTATCTGCGAGCTTGACCTAAGGTACTTGGCATAGTCACTGAGTGTTCGTAACCACGCATCAAGGAAAGCCTCCCGAGTCCCTGCATTGGCAACAGAAATAGATGACGCAGCCGACTGCGTAACTTTTTTCAAGGCCGCCTCAATAGCTCCTCCAAATTGCTGCTTTTTTTTACTCATGCGATTGCCAGCGCCTTATCAAGGTAATCGCAATATAGTTTTACACCATCACGTTTAACATGTGGCCGTAAAGCTCTGAGTTGCTCTATTAAATAATGTGCAACTTGAAGATTCTTGTTTTCATCATGCCACTCTGAAAAATCAACCACTTCCCCATCCAATACTTCGTTACTACCATAGTTGGCATCGATTGGACCAATTGCGGTCTCAGTTCCAAGAAATTTGCCAAAGCACGTTGAAACTAACTCACGAAACAATCTCGCAGTACGCTCTGCCTCCTTGGAATGGGCAAGCAATTCTTCATACACTGCCTCCCCTAGTGACCCAAGCGCATAGTGAGCAGCAAGGTGGCCTCTTTGAGCAAAGTCAACGCGTTCAATAAAAAGAATGCCGCTGAAAGCGAGTCGATCTAGCTCCGGTTGAACGTCCGGGTAGAATGGATATTTGCCGCGCTTAAGGATTCTTCCTCGAACGCGCACTACCTCAAATAAAGGTGCGAGCGTGTTAGCTAAATAGAGAAGCACATGTACCTGCGCAGTTGCAAGCGGCACGAAGCCCATGCGAGAGGCTTCTGCAACACAAATCAAAATCCAAGCCTTCCAGATACCAACATCTGAAAGCGATACATCACGTGTTAAATGACTCATATGCTTTGCTCCGAAAATCGTTCAGGATAAATGGCACGATCTCGCTCTTCTTCATAGGGTATACGGAAACGATCAAGCGCTCTAGTAGGCGCAGCGATTTGGAGCAGATCTAAAACATGGTTCACACGCTCATCTGTTGGAATAGTTGGCGGTGAGGGCTGCACCAATTCATCCACCACCTGCCCATGAAAACGCATATCTGGATATGCCCCAAACAGCGCTGGTATCATCTGTTCTCTATTGACATTCGATGAAGCAATCAGACGAGTAGTAGCTCCGCCACCAGTTCGCACAGCAAACCGCCGTAATAGGTCAGCCGCACGCGGAATGAAAACCGAATCGAGACTTGCTTCAGGCGTTTCTAGTATCAACATGGCTGGCGCATTAGGGGCCGCGACGTCTAATAGTGCCATCCGAAAAGCAAGATCAATAAATTCCTTCTGAGATTCTGAAACTGACTGTCCATACTCGCGTGAAGTGGCACTATTCCGATACACTCCCGAGGTGAGCGATGGAACGAAGTGTGGGAATGGGAAGCTACCATTCGCAGTACGTTGGCCTATTCGGCTCTGTCGGGTGGTGTACGCAATGCCACACTCTTCTGCGAGAAAGCCACTAATAAATCCCTTAAATGAAGCCTCAATACTCACAGACACAGCGTTCACTTCTTTATCAATTGCCTCAGCGATTTCTCGAAACTGTTCGGTTAGTTGAGTTTGCTCAACTTCAAGGTCATTAAGGGTATTTTCAAATGATGTGATGCGCCTTTCTATTTCTTCACGGCGATTAACAGCTTCTGGGATTGATTGCCCAATTGCATTTAACTGTTGCTCTAAAGAACTCACCTCACTTACAGCGGAGACGAGACTCGCAGCCACTTGTGCGTATTCCTCTTCAGCTTTCTGCAATGGATCAAGCATAGACTGTAGTTCTGATTCAGACTGTAAAATAGACGTACGTAAATTCTCGATGGATTCACCAACATAAGGATCATTCGAGGGCTGCCCAGAATACTCGATGGGGCTCTCACAAATTGGGCACGTATTCATGTGCAATTTCGCTTTGACCTGTGCAATTGCTGCTGGTGCGTGACTGCCGCACACCAAGCATCCACTCTCTGTTTCAAACTGTGACAATAAATACCTTGCAGCATCGCCTATTTGTGGGAAAAAAGTCTGGTAGAAGTTATTCAAACCCGTTGCAAGCGACGCTCGGCCATCATGGATATCACTTCGACGATTTTCGATCTGATTTCGCAGAGAATCCCGTTCTTGTGCAAGCTCGTCCTTCCGCTTTTTATATTCCTCAATATCTTCTCGACGTTTGTCGAGCTGCTTGATCAGCATATCAATCTGTCCGCCTTCAATAGTGCTGGCCTGTTTTTCGTATTCTCGTTTCCGTTTGTTAACAACCGCCTGTATGTTTCGATATTCACTATCCTTACTAAGTAGATCGTTATAAATTTCAACGTATTCCTTGCGATCAGCGCCATGCTCGCCGAATAGTATGCCAAGGATATCCCCCTGTGCTGCGGCATCCCATACCAAGGTTCGACGGTCTTCCAAGAAAAATACAATGTAACGCAGCAAAAAAACAAAGTCGTCGAATGACGAGAGTCCAGAAGCTTCAATTACGTAGTTTCGATAGGATGCCTCAAGCTCCTGTGCACGGATAAGCGGAACGTCCTGCTGATCAATAGCAAGTTTTACGATATCCAAGTTTGTTAATGAGCGCTTCACTTCAAAGTAGCGCTCACCGATGTAAAACGCGACTGTTACATACGCATTGACGGCATCATCAGGTACGCGCTTACGAAACCAGTAACGATCTGTTGAAACAAGCCTGCGCTTCTTTTCTCCAAGCTCTTCGCCATGCGGCAAATCAAAAGGGCCAGTCAAAGATCGCAGGAGCATGTTAAGCAATGTCGTCTTGCCCAGCCCATTAATGCCAACAATGACATTTACGCCCGGACAGAAAACATGATCCAATCCAGGCTTACCAGGTTTACCGATATATAGCGCATAATTCTCCACTAAAATTCGGTCGAAAATTGGAAAGTTAATCATTCTGCCCCCTTGTTTCTTAAATCAATAATTTTCGATCTGCCAAAAACAGTCTTCAAACCGTATACCCTATCGATTGAGAAGAAATTAGCCCTTTAATCGTGGTAGAAAGCTTAATAGCTTCCTTAGCCGCACTACTGGCGTCCAGATGTCGCCCGATCACGATTCGACGCACGTTACTGCCGTCAAACTTCTTCAGTGCCGGGAACAGGCTCTGAAAATGCTTTCGAATAACATCTGGGCCACCAATAGCATCATTAAAATTCTCCTTACACCAGATCAGGCGAACGGTGTATTTGGAGTTGTCCGCGTCACCATCATTGACCTCACGATAAACATTGACAAGAATAGGCCACATAACCCCTTCATCACCTTGGTAAGCTAGTTGTTCAATTTCGGGACTCGCGAATTGTAACCACGACCTACCTGTTTCAAAGTACTCAAGTTTGAGATTAGAAAGCCCTTGGCGAATCTGGAAGAGAACAGCGGCAATTCCCTGCGCACTCAAAAGGTGGGTACATAACTGTCGATGCTGATTCTTGAACAGAATGAGCTCACCACACTGACCCTGTAGTTTGCTTGGAATCCAATCGGTAAATTTCTGCCTTCTTAATTCGCGCAGCGCCTTTACCACTGGCTCATGACGCATTGACAATTCGACTGCCAGCCCCGAGAGGCGCTGCTCGACTGGACTTTCCCAGTCGGTCTGCTGCTGGCAGTATGCTACCAGCAACTGAGCTGCCTGGTTATTTCGCGCGACTTGAAGCCTTGCCCTTTTTGCCGAATCTCGAAGCCACGAATAATCAAGTAAGACCCACTTCGTCCCCATCCTCCACCGATACTCATCATCATACTTATCAAGATAACGATCAAGCACAACGAATGAAAAATCGTAGTCGCTGAACACGGGCAGCCTAGTGATCTGAGCTTTAACGGCAGCGTGGTATTTGCTTAACTGAGCTTCGTTGAGCTTAGCTCCTGTTTTATTTTCAATTGCAACAATAATCCTGTTTTGAGGATCTACGAGAAATAGGTCTAGTCGCCCATTCCGAGCGCCATCCTCCACCTTTACGGCGAATTCTCGTGCCACAAAAGCTGCGCCAAAGCTGGAGGTACGAATACGCCCAGGCGTCCACTTGGCGAAGAAACGCTTGTTGTCGTAGGTGGCTCCATCGCGCGCAGCGTAGGCAGCAATAAGAAAGTCCTTTATCACAGCATCAGCCTGCGCGTGGCCCTCATTGGGGCTAAGGCACCAAGCCAGCATATCAGAGTGCTGATTCTCGTTCAGATTGATAACGTCCAGGATGTCATCCGATATCTTCACCTGCTCAATTAACTCCACGAGCTCTGGGTCAGAAAGGAACGAGTACAGGTCACTGGCTTCCATGCGTTACTAGCTCCTTAAATAATGGTGTAATCTGCGCCGGCACAGAGAACCAAGGTTAGATTCTATCAGCTCGAGCTTTGGCTGTGGCCTTCTCAAGGTCGACTGCTACTGATAGTGGCGGATGGATGATTACGCATCTACAACTTCTCCATATCTGTCCACAGCTCCGAAAAAAGACGAATGGTAACTATCTGCACCATGCGGCGCTTATGGCACCGATGGACGTTTACCTATACAAGGCCTGCGCCAATCCGCGCACTTTACTATGACACCCCTATACCACTGCGGCCTTGGCTGAAAATCCTTTTTCAGAACGTTGTATCGCACCACCTTATTCCGCCAGGCGTCCACGATCCTTGTTTCCGGATCCGCAAGCAGCCACATCGCAAGCTGAATCACTACATGCCGCTCTTCCAGCAAATAGTGCTCGAACGATTCATGCTTAGGCCGCAATGAAACTTCCGGTGCGCCGATTATTTCCGAAACATACTGTCGCAGATGAACATGCGAATAATGCGTCAGCATAATCTTGCATAACTGGTGCAGCACCGCAAAAAATCCAACGTTATATCGCGCATCAACGCTATCGCCCTCAAGCATGCGTAGTGCTGGCAACCACGTCAGGCCAGCCGATTCATCATAGATTACCGGCGCAACAACTTTCGATTCGCGCAAATCAAAGTCGCACGCGTGACACTGGGTGATCAAGCCCGCATCAACCTGGCTGAACTTGCCCATCTCGCGCCGATGAAAAGCTACTGACACTCCGCACGATGGGCATCTGTCATGCACCATGCACTGATGCCTGGTGCACATCGTATAAAATGCCACCCGCCAGCGCTTCCTGAAATACGGCTCTTTATCCTCTGCCAGACACAACGGACAAAATTGCATTCCAGGATGATGGTAGCTGGTATCCACCATATTCAATGGCAGTAACCAGTATTGGTGGCCGCTCCAGTGGTATCGGCGATACAACACGCCCTTGTAGTCAAGCAGACTGGCACGCTTTATTTCCCGCACGCCTGCGCCTGTATGTTCTGACAACGCGCGCACAAACCAGTCCGGCACCTGACGGTCGATATCCCTGAACCAGAGATCCTGCGTTGTTCCCAATGCGACCCTGCAGAACGTTAGCAGTTTCATGCCATGACCATGAGCAATGCGTACCATCCAACTGGAAAGCAGCTCGTCCGGCAGCGGCTTGGGGTGATACAACCAAAGCTGTGAAGTGTTGGTCATGTCAGGTCGGCGGCGGTGCCACCCTGCGCTTGGACGGCATGGTCCAGCGAATTTTTTCAACGGTCTTCAGGGTGATCTGCTCGGTTTTATCCTTGATCGCCAGAATAGCGGCACGCTTGAGCACCTCATGTATCTCTCCCAGAATGCCCTCACTCATCCAGAGCACTTTCTGGGCCATGGCAGAATCGCCGCGCAGATTCGACTCTTTTCTTAATGGCAAGCGCCGCTCAAAACTTTCAAGCAGATCACCGTACTCGTTATTCATATTCCATTTCGGAAGAAACGCAGGCTCGAAACGATTGGATAATTGCGAATCGGTGTTGAATGCGTTGAATGCTTCTTCAACGCCGGCGCATATGATGGAAATTTGCAACTCGTTGCCGAGACTCTTCAGACTGTTGCGAAACTCACGCTGTTTGGCTTGGCCGCCTGCAATGATATGCTGGATTTCATCGATCATGAGCACCTTCAGATGAATGCTGCGCAGCACTTTCTTCACTTCGCGCTCTTTATCAGAATCTTTTGCACGGATTGAGTACGGCTGCCAAACCGCTTCAAGAATTTTGTCATAAAAGGCACCTATGTCAGGCTTGCCAGGTGCTTCAACGAACAGAACCGGGACAATAGAGTAATCGCCATCCGGATTGGGATCGGGCTTATGCTTCTCCTCGAAGTGATGGAGAATTTGTGTCTTGCCATTATTGCTCGCGCCCACAATCAGCATGTTCGGCATGCGGAGGATGCGCGGGTGATTAAACAGCTCCTCCATCTGTTCCAGTATCTGTTTGGCCCCTGTGTAAGTAATCCAGACTCCCTCCTTGATTGCCAGGATACGCTGATCGTCCGGCAGTTCGACCTGCTGGATCGCCGCTTTACCCAGATGCGTATAGAGAGGAGCATTCATATCAGTCCTCGTCGTCAAAATGCGATTTTCTGTTTGGGTCGTATCCCGGAATTACCGGCGGCATGGCTGGGGCCTCGGTTTTCATTGTTTTAGGCAAATCCTTCTCGCGTTTCTTGCGTGCCTTGGCGTGCTGGATTTTGCGCTGGTCATCGCGGCGTACAGCCCTGGTTTTCAGAGCCGCCTGATCCTGAATCTCCTGCAGCTTGTTTGCATATTCAAAAATGATGCGTTCATTCATGTCTTTCACGTTTACGCCTGCTGCTTTTGCGGCTTTCTTCGCATTCCTGAATTCCCATATGCTGATCGGCGGCAAACTTGCATCGCGATAAGGAATGACATAATAACGCTTGGATGTTGGGTCGAAGAAATACAACCGACTGATATCGTGCGGATCGCGCTTGAATTTGAAGAGCATTTTTAATTTTGGATTTTTCGAATCCGCTGCATTAATCCATGGCCGCAATACGTCGGCAAAATAATAGACATCATCAATGAGAACGCCATAGTTCTGTACAGTGCGTTCGATGAATGGCATGAAATCGATTCTGAGTTTCTCTTCATCATAGCCTCGTACTGGCAGTCCGCGTGGTAGCTTGCCATCACCGCCCAGAAGCCCTTTTTGATATCGATCTATCGGAGCTTCCCCGTTAATGCCGGCATGTGGAGACCGGTGGTATTTGGCAATAAAAATTACCAGCCACTGCTCCAACTCATGAAATGTCATCGCGGCACGTATATCAGAGTCATATTCACCCCGTTCCTTGGGGTTGGAAAAAGTGGCACCATCCAGTGTCTTCAATTTCTCCGATGCCGTTCCCATGTACCGCTCAATGTGTCCACCATAATGTGGAGTTTTGACGGGCCTGAACTGAAGATCGATGTGATATTCCAGGCAGGCTCCCTTAAGCATATGCCCCCGGAATTCCCGCGCATTGTCCATGTGCAATATACCCATCACACCCCAACATGGCCACTCCACATCAGGCAGCCCAATGTCCTCGGCAAGCCATTTTTCCTTTGGCAGGATGGAGTGCGAGACGCACAGGCCGGCCGACATCGCAGACGGTGCTTCAAGAGACAGCTCCATGCCGGTAATCATCCTGCTATCGACATCAATACTGAAGGTAACGTAGGGGCGTCCTATTGATTGCCTGTTTACATCATGCACTATCATCACCGGCAAGGGAGTGTGATCAATCTGCACCAGGGCAAGCGGCCAGCCTGCATCCGGCACAGTACCTTCGTTCGGATCGAAAATCTGTCTTGCTGCACGTGCGCTGTAACGTTTTTCATAACGCTCGCGTTCCTCAATGGCATCGATGCGCCTTTTTACAGTTTTCCAGTGCGGCTTGGGCAAACCTGCATTCACACATAGCCGCTGTATTTCTTCGGTCGTCTTGGCAACACTGCGTCTTTGGTCGGTCAGATAGTAGTTGTCAATCCTGTCCTTGATGATGGCCTCGACATCATCATTCAACCGGAATTTTCCGGCTTTCCAGCCACCTTTGTCCGGCAGCAGATCTGAAAGCAAACCAGAATTGCTATACGCCTTGATCCAGCGGTAGATAGTTGCGACGCCATAGCCGGAATTTTTGGCGATTTTTGCCACCGCCGCCGATCCCCATTCTTTTCCTGACAGGAGCGGTTCAATAATCTTCAATCGTTCCCGGGCAAATTGCCACTCGTCTTCAGTGATGTCGGTCAGTTCACCAAGCGGCTTTTCTGTTTGATCGTTCTGCTTCACAACCCAAGGAGTGAGATGCCGAATTTCCAGCACCTCGGTTTTTTTGCTGACCATGTTTTTCGCCAGCACCTTGGTGAGGTCTATGGGTTTCAGTAAGACATACTCCTGTCCGTTGTAATTAAGCAGCTCGCCACTTTCAAAGCGCAACAGTGTGGATGAGGATTTTGTCATGGCTGTCCCTTTCAGGGTAATGACAATCTGGATTTCATGGTTAGCGGCTTTTTCAGATCCGCCATGATGTGTTTGGTAGAGATGAGATACCAGATGGCGGGCGATATTTGCAATATCCTGCTCTCATTAGGACATAGTTTCTGCAACAGCAATCCGGCTGTAACCGGACCGCGCGTATTCTGAAAATGGCGGATGACTTCCTGTACCAATTCATCATCGGGTTCTTCACTATGGTACTGACGCAGAAATTTCAGGTTATCAAGATAAGGAATCCGGATTTCCTTTTCCGTGAAAATATGCCATTCCCAGCCCTGCTCAGCTGCATAGCGAGAAGCCGCATCGAATTTCGGCGCATATTTCTCCTCGTTCTTTTTCAGATCCTCAGTTTTCTTCACTTCGCCCAGCACCGGCCGTCTGGCTTCGCCAGACTCCGTAGGGAAATAATGAATCATGATATCAGGGACGTACGGTTTGAGTTTTTTTCCGTTGACCACGACTGGGACCTTGACGGGTTGTTCTTCGAATCGCTCGACAGTATCGTCATACTCAAGCAAAATCATCAGGTCTCGTTCGAGGGGTGACTCGTATCCGAGCGATTTACCGTTCTTGGCACTGGAAAACGTACCAGTTACCGAGAGGTAATTCTTGGGAATCTTCCTGACTGGCATAGCCTATTTGGCGATATAAGTAATTACTATCACTCATCCGTAGAAAACTGAATCTGATGTTACTTAATAAGGGTAATAT
>VFSW01004441.1_pt1 | contig 20922 bp, 17 predicted proteins | sample 5358111 | NCBI WGS metagenome assembly VFSW01 (sample SAMN11554181, study PRJNA540505) | mine drainage metagenome | isolation source: sediment from site ElyBrook_90M | place: USA: Ely Copper Mine, Vershire, VT | collected 2017
AACCGGGCCTGGGTGTATTGGATCGAGCGGCGCGGGAGGGGCTGTTATTTGCAAGCCACACCGATCGACGTTTCGACGATTCTGACGGAGAAGCTGTTCGACGCGGTGGATACGGTGGTGTTGACGTCGGCGACGCTTTCGGTGGGCGGGGGGTTCGATTTTACGACGGCGCGGTTGGGGTTGCGCCATCCGCGGACGATGATCGTGCCGAGCCATTTCGACTATGCGCGGCAGGCGCTGCTGTATGTTCCGCAGCATTTGCCGGAGGCGCGGGCGCCGGGGTTCGCGGCGGCGGCGAGCGAGGAGATCGCGCGGATTCTGCGGCTGAGCCGGGGACGGGCGTTCGTCTTGTTCACCAGCTTGCAGCAGATGCGGATGGCCTATGACAGGGTGTCGCTCGAGATCGAATATCCGACGCTGCGGCAGGGGACGGGGCCGCGCGGGGCGCTGCTCGAGGAGTTTCGCCGCACGCCGAACTGCGTGCTGTTCGCCACGTCGTCGTTCTGGCAGGGAGTGGATGTGCAGGGCGAGCAGTTGAGCTGCGTTATTATAGATAAATTACCGTTTGCCGTGCCGAGCGACCCGGTGGTGGAGGCGCGGATACAAAGCATTCGCGAGGCAGGGGGAAATCCGTTTTACGATTATCAGATTCCGCAGGCGGCGCTGGCGTTGAAGCAGGGATTCGGGCGGTTGATCCGGTCGAGCGCGGACCGCGGGGTGCTGGCGCTGTTGGACAACCGGATCACGAAGCAGCGGTATGGACAAGTGTTTTTCGATAGCCTGCCCGATTACCGGTTTACCACCGCGATAGAAGACGTGGAGAAATTTTTCGATGTTTGAAGTTACCGTGCAACAGACGTTCGCCGCCGGCCATTCGCTGCGCAATTACAAGGGCAAGTGCGAGAACGTTCATGGGCACAATTACAAAGTGGACGTGACGTTCCGGGGCGAGAAATTGGACGCGACGGGGCTGCTGGTGGATTTCGTCGAAGTGAAACGGTTGATGAAGAAGGTGGTGGAGTATCTGGATCACCGCTACATCAACGAGTTGAAGCCGTTCGACGAGATCAACCCCTCGGCCGAGAATATGGCGAAGTTTTTTTACGACGAGATCGCGGCCGGACTCGGCGAAGGCGGCGTGGCGCGGATCGGCGAAGTGAAGGTGTGGGAGACGGACATCACGGCCGCGGTGTACCGGCCGTAGAGGCGGCGATTAGCTGGCGACGGGGCGGCCGAAGTATTCGGCGTTTTTGGCGGTGAAGCCGGCCCATTTTTCCGGCAGGTCGTCGAGGGCGAAGATGGCCGAAACCGGACACACCGGGACGCAGGCGCCGCAGTCGATGCATTCCACCGGATCGATGTAGAGCATGTTGTGCTCTCCGAAATTATCCGCGTCCTTTTTGGGGTGGATGCAATCGACGGGGCAGGCGTCGACGCAAGCCGTGTCTTTGATGTCAATGCAGGGTTCAGCGATTACGTATGCCATGTGCTTAGGTGAAGTCTTCATTATAGCAGCGGCGGCGCGGGCGGGCGCAACGCTTACAATGATGGGTGATGATTCCAAAAGTGAGAAAAGCGGTATTTCCGGCGGCGGGATTGGGGACGCGGTTTTTGCCGGCGACCAAGGCGCAGCCGAAGGAGATGCTGCCGCTGGTGGACAAGCCGCTGATTCAGTACGGGGTGGAAGAGGCGCTGCATTCGGGCATCCAGAATATCTTCATCGTGACCGGGCGGGGGAAAAGCGCGATCGAGGATCACTTCGACGTCAGCTTCGAGTTGGAGCATTCGCTGGAATCGAAGAACAAGAAGGATCTGCTGGCGGTGGTGCGCGGCGTTTCGGACATGATCAACGTGGCCTATGTGCGGCAGAAGGAGGCGCTGGGGCTGGGGCATGCGGTGCTGCGCGCGCGGGAGCTGGTGGGCAACGAGCCGTTCGCCGTGGTGCTGTCGGACGACGTGATCGACGCCGAGATTCCCTGCCTCCGGCAATTGCTGGACATTTACGAGTTCTACGGAGCGTCGGTGCTGGCGCTGATGGAAGTGGAGGGCGAGGCGATTTCGTCGTATGGGGTGGTGGACGCGGAGCCGATTCCGCATAACGGCGGGGTGAGCCGGTTGTACCGCATCCACAATATGGTGGAGAAGCCGAAGGCGTCGGAAGCTCCGTCGCAGTTGGCGATTATCGGGCGCTATGTGCTGACGCCGGAGATTTTCGAGTCGCTGGATTCGATCGGGCCGGGCAGCGGGGGCGAGATTCAATTGACGGACGGGCTGAAGCATCTGCTGCGCAACCGGCCGATTTACGGGTACAAGTTCGAGGGGAAGCGGTACGACGCGGGGGATAAGTTGGGGTTTTTGAAGGCGACGGTAGAGTTCGCGTTGAACCGGTACGATTTGGGCGGCGATTTCCGGGATTATCTGAAGCGTTTGAAGCTGTGAAGGGAGGGTGGAAGCACCGCGCTCACCCCGCCATCCACTCCACCAGTTTCTTCCGCACGCTCTCTGGCGCCTCTGCCTCCACCTCGCACCACTCGCCGTCATAGCGCATCGCGGTGACCCGGGCGTTCTCATGGAGCAGATGCAGCGCCGCGCCTTCGCCGGCCGGAATCCGGAATCGCGCGGCCGCCACGGGGTCCACCTCCAGCGCCTCGTCCATCGCCTTGAGCAGCGCCTCCATCCCCTCGCCGGTGCGCGCCGAAACGGAAATCCCCATCTCGCCCGGTCTCGCGCCGGGCGGCCCGGTCACCAGGTCGGCTTTGTTCCGGACCAGAATCCGGCGTTTTTCTCCGGCGCCGATCTCCTCCAGCACCTTCTCCACATGCGTTATGTTTTCCGCCGCTACCGGCGAGGAAGCGTCCACCACGTGAAGCAGCAGCGACGCCTCCACCACTTCTTCGAGCGTCGCCCGGAAGGCCTTCACGAGCGTTGTCGGCAGATTGCGGATGAAGCCCACGGTGTCGCTCATGAGCGCCTTGCGGCGCGACGGCAGCGCGATCTGCCGCACCGTCGTATCGAGCGTCGCGAACATCCGCGCGTCGGCCGTCACCGCCGCCCCGGTCAGCCGGTTGAACAGCGTCGATTTGCCCGCGTTGGTGTAACCCACGAGCGCGATCGTCTGCAGCGGCACCGCCTGCCTCTGCCGCCGCTGCGTCCCGCGTCCGGCGCGCACGTCTTCGAGATCGCGCTCCAGCTTCGTTAACCGCCCGCGGATTCTCCGCCGGTCGGTCTCCAGCTTCGTCTCGCCCGGCCCGCGCGTCCCCACGCCGCCGCCCAGCCGCGACAGCGCCACGCCCTTCCCGGTCAGCCGCGGCAGCATATAATTCAACTGCGCCAACTCCACCTGCAACTGACCCTCCCGCGTCCGTGCCCGCCGCGCGAAAATGTCCAGGATCAACTGGGTCCGGTCCACCACGCGGCAATCGAGGGCCTTCTCCAAATTGCGCAACTGCGTCGGCGTCAGCTCCGAATCGAAGATCACCACGTCGGCTTCGTGAAAGCGCGCCTGGTTCTTCAACTCTTCGAGCTTCCCCGAGCCGATCAGCGTGGCCGCATCCGGCGCCTGCCGCGCCTGGAGGATCGTCTCCTCGACGCTCGCCCCCGCGCGCTCCGTCAACGCCGCCAGTTCTTCGAGCGACTCTTCCGCCGAAAAGCCATCGCCGTCCCCGCCGGCTCTCCGGCCGCCCCGGCCCTTCAATTCGAGCCCGACCAGGATCGCCCGTTCGCGCGCCGCCGCTGTCGTTTCCAACGAATCGTCCCGCTATTCCTGCGCTTCTTCTTCCGCCGCCGGCATCGCGTTCTGCCCTGGCGCCGGCGCGCCCACTCCCGCCGGCGCACCCGCGCCCGCGCCCGCCGAACTGTGGAACGGCCGCGACACCACCACCGTCGAGATCGCGTGCTTAAAGATTAACTGTTCCTGATTGTTACTCTCCAACACCACCGAGTATTTATCGAAGCTCCGAATCCGCCCCGATAGCTTCACTCCGCTCATCAGGTAAATCGTGAGGAAAATCTTATCCTTCCGCGCGTTATTGAGGAAAGCCTCCTGTATGTTCTGCGCCAACTTCTCCATGCCGCCGTCCCTTCGCCCTCGCCGGGCTGATGTTGTTTTGGAATCCTCCGCCGCGAGATTCGCCGCACAAAAGATAGGTTCCTAACACAATCATACCTCCGGGATTCCGCGCGCTAGGCTTCCTTCGGCGGCTTCTGCGCCGCCTTCCAGTTCTTCTCGTCCCAGTACAGCGTCTTCCCTTCGCGGTAGCTTTGCACGCCCAGGTTGATCACCGCCTGCGCCCGCGCCCCGGTTTCCACGTCCAGGTGCGGCTTCTGCCGGCTCCGCACGCAATCCAGGAAATTGGCCACGTGCCCTTCCATGAAGTCCTTCTCCTCCACCGGAATCGTGATCGGCTCCACGCCGAATTTTTGCGTGTACTCCGGCGTCAGCGCGACGCGCTCCTTCGTCTCGTGGTCGCGGAACGTCTCCGGGATCACCGTGATGTGATCCGTCGGCTCCTCGAACATCCCGTGATCCACCATGATGATCGTCCCGGCGTGGCCGCGGATCAGTCCCGGAATATGATGCGAATTCGCCATCGACGAACTCAACACTAGCGAATGCCCCTTCGCGTAATCGGCCACCAACTGGAACGTATCCGGCACTTCGCGCGTATCTTTGAACACGAAAATCCCGCCGTACCCGCCCACCCGCATCGGAAACTGCGGCTCGCCCCAGCAAATCTGCATCGGCGCCACCACGTGATAGAACAGGTCCGTCGCAATCCCGCCCGAGTAATCCCAATACTTGCGGAACCGGAAATAGCGGTCCGCGTCCCACTCCCGTTTCGGCGCCGGTCCCAGCCATGTCTTCCAGTCGATATAGTTATCGCCCTTGCCGTCCGGCCCCGCGCCCGGATCGATCGGATAATTCCATTCCCCTTCGCGCGAGTTGCGGTGGTACGATCCCTGGCTCATGATCATATCGCCGATCATCCCGTCGGCGATCGCCTTCCGCGCCTTCCACCATTGATCCGCCGTCGTCGTCTGCGATCCTACCTGCAGCACGCGCCCCGTCTCCTTCACGGTGCCGACCAGTTCCTTGATCTCCTCGTTGGTGTGGCACATCGGTTTTTCCAGGTACACGTCCTTGCCCTGGTCCATCGCCGCCAGCGCGATCTTGGCGTGCCAGTGATCCGGCGTGGCGACGATCACCGCATCCACGTCCGGCAGCGCCAGGACCTCGCGGTAATCGCTATAGCCCTTGCACTTGTGCGCCTCCGCGTTCAGCCGTTTCCGCTTCTCGTACACGTCGCACACCGCCACCACCTGGCACGTGTTGCTCTTCTCGCCATAGCGCGAAAACACCCGCGAGACGTACGTTCCCCGTCCGCCCACTCCGATCGCCGCCACGTTGATGCGGTCGTTCGCCCCAATCACCCGGTTCGAAGCCTTCGCCCCGCGCCCGGCAAACGCCGCGTTGGCCAGCCCAAGGGAAAGCCCCGCCGCCGCCCCCGCGCTCTTCAAAAATCCTCTGCGATCCACGGAGTCATCCGACATAAAACGCCATCCTCTCTCTCGGGCACCAGTCTATAACTTCGCGCAGTGGCGGTCAATCGCCCTTGGTCCGCCGCCGACGATCGCCGAAGACCTGCTTAAGTCCCCACCCGGTCCTTCAACCATTCCCGTCCCTTCTCCCACCGGTACCGGACTTGCCGGAAACTGACTCCGTGAATCCCCGCAATCTCGTCCAGCGTGAACCCGGCGAAGTAATGCATGTCGACAACCTGCGCCGCCTCGGGGTCGGACTTCTCCATCTGTTCCATCAACAGCCCGATCTCGACAATCTGCTCCGCGCTCGCCACGCTCGGCTGCCCATTGCTGGGACCTTCGTCCAAGGAGACGGGCGCGTCCGGCGCGCCGCGCTTCTGCGCCAGCCGCTTGCGCGCCATGTCCACTAGCACCCGCCGCATCGCCCTCCCGGCGATCGAGTAAAAATGCTCCCGGTTCTCGATCCGCCACCCGCCTTTGTGAAGATGTCTCAGCCAGACTTCGTGAATCAATTCCGTCGGCGACACCGGAGCCGCATACCGCTCCCGCCGCAACTGCCGCACCGCGATCTCGTGGAGCTTCGGAATCGCCTCCCGCAGAATCGCCTCGGCATACTCCCGGTCGCCCTCCGAGAAACGCTGGAGTTGCTGAGTAAGTGAAAGCGACTCCTCCATAACCTCTTCGAAGAGGTTACCACACGCTCCCCCACGGTAGCGCCACTAGGCCGCGACCGTAAGGGAGCGTACCTACTGCCCCATCACCCAACTACTGCAGTAACAACGACAAATACGAGCTCGCCCCGTAACTCAACGCCGTCAAGTCCGGCTTCTTATCGCCATTCACGTCCCCCACAGCAAGAGACACGGGGTTGTAACCGACACCGTATGTCTTGCCCAAAATAAAGGCGCCATCCCCCTTGCCGAGCAACACGGTAATGTTATTGTTCCCGGGGCTCTCAACAGCGATATCCGGATCGCCATCTCCATTCAGATCGCGAACGATCAGCCCGGTTGGCGCGCTGTCGAGCGAGATGGTCCGTACCTCAAAAGTCCCATCTCCGTTTCCAAGCAACGCGACCACCGCGTTCGGACCGTCTATCACCGCGAGATCGAGCTTGGCATCCTTGTTGAAGTCGGCCGCCGCGAGCTGTCCCGTCCCCTTAAAGGGAACCCCGGTGACCAGGCCCTTGCCAAACGTCCCGTCCCCGTTCCCTAATACGACCGACACGTTATACTCGCCCCCAGAGGCCGCGAGATCCATCTTTCCGTCGCCGTTGAAATCGGCGGCCGTAATGTTTACTGGATTCAGAGAAAGCGGAACCGGCTGCAAGGCCCGGAACGTGCCGTCGCCATTGCCGAGCCAAATGGCGGCCGTACCAGTACCGTATGCGCCCCATGCCAAGTCCATCTTGCCGTCGCCGTTGAAATCCGCAGCGACAACCGCCCCCAAACCCCCATTGTTAAAAGGCTCCAATTCACTAAAGGTCCCGTCCCCGTTTCCGAGTAGAACCTGCGCGCCGTACTGGCCGTTCACGATGACGTCGGGAACCCCGTCACCATTGAAGTCCGCTACGACGAGCACATAGGGACTGAACGTCAGAGCGGTCTGAATAGGCGCGTCGAAAGTTCCGTCGCCCCTCCCCAGAAGCACCTGAAGCGAGTAATAAGTGGTGACAACGTAATCGAGCTTCCCGTCCCGGTTGACGTCCGCCATTGACACCACCGTGCCGTCCGACCCCGCCGAGAGCTCCGGCGTCGGCGTGAAAGTGCCGTCTCCTTTTCCCAACGAAACGGAGACCTGGCCTGAGGCGTAACCGGCCGACACCAGATCCACATGCCTTCCCTTGTTCAGATCGCCGGCGGCGATCGAATACTGTCCGCCCGCTACGGGATAATCCGCTCCCTGCCCAAACCCTCCTTCCCCATTTCCCAGAAATACTTCAACCAGTGGATTCGAGGAACAGACAACCACGTCGGGATGGCCATCCCCGTTGAAGTCCGCGACCGTCAAGCACCTGCCTTCGAATTCGCTGGTTGCCGTGTAAGTCGCCGCTTGAAACGTCCCGTCGCCATTCCCGGGTAGAATGCCGACCGCGTTGCCGGCGTTGAAACCCGCACTGACGACGATGTCCAGATCGCCACTCGCATGAAATTTTCCTGTTCCCATCCCCGTCGGATAAATACTGAGCGCGTAGCTAACCGGCGCGGCGAACCTGCCGCCAGCCTGTCCCAACGCCACCCATACCTTGTTCGCCTGAATTACCGCCAAGTCCGGTTGGCCGTCGCCATTGAAGTCCCCGGCGACGATTCCGCCCAAATTGCCTCCAATGCCGATTGTACCGCCCGCGACGAACGCCCCTTTGCCCTTTCCCAGAAGGATCGTCACTATGCCCGAGCCGAAGTCGCTGATCGCCAGATCGGGGATTCCGTCTTTGTTGAAATCGGCAGTTACGATGGAGTCCGGCTCAGTCCCGGCTGAGTAAGTGCCCGCCGTCGTAAATTCCCCTTTTCCATTGTTCAGCAAGATCGTCACCGTGCTCGCGCCGTAGTTCGGAACCGCGAGATCGACTTTGTCATCGCCGTTGAAGTCCGCCACCGCTACGGCCTGCGGATTCGCGCCCACCGGATAACTCACCGGCGCCGCGAACCCTCCCGCCCCATTGCCGATCAGGATCGACACGCTATTTGCATTATTGTTGACGGCTATGACGTCTTTTTTTCCGTCGCCGTTGACGTCGGCCAGAACGACATTTAGCGGATTCGGCCCCGCCGCGTAATCTTTTCGTGAATCGACGAATGTGGGAGAAACGGCTCCGTGAAGAAGAACCGTCGCCAGCGCCGGGACCGTCCATCGAATAACCGTTTGTAAGTTGCGATACATGGTATGCCTCCTTTGAGTAAGCACACCTGTATCTGCGCAAGCTCCGCGTCTTTCTGCCAAAAAAGACGACGCGGCGCGAAAGTTTTACGTGAACCGGATGGCGCGCGGCCGGCCCGCTTTCAACGTCAGCTCCACCGCGTCTCCCGCGCGATTGCCTTTTCGTATTTCGACAATGCGCTGATTCGCCGGCGGCCGCAATCGGAAAACGCCGTCCTTCGACGCCACCACCACCGCCCGTGTCGCCTTCCCCGCGCTCCATTCCAATTCCACAGTCAACCCGCCGCGCGCGCGAAACCCGCTCAGCTTCCCTTCCGCCCATGCCTTCGGTAACGCCGGCAAAAAATGCAACTCGCCCTCGTGGCTCTGGATCAACATCTCGGCGATTGCCGCGGTCATCCCCAAATTGCCGTCGATCTGAAACTCCGCCCCCTCGTCGTTGAAGTGCGCGGTGAAATTCGGATTCAGTTGCCGCTTCAAATGCGCGTCGACGATCGAAAACGCCGCCTCGCCGTCGTGCAGCCGCGCGAACGCGCTCGTCGTCCAACTCCCCACCCAACTCCCCACGCTGTGCTCCCACGGCTTTCGAAAATCGATCAGCTTCCGCGCCGCCGCCGCCAGCTCCGGCGTTGTTCGCGGTGAAATCTGGCTCCCCGGCATCAGTCCCCAAATCGCCGGAACCTGCCCGTTATGAGGATCCGCCGCGTCCCAATCCTCGTTCCACTCCTGCAACTGCCCCGTCCGCTCGCTCACCCGCGGCGGCGCCAGTTTCTTCAGCGTCGCTTGCAGCTCCGCGCGAAATGCCTCGTCCTCACCCAGAATCTCCGACGCCCGGATCGTATGGCTGAACAAATCTCGCACAATCTCGGCATCCATCACCGGCCCCATGCAACAGTTCGCCGTCGTCCCATCCGGTTTCCGGAACGTGTTTTCGAACGACGACGCCGGATACGTACACAGCCATCCGCCGAACCCAGCATTCATGTGCTCCACAAAAAAGCGGGACGCCTCGCGCATCGTCGGATATCTCGCACGCAAGAACCGCTCGTCCCCGCTGAACGCGTAATGCTCCCAAATGTGATGGCATAGCCACGCGCCGCCCGTCTTCCAGATGGCCCACCGCGCGCTTCCGCCCACGGGCGAAGTCGTACACCACAAATCGGCGTTATGATGCGCCACCCAGCCGCCGCAGCCGTACATGTTCTTCGACGTCTTCGCGCCATCCACTTTCAACCGTTCGATCAAATCGAGCAGCGGCAGATGGCACTCCGCCAGGTTCGCCACCTCGGCCGCCCAGTAGTTAATCTCCGCGTTACAGTTCAGAGTCCAGTTACAACTCCATGGCGGCCGGATCTCGTGGTTCCAGATACCCTGTAAGTTCGCCGGCTGATTCCCCGGCCTCGAACATGCAATCAGTAAGTACCGGCCGAAGTGAAAGTAAAGCGCCGCCAATCCTGGGTCATTGCCGGCGCGATACGCCCGCACTCGCTCATCGGCCGGCAGCTCCGATGCGCCGCCTGCGCCCAATCGTAGATGTACCCGGTCGAATAACCCGCGGTGATCGGATGTATGGGCGTTTCGCAACTGCGTGTAGGTCTTCTTCTCCGCCCGGCTCATCATCGCTTCGCACACCGCTCCCGCGTCTTTCCCCCGCGCGCTTGGGCTCTCGTCGAAACCGTTGAAACTCGTCGCCGCCGTCAACAGCAACAAAACTTCGTCGGCTTTCGAAATATGCACGCCGCCGGCGCGGAATTCGATTTCCCCACCCACGGGAATCGCCTGCAAGCGCATCTCGAATCGCATCCCTTTGCCGTCCTCAAATCTCACCGGTACGGGATCGGTCTTCGCGTAGCTCGGCTCCACGTGCGCCGGCGCCCGTCCCCGCAAAACCACTATGAATCGCTCCACACCGACTTGAAATGGAAGCGGACTCTTCAATGAAGCGGACAAAGTGATCCCGCCGCGCCGGCTACTCGTCACGCGAATCGCCATTACATCGTCCGGCGCCGAGACAAACATCTCCGTCGAGATTCGCGCGTCGCCCGCGGCGAAGCTCGTTGTCATTACGCCCGCGCGCAAATCCAATTCCCGCCGGTAATCGCCAATCGCCGCGCCCGGCCAGTCGTAATCGATCGTCAGATCGCCCATCGGCAAATACGACTCGTTCCACGGGCCCAGGAAGTGGGCGTCCACCATCGCTTCGGCGTCCCGATTCTTACCCTCCACCAGCAACCGTTTCACCTCATCGAGATATTTGATCGCCTCGTGGTTCTGTAAATCCCTCGGCTCGCCGGACCACAACGTGTCTTCGTTGAGCTGAATCCGGTCGTGATGGGTCCCGCCATAGGCCATGGCGCCCAGGCGGCCGTTGCCCAGCGGCGCCGCCTCCACCCAACGCTCGGCGGGACGCGCGTACCACAGCACCGCGTCCTCCGCCTCCGGAGCGGCCGCCCCGGCGAGCGCCAAGGGGACGGCCGCCAGCGCCTCCCGCCTTGTCATCCCGCTCATTGCGGAGCCTCCCGAAAGTCGATCAAGATATCAACCTGATTCCGGCGCGGTGCTTCCGGGGCCGGGGTGTCAATGGCTGAAGAGCGCGACGGGCAATGCGGCTTTGGGATCCGTTTGAAACGCTTCCACCCGGTTCCGTCCGCGGCTTTTGGCCAGATAGAGCGCCTGGTCGGCTTGATCGATCAGTTGTTCGGAGGAACTCGATGGACCAGGGACGATGCTCGTCACCCCGAAACTGGCCGTGATTGTGTGGCGCAGTTCCCCGATCGCCACCGGTTCTCCGCAGATGAGTTGGCGCAGGCGTTCGGCTTGCTCCAACGCGCTCGCTTCCCCGCAGCCGGGAAGCAGAACGAGAAATTCCTCGCCCCCATAGCGTCCCACGCCATCGTAGGGGCGCACCGCGCCCATCATCCTTCTGGCCGCTTCGCGCAAAACCTCGTCGCCCGCCAAATGTCCGAAGGTGTCGTTGACCGCTTTGAAATGATCCAGATCCATGATGGCCAAGCTCAGCGGCTGTCCCTCCCGGGCGCCGCGCGCCAGTTCGCGCTGCAACGCCGCCAGGATCGAACCCCGGTTCCATAGCCGCGTCAAAGCGTCCCTGGTCGCCTGATCGCGCAATGCCTCCCGCGCCGCCAATAACTCCCGCTGCAACTCCACGATGCGCTTGCCCGCCCTCAATCGGACCTGCAATTCCCCGTGTTCGAATGGTTTGGTGACGTAATCGTCTGCTCCCGCTTCCATCCCCGCCACGATGTCTTCTTTCTTATCGCGCGAAGTCAAAAATAGCACATAGGTGTAATTATCGCGGGCTTGCTTCCTTACCAACCGGCAGACCTCCGGTCCGCTCATCCCTGGCATCACCCAGTCGAGCACGGCCATTGAGGGAGCGTCGTCCTCGCTCAGGATTCTCCAAGCGTCGGTGCCGTTCGCCGCATCCACGACGTCGTAGCCCCACTTGCGCAGAGTCGCCACCAACAGGTGCCGGGACACGACACTATCGTCCGCCACCAGGATCCTCATAAGATGCAAATACCTTTGATGCCGCTCATCCTTTCCGCTATTCGTCTTCCCTTAATCTCGCTAAAACCGATAAATCTTCGAGAGTCGTTGTATCTCCTTGAATCTCGGTCCCCGACGCGAGATCCCGCAATAGACGCCTCATGATCTTGCCGCTTCTGGTTTTGGGCAGCGCATCCGAAAAACGGATGTCGTCGGGTTTGGCCAACGACCCGATTTCTTTGCCAACCCACTGCCGCAACTCCTCTTTTAGCTTATCGGACGCATGGTGTCCGGCCTGTAGGGTAACAAACGCGGAGATCGCCTGCCCCTTGATCTCATCGGGCCGGCCCACCACGGCCGCCTCGGCCACTTTCGGGTGCGCCACGAGCGCGGATTCGACCTCCATCGTGCTCAAACGATGGCCCGAAACGTTGATCACGTCGTCGATCCGGCCCATGATCCAGAAATAGCCGTCCTCGTCCCTCCGCGCCCCGTCCCCAGTGAAATAGATCCCGGGAAGCTGGGACCAATACTGCTGTTCGTAGCGGGCCGGATCGTTATAGATAGAGCGTAACATCGCCGGCCACGGTTTCTTTATCACCAGATATCCCCCGCCCGTCTTTACCGTCTCCCCTTCCCTGGTTACGATTTCCGCCGCGACGCCCGGCAGCGGACGCGTGGCCGAACCGGGTTTGGTGGGCGTCGCTCCCGGCAACGGGGAGATCATGATCATCCCCGTCTCCGTTTGCCACCACGTATCGACGATCGGACAACGGTTGCGCCCGATTTGCTCCCGGTACCACATCCACGCCTCGGGATTGATTGGCTCGCCCACGCTGCCGAGCAGCCGCAAGCTCTTCATTTCGTGGCGCTTCGGCCATTCGTCTCCCAATCGCATCAGCGCCCGGATCGCCGTTGGAGCCGTATAGAGGATACTGACGCCGTGCCGCTCCACTATCTTCCATAGCCGGTCCGGCTCCGGCCACGTCGGCGCGCCCTCGTACATCAAAACCGTCGCCCCCGTCTGAAGCGGCCCATAGACGATGTAGCTGTGCCCGGTTACCCATCCGATGTCGGCGGTACACCAATAGGTGTCCTCGTCCTTGATATCGAAAACCCACTTTGTCGTCGCGTACACGCCCACCGAATAGCCGCCCGTCGTATGCAGAATCCCTTTTGGTTTGCCCGTCGTTCCCGACGTATACAACAGATACAGGGGATGCTCGGAATCGAGAGGCTCGGCCGGACACCCGGCCGGCGCCACGTCCATTTGCTCGTGCCACCACAGATCCCTTCCGTGCAACATTTCCACCGCCGTCCCGGTGCGGCGGTATACAACGCAGTGCCTCACCGAGGCGCAATGTCTCAGCGCTTCATCGACCACGGGCTTCAGCTTAATCTCCGACCCGCGCCGCCAACTGCCGTCCTGTGTAATCACCAGCTTGGCCTGGCAGTCGTTGATCCGGTCCACCAGGGCCGCCGCCGAGAATCCACCGAAGATCACGGTGTGCGGCGCCCCGATGCGCGCGCAGGCCAGCAGCGCCACCGCCATCGCCGGCGTCATCCCCATGTAGATCGCCACGCGGTCGCCCTTCTCCACGCCGAGCGACTTCAGCACGTTGGCGAACTTGGACACTTCGCGCAAAAGCTGCCCATAGGTGAGGGTCTCCACTTCGCCCGGCTCGCCCTCCCATACGATCGCCGCTTTATTTTTCCGCCAGGTCGCAGCGTGCCGGTCCAGGCAATTGTAAGAAAGATTGATTTTTCCGCCCACGAACCATTTCGCCCACGGAGGGTTCCACTCGAGCGTCTTCGTCCATGGCTCGAACCAGTGCAGCTCAGCGGCGATTTGCGCCCAAAACGCCTCCGGATCGCGATCGGCTTCCGAATACAACCGCTCGTAAGCATCCATGCCGCTCACCTGCGCGAGTTTGGCGAATGCCTCCGGCGGCGGGAACAACCTCCGCTCGTCGAGGACGGAGTCGATGCCGGCGCTGCCAACGGGAGGGGTTTGGCTCATGTCACTATATTCCTTGGATCGAATTAAGGGATCTGGGCGCCGACTCGGCGTCCCGCCCGCTAGTCTACAACATCGACTTATGCCGGTTGTTCTTATCGCATGGCTTGTTTTGGTGGCGATCTTCGCGCCGCAGCTCCGCGCCGCCTCGATCCCGGATGCGCCGTACCGAGGCAAGTCGCGGACGTTTTCCGGTTTGGACGATTCGTCCGTGCCCGCCGCGCTGAAAGCTCCGGTGACACTCGCCGCCGGCCAGCCGCCGCTGGTTGTCTCGGCCGCCGACTCGGCGGTTTGGATGACCACCGTTCACGGTCTGCGGCGATATTCGCCCTCGGAGGGGACGCTCGATGGGCGGCAGTATTTCGCCGGCCGCCGCTGGCTCCCCGACGACGATGTACTGGCGCTCGCGCCGGACGCCAAGGGCGGCATGTGGGTCCGCACGCGCACCGGAGTTTCGCACATCGAATACCAAAAGACCACTCTCGAAAAAAAGGCCGATGTCTTCGAGCGGCGCATCCACGACCGGCACGACCGCTTCGGTCTTGTCGCCCCGTCGGTCCTCACCCGCCCCGGCGATCTTTCGAGCAGCGAAACCCGCTCCGACGACAACGACGGCCTGTGGACCTCGATGTACGCGGCCGCCGAATGCTTCCGCTACGCCGTCACGCAATCGCCGGACTCGCTCGCCCTCGCCCAACGTTCGATCGGCGCCGTTCTCTTTCTCGAGCAGGTCACCGGCGCTCCGGGCTATCCCGCGCGCTCCTACGTCCTTCAAGGCGCCATGCATCCGGGCGACGGCGAATGGTTCGAGACGGCCGACCGCAAATACGTTTGGAAAGGCGACACCAGTTCGGACGAAATCACCGGCCATTTCTTTATCTATTCCATCGCCACCGATCTGCTGCCGGACGCCGCGCTCAAACAGCGCATCGGCGGCGCGGCCGCGCGCATCATGGACCGCATCCTCGCTCACGGCTACACGCTCACCGCGCCGGACGGACGCCCCACGACATGGGGAAAATGGTCGCTGCAATATTTTGAGACTCCCGGCGGCCGGCCCGACAGCCCGCTCAACGCCCTCGAGCTGCTTAGCTATTTGAAATCCGCGGCCCACATCACCGGCGCCGCCAAATACGAAACCGAATACCGCAAGGTGGCGCTCGATCTGGGCTATGCGAAAATAACGGCCCGTTACGCCGAGCTCGATCCCGAGATCAATTACTCGGACGAGGAACTGGCGATGCTCTCGTTCTATTCCCTCTTCCGCTATGAAAAAGATCCGGCGCTGCTGGCCGTTTATCGCGACGCGCTCGCCCAATGGTGGCGAAACATCCAGCGCGAAAAGAATCCGCTTTGGACGTTTATTTACTCGCTCGCCAACCCCGGAGCGGCGGTCGATTTACCCGGCGCCCTGTGGACGCTGGAGCGCATCCCGGTCGATCTGGTCGATTGGACCGTGCTCAACAGCCCGCGCGGCGACGTGCCGCTGGACGGCAAGGACCGCTTCGGAAAGAGCCAAACTACCGTGCTGCTCCCGGCCGATGAGCGCCCGGTGATGAAGTGGAACGGCAACCCATTCGTCGTCGACGGCGGCAACGGCGGGGCGAGTGAAGACGATGGCGGGTTTTTCCTGCTGCCGTACTGGCTCGGCCGCTATCACGGCTTCCTCGCCGCCCCTTGAGATGCCGCCGGTCTTTATGGCGAGGCCGAGGCGAGAACGATCCCATGTGCGGTTGCACCGCCAGCGGCGACGCGCGTTTACTCGCCAACTTTCCGGACGATCAGCATTTCGATCGGGCGATCGGCCGGCGTAAGTCTCAATCCGAGCTGACGGGCGTATTCGAATGCCGCATCCGGAAGGGGTAGTTCGCTCGACACGGAATAGTTGTACTTCCCTTGCACCCCGGTCTCGTCGAGGACCGGCGCGCCGAGCAAGTCCTGAAGCATACCCGCAATCTCCCGCATTGTATGGGCCGTGCCAATGATGGATCCTTGTCCACCGCCGCCGGTCCATTTGTCGCCTGGGCCGGCCGGCTGTAGTTGCGGCGGCAGGGTTTCGCCAGCCGTCTGCAAGTACACGCGGCCGATCCGCGTCTCTTTTTCGATTTGCAGGCCAAACCGCCTCTCGATGGCGTCCTGAACGGTTTTCCGGAGCAGGTCTCTGTCGGCGATCGGGATGTGCGCGATTACGTCATAATTGCCCGCATCCAGATTATCGGGGAGCGAGATCCGGTACATGGGGACATCCCAAAGGTCCATGAAGATCGCTTTTAGAGGTTGATTCTTGGTGATGTAGATGTCGGCGGGCCTCGCTTCGCCTAGCGAGCGCCGCTCGTTTTTTGCCGCTGGCGAGATGTGGACTTCGTAAGACGGTATCGGATCCGCGTCCGCGTTTGGATCGTAGTAAGTCGGTTGCGGCGATTTTTTAGAAAGACTCGTTTCCGTTTCGCCATTCAACACCGATCGGATTCCGGTTTCGTCGGGACCGCCGCGAGAATAGCCGGCGATCACGCCCAGCCGATCGACTACGACGGTTCGCGGAAGGAACCGAGGGAGGTTGTAGTTTTTCCGATTTGCCTGATGGCTGTCGAGCAGAATGCATCCCGTATACGCGGTTTTGCTCAAGGCCCGATCCAAGAGAAATTCCGAGCCGGCGACGACCTGAAGGAACACCGCGGGTTGGCCCTGGAATTTCCGCTGGGCTGCAGCCCACTCGGTGACGTCTTCCGGACTGACGTCGTCGTCGCCGAACGAGATAGTCACAACGTTTCCGCGGAGACTTGTCCAGTCCAGGCTTGGCGGACAGGCGCCTTTCAACGAATCCCAAACGAGCGCCGGAGGAGCGTCGCCGCGTTGTTGGCCGAAGGCGGCGAATGCCAGAGCGGCAAGGAGCGGCGGCATGCGAACGCGGAGGTTCATAGGACCGGCGGCCTCGTCACTCCACATCATACCGGCTTCCCGCGCCGGTGTTATCCTCGGGGCAAGGTAGTGCGCACGAGCTTCGGAAAGGCGGCATCGCGGATCGGATGCGCGTTCGCGCTGATGGGAGCCGCGTACGCCTTCCAGCGGCCGTTCCGCGAATATCCCGGCGTCGAGTATTACGATTTTCCCCTGCCATCCGATTACCGCGAGAACGCCGAGTGGGCGTTCGCGCGTTTGATGTATCCGCCGGGAGAGAACGACGGCTACCGCGGACGCTTCGACGGCGACTGGCGATTGGGCCTGTCGCTTTGGACGCAGGATTATCCGCGCGCCGACCGGCATTTTTCACTCGCATTGCGCCGGCTCACGCGCATTCAAGTGCGGTCGGTGGAGCAGCCGGTGAGCCTTGAAGACGGGGACGACGTTTACAACTGGCCGTGGCTCTACGCCGTTCAGACCGGCGAGTGGGGCTTGACCGCCAAGCAAGCCAAGGTGCTGCGCGATTACCTGCTGCGCGGCGGATTTTTCATGGCCGACGATTTTCACGGCGAGGAAGAATGGGAGGTTTTCAAAGAGAGCATGAAGCTTGTTTTTCCGGACCGGCCGATCGTCGATATCGAAGACAGCTCGCCGATTTTTCACACCGTCTACGATCTGAACGACCGCTACCAGGTGCCGGGCGCCGAGCATTTGCGCCTCGGTTATAAAAACGGCGGCATCGGCGCGCACTGGCGCGGCATCTTCGACGACAAGGGGAGAGTGATGGTGGCGATCTCGTTTAACTCCGACATCGGCGATTCGTGGGAGTGGGCGGATTCGCCGCGTTATCCGGAGCGCTTCTCGGCGCTGGGTCTGCGGCTGGGAGTCAACTACGTCGTGTACGCGATGACGCACTGAAATTTCAGTTGCGCGAGAAAGCCGATAGCGTTTCCTTGCTGATTTCGATGTGCAGGCGGATGGACTCCACCCACAGCGGGCCGCGGTCCTGGTTGAAGGCGGGGTTGATGACGCGCTGGACGTCGAAGGTGGTCCAAAATCCGGGCGCGACGCGGGCGTTGTAATAGGTCTCCCAAATCTCCTCCGGCGCGTAGTTGAGGCGGCCGTCGCCGATGATGAAGTCGAGGCCGCCGTGGGCGAGATAGGAGGCGTGAACGCCGGACAGGCCGGAGGCGGTGAACTCGCTGGCCAAGACGTCGCCGGGGCGTTTCCAACGGGAGCCGGTCCAGGAAACGCCGCCGGTGGCCAGGCGGTCGATGGCGGTGAAGGCGAAATCCTGCGTCTTGCCATCGTTCCAGCCGAGGCGCGAAAACACGCCCAGATCTTTCGTCAGCGATTGATCGAAGCTGACGCCGAAGCCATATTTCAAAGTGCCGTTGTGCTTGTCGTCGTTGATGTTGGGCACACCGCCGGTTTGCGCGGCCAGCCGCAGCGCTTCGGCGTAGCTGCCCGAATTGGTGTGATTGATAAAGCTCAACAGGCGCAGTGCGCCTTTGCGGTCTCCCGAGCCATAGCGCCGCTCGACTTCGAACATGTCGCTGCGATTGACGAACAGGCGGCGGTCGAAGCGCAGGCCGTTGGCGAACTTCGGTTCGGCGGCGCTCGCGTAGCGTAGCGACCAGTTGCGGGTGTGAAATTCGTGGACCCATCCCCAGGTGTAACCGCGCGTGTCCGCGGGATAATCCCAAGCGCCGTTGTACATCACGGCCCAACCCATGAACTGCGTGCGCGGATCGTGGCTATAGTTGTTGCCGTCGAAAAAATCGGTGACGGTGAAGCGTCCGGCGGTGATGGTGTAACGGGTCATGGGACGCGTGCCGGCCAGTTGATTGGCGTCGTCGGTGAAAGATTCGGTCTCCGATCCGAAGCCGAAATCCTGGCTGACGTAGAGGCGGGCGATGTAGGGTTTGGGCGTGGCGGTGGCGACGCGGGGCAGCTCGCCGTTGGGAAAATTGGCGATGCCGGTGACGGCGCTGAAGCCGCGGCCGCCGGCGATTTCCGGATCGAAATAAAACTGCGTGTTGGGACCGAGACGAAGGCCGAAAAACAAAGTGGTGGTGAGCGACGCGTCGCGTTCGGCGACGTCCTGGAGGCTGTTGGCGCCTTCGTATGGGGAATGAAACGTGCCGTGATATTGGCCGATGGAAGTGGCTTGCCAGACGAGGTTCCAGCGCTCGGAGGCGGGCGTGGAATCGGCGTCCTCCCCCGCCGCCTCGGGGTCCGCCGTTTGTCCGAGGCAAACGAAGGCGCACAATGAGAATAGCCAGAGGAACCGCATCCACGCCGGGAAAGGCACACGGGGAGTGAGGGAGTGGCGTGGCATGATTTGAATTCCTCCCGGCGCGGCGGTGGAGTGGGGCCGTCCTTCGTAGAATATACCCGGCGGGGTATCCTTGTAAAGGCTTTAACCGAACATTCATGGCACACACGATCGCGGAGAAAAAGAAGCTATTGAACCGGGTGCGGCGCATCCGGGGGCAGGTGGAAGCGGTGGAGCGGGCGCTCGATCAGGAGGCCGAATGTCCGGAAGTGCTGCACACGATTTCGGCGTGCCGCGGCGCGATGGACGCGTTGATGGCGGAGGTGATCGAAGGGCACATCCGCTTCCACGTGCTCGACCCGGCGGTGCGGGCGACCGACGAGCAATCGCAAGCGGCGGAGGATTTGATCGACGCGTTGAAGGCGTATTTGCGGTAGGAAATCGGGCGGCGGCTGTGCCAAATGGGAAGTATATAAACCGTTTCACGCTTCACCGTGAACACCACCCGGTACACATGCGGTTTGCGCCGATACAGCGGGTGCCTTGTTCCGTCGCGTTCCGCGTCTTCGGTTAGCTCAACGCGGAAATCCATGCTTGACGCGTAGTTCTTCGAGGACCTCGGCGGCGGGCTGCGCGCGTCCGGCCATCACGTCCTCATACGCTTCCAAAACGGCATCCACTGTTTCGGCGTAATCCTCCCGCTCCCAGTCAAAATAGTTTTCCAGGACCTCGTCGAGGGCGGTGGCGGTGTCCTGGCCGTGGCGGCGGGCGTAGTCTTCCAGTTGCGCCTTGCGTTCGGGGGTAATGGGGAGCGTTTCCATTCGGGGCCTCTCTTTTTCCCTTTAACGAAAGCGCACGGCAGGAAGGGAAGGTGGCGGGGCGATTGTGGTACACTCCCCGGTTTGAAGTTAGCCCCTGTCGACTACCTTATTCTCGTTTTGTATTTCGTCTTCGTGCTGGGCATCGGGTGGATTGTCAAGCGGCGCGTGAAGAGCAGCAACGACTTTCTCACCGGGAACCGGTCGGTGCCGGTGTGGATCACCAGCCTGGCGTTTATCGCGGCGAATTTGGGGGCGCAGGAAGTGATTGGGATGTGCGCTTCGGGGGCGAAGTACGGCATCATGACGGCGCATTTTTACTGGCTGGGGGCGGTGCCGGCGATGCTGTTCGTGGGCGTGTTCATGATGCCGTTTTACTATGGCAGCCGGGCGCGGAGCGTGCCGGAATACCTGAAGCTGCGATTCGACGAGAAGACGCGGGGGTTGAACGCGATCACGTTCGCGGTGATGACGGTGTTCTCCTCCGGCATTTCGATGTACGCGCTGGGGCTGTTGTTCCAACTGGTGCTGGGGTGGGGGTTCACGGAATCGGTGCTGTTGTCGGCGGCGATCGTGTTGGGGTATACGCTGCTGGGCGGGTTGACGAGCGCGATCTATAACGAAGTGCTGCAATTTTTTCTGATCGTGCTCGGTTTCGCGCCGCTGTCGGTTCTGGCGGTGGCGAAGGCGGGCGGATGGTATGGGATGATGGCGCGGCTGCCACCGGTGATGACGCACTCGTGGCGCTATACGGCCCATAGCGCGTCGAATCCGATGGGGGTGGAAATTTTCGGGCTGGTGGCGGGGCTGGGGTTCGTGTTGTCGTTCGGATACTGGTGTACGTATTTTCTGGTGATCCAGAGGGCGATGGCGGCCAACTCGATGTCGGCGGCGCGGCGGACGCCGTTGATAGCGGCGTTTCCGAAGATGTTTATGCCGTTCGTGGTGATCGTGGCGGGGATCGCGGCGGGCGCGCTGCCGCG
>VFSW01004442.1_pt1 | contig 20920 bp, 16 predicted proteins | sample 5358111 | NCBI WGS metagenome assembly VFSW01 (sample SAMN11554181, study PRJNA540505) | mine drainage metagenome | isolation source: sediment from site ElyBrook_90M | place: USA: Ely Copper Mine, Vershire, VT | collected 2017
TGGTGCCTTGCCCCTTCCTGATATGATACCATATCTCCGGTGAATTAGTATAACTTTCACTCAGAGCGCATTTTAGCTCAGCGGTTGAAAGCCGCTCAGGCGTGGCCTGATGCTTCGCCCAAGTAGGCGCACCTGATAATGAACGCCTCGCAACAGCGATCCCTTGACCTTCTTTCAAGGTATATGCATAATATGTGGTTATGATGTCCTCAGGGAGTGAGCGGACCTAGGATGACGTAAATGATGATCACTACCGCGCCCAAGAGAATTACCAGCGCATAATTGCGCGCATAGCCGGTTTGTAATTTCCTCAAGCCCACACTTATGCGACTGATCAGCCAGGCGATTTTCTCTGTGCCGCCGCCTAGCAGCACCGATTCAACGGCTGTGTTCAATCCGCGCCCTAGCGCCAACACTGGCACGACAATCAGCGCATTGCCCATCTGATCCAAATAATACGCATGTGCCAGCAACTGATAGAGAGGATTGCGATTCCGCACGAATTCAACCGGTCGCGATCCATAGCGCGCCCAAGCTACAGTAATGCCGAATATTCCCGCCAGGATACCAGCACTCAAGGATAGCGCGAGCAGACCACCATTATGGAGCGCGAGCGGCGGTCCTATAGCCGGGGACAAAAAAGCGCCAATGCCATCACTGATGGGCGTTCCCTCGAATCCGCCGACAACAGAGAGGCCGAGCAACACAATCATAGGGATAGCCATTGCATTATCGATCTCATGCGCATAACGCGCTTCACCTTCCACGCGGTTTTGACCAAAGAATACTGAGAAGATGAGCCGAAAAGTGTAGAGTCCAGTAAGAAACGCCGTCAGCACGCCAATGCCCCACAGAACGAAATACCACGGGCTGGCACCTGCCGCCGTTGCGCGTGTCAGCACGGCGCCCAGGATGGCGTCTTTGCTCCAGAATCCCGCCAGCGGGGGGATACCTGACAATGCCAGTCCGCCAATGAGGAACGACCAGAACGTGATGGGCAATCGGGAACGCAATCCTCCCATGCGCCGGATATCTTGCTCGCCCCCCAGAGCGTGAATGACTCCGCCTGCCGCCATGAAAAGCAGTGCTTTGAAGAATGCGTGCGTCGTCAAATGGAAGATCGCCGCCGAATCGGCTCCCACCCCCTCACCCATGAACATATACCCGAGCTGGCTCATCGTCGAGTAGGCCAGCACGCGCTTGATGTCATATTGGAAGAGCGCGGTCGTGGCCGCAAAAAGTGCTGAAGCGGCCCCTATGATCGCGACGAGTGTCAGCGCGATGGGCGCCGCCACAAAAATCACGTGGCACCGCGCGATAAGATAGACACCTGCCGTCACCATGGTAGCCGCGTGAATCAGCGCACTCACTGGTGTAGGACCTTCCATCGCGTCGGGCACCCACACATGCAGGGGTAATTGGGCCGATTTTGCCGCCGCCGCGATGAGAAGCATCAGGGCGATTGCCGTGGTCGCCTGATCGCTCACATTGAAATGAACTGGCAACAACACTTCGCTATATTGCAGGGTGCCTAGCTTGCCCACTAACAGGAAAAGGGCGATCATCAAGCCGAAGTCGCCAATGACATTGACGACGAAGGCCTTTTGGGCCGCGTCTCTCGCTGCTTGCCTCTGATACCAGAAACCGATGAGCAAGAAGGATGTCAAACCGACGCCCGCCCAGCCGACAAGCAAGAAAAGGAACGAGTCCGAAAGCACCAAGAGCGACATCGTAAAAATAAACAGATTCATCAAGCTGAAAAAGCGATTGAATCCTGGGTCATTTCCCATATACCCCACCGAGTACACGTGAATAAGGAATCCAACGCCAGTTATGACAAGCATCATGATGGATGAGAGCTGATCGAAGTAAATGCCAAAATGAATAGCGAGAGACCCGACATGGATCCATTGCCACAACTCCTGATGATAAGGCAAAACACCAGCTCGTAGCGAAAGAAAATTGCTGATCGAAATGATGAAGGCAGCGAGCACAGTGCCACAGCCGATAATGGCAGTAACAGACTGCGGCATTATTCGCGCTGAAATGCCAATGATAATGAAGCCGGACAACGGCAGCACCAGAAGTGCAGGTATCAGAGACACGCGAGTCTCTTTCTCACCTCTGTAAGGTGCTGAGATTGTTCAAATTGGAATTTCACCGTTCGTATGCCTCTGTGCTGCCGTAGCGGATACTACCACGCTCTCCAAGGCGTCTGCTTCTTAGTGTATCACGGACAAAGATGGCTGACTAGAGGCTGAAACTGTGTAATTGCTCAGAGTTGGGGTAAAGGACTTTGAAGCAGCCGTCCTTCATTGTATTCTATAACGCTCAAACGCACGCAGCAGCTCTGTGCCAAAATCCCAACTATGACAAGTGCTGTGGTCCCTTGGTCCCATCACTTGACGGGGGCGCGCCTTCTGCCCCATAATCTTCTCAGCATCACCCGTCCAACACGCGACCATAAAAGGACTTGCACGCCGGTGGCGCGCTCCGCCGGGCACCTGTCGCGAGAGGGATTCACGCGGCTCCTCGCGCACCAACAATCTATGACAACCACACCAACACGAGCGACACCGACTTTCACCATCACCACACTGGGGTGCAAGGTGAACCAAGCTGACAGCGAGGCGCTGGCGTCCGCGCTCATCGCGCGGGGATTCACGCCCGCCAGCGGCGAGACACGGGCCGATGTCGTCGTGGTCAACACCTGCACGGTGACGCACCTGGGCGATCGCTCGTCACGCCAGGCCATCAGCCAGGCGCGGCGCGCGGCGTCGGAGGACGCGCTGGTCGTCGCCACAGGCTGTTACGCCCAGGTGGCGCCTGATGCGGTGGCCGCACTGCCCGGCATGGGGCTGGTCATTTCTAACACCACCAAGGACGACGCCCCGACGCTCATCACGCGAGCGCTCACCGCGCGCGGCGCGGCGCTGCCTGCCCTGCCAGCCTTTCCCGCCGCCGAGAATCCCGACCGGCAGATCGCGGACCTCTTGGGTCGCACCCGCGCGCAGATTAAAGTGCAAGACGGCTGCGACAACCGCTGCACGTATTGCATCGTGCCGCTGGCGCGCGGCGACTCGCGCAGCCGCTCCATCGCGGAGGTCGTGGCGACCGCTCGGCGCAAGGCGGCTGCCGGCGCGCGCGAGATCGTGCTGACGGGCGTGCATCTGGGCGACTATCATCCCGACGCCGGCGCGGATCTCGGCGACCTGCTGGTCGCATTGCTTGGCCAGACTGACATCCCGCGCATTCGCGTCTCATCACTCGAGCCGGAGGACTTTCGCCTGGAATGGCTCGATCTCTGGCGCGATCGCCGCCTGTGCCGGCATCTGCACTTGTCGCTCCAGAGCGGCAGCGACGCCGTGCTGCGCAAGATGGCGCGCCGCTATTCCGCCGGACGCTATCGCGAGATCGCGCGGGCGGCCTATGCGGCGATCCCCGGACTCGCGCTCACTACCGACGCTATCGTCGGTTTCCCCGGCGAAACGGAGGATGACGCCCGGGCGACGCTCGATCTGGCGAGGGACCTGCAATTCGCCAAGGTGCACGTCTTTCGCTTTTCGCCACGCGCGGGCACGGCGGCGGCGCGCATGCGCGGGCAGATTGCCGCGCCGGTGGCGCGCGAGCGATCCGAGCGGCTGTTGGCACAGAGCGCTGAGCTGGCCGATCGCTTTCGCGCGCGACATCTCGGCCAAACGGTCGAGGTGCTGTGGGAGGGCCGACGGCCCTGGGGCTGGGAAGGCCTGACCGACACGCATCTGCGCGTCGAGCTGCGGGGCGACGCCATTCCCGACGAGGTCGATCTGAGAAACACGATCACCGCCGCGCGCGTCGTGGGGCTGGCTGACGATGGAGTGCGGGGACGACTGGACGACGCGCGCGAGGCGGCTGGCGCCGCACCGGCCAGCATTCAAAAATAGAGGCATGCCACAGGGCTGGCAACTAAGGGAGAATCGCAATGGGCACCATTATCTCGATCGAGGAATTTCGCAAGAGACGCTGCCTGGGCGCCTTGCTCGAGCATATTGGCCTGCCCGTCTATTGTGAGGACTGCGACGATTACGGCGAAGATTTGCTGCTGACCGATGATGGTGAATTAGTGCCTGTGGCTCCCGCTCTGCCTCCCACGCCGCGCGGGCCGGCGCTCATTCTCTCGTTTCCCCCGCGCGCTCAGCCCAGGCGTCGCGCCGCCGCGCGCACACCGCGCATCCCTTAAGCCCTTTTGTGCCGGCCCACCTGGCCCGGCGTCGCACGTCCATTCGACCCCCTGCTCTATGTTAGAGATGGAAGGATTCCGCATCTCTGGGATCGGAGACCCCGTGTGCCTATGTATCAGCGCGAGCTGACCACCTGCGCCTATTGCCGCCGGCCGTTGCGCCTGGTGGCCGGTTTTTGCGCCACCTGTCACGCGCCGGCCTCCGTGGCGGGACGATCGCGTCTGGTGGCTGGCGATCGTGACATCCCGGCGCCGCTCGCCGCCGGGCCATACGACGCGATCGAGCGCCCCATTATCGTGCGCTCGCTGCCGCCAAGCGGAAATCGATCGTTGCTGCTCGCGGGGATCGCCGCGCTGGCGCTCGCTGTTGGGCTGATGGCGCTGCACATGAACGCGCCGGAGGCTGGCGCGCCGTCGGCCACGCGCAGCGCGCTGGTCGTCGCCACCGCTGGCGGGGCGACGGTGACGAGCACGATCGCCGCCGGCACGACGATCAGCATCACCTATGCCGTCGCCGTCACCACCGGCAGCGCCAACATTAGCCTGACAGTCACGCCGGCGGGCATGCCCCTAAGCGCCGTCACCGAGCAATGGTCCGACGGCGTGACGGTGCGCACGGTCTCGCTCGTCGCGCTCGCCGCCGGCGACTGGCGGGTCAGCTTGAGTGACGACGGGCGCGTGTTGCGGTCCGTGACGTTTCACGTTGGGAAGTAGCGGGCCGAGGAGGATGGTGATGCCAGCTCGACGTAGCGGATGGTATTCATTCCAGTCCCGTGGCTGAACATGATGGAAGGAATGGGCAATGTCGCGAGTGCTGGTTGTTGTTTGATAAGACGGTTGGGGAAAATGTGATATGGTATAGTGGTGTGAAAACTGCCGGCGCGATGTGCCGGTCCGCAGCCCAGGCCCGGATGACGCCTGGGAAAAAGGAAGTGTCACATGTCATTCGCCTCGGCATTACGCAATCACCTTCAAGGCGGCTCAGGGCGCCCGGTGTTGTGCGAGCATTGCCAGTGCCTGGTATCGCCGGATGAAATCGTGCGCATCATGCGCGCCGGCGGCCAGTCGGTGCTGTGGGAAGGCTGCTATGATTGCCTCGAAGCGCGTCTGGATGACGACGACCCGCCCGCGCCGTCCTTCGATTTGCTGCGCCGCGCCTATCAGGCGCTGACGACGCCACTCTCGGTGCACGAGCACGAGCTGATCTGCAACGAGCTGCAAGAGGCGCTGGCCGAAGACGTGTGAGCATCGCGCGACGGCGGCCCGGCGGCTGAGCGCCCATGTGCTACACTATCAAAGGATCTTTGCTACGGCTACGAGCCGCGCGCTTTGAGTCGGCGTCAGCCGCCGCCCCTTTGTATTTTGTAGGAAGAGAACATGTCCACACCAAACGAGGCATTCGATCTCGTCATCATCGGCGCCGGGATTGGCGGCTATGTGGCCGCCATTCGCGCCGCGCAGCTCGGTGGGCGGGTGGCCATCGTCGAGAAGCACTCTATCGGCGGCACCTGCCTCAACGTCGGGTGCATCCCCTCCAAAGCGCTGCTGCACGTCGCCGAGGAATACAGCAAATTCGACCACCTGGCGAGCCTGGGCATTATGGCCGCCAAGCCGGCCTTCGATATGGCCGCCGCCGTCGCGTATAAGGACAAAGTGGTCAAGCAGCTCACCAGCGGCGTCGCCGCGTTGCTCAAAGCCAATGGCGTCACGGTCGTCAACGGGCGCGGCTCTCTCGACGCGCCCGGCGCGGTCACGGTCGAGCAGAGCGACGGCGCTCGCGGCACGCTGCGCACGGGCAAAGTCATTCTGGCGCAAGGGTCGGTGCCTGTGCGTCCGCCGTTCCCCGGCATCGACGGCGCCAGCGTCATCTTCAGCACCGAGGCGCTCGACTTGCCGCGCGTGCCCCAGAGCCTCGTCTGCATCGGCGGAGGCGTCATCGCCGTCGAACTGGCGTGTCTCTTCAACGCGCTAGGGACCAACGTGACCATCGTCGAGATGCTCCCCTCGATGCTGGCGTATGAAGAGCCGGAGATCGTCAGCACGCTCGCCAGGGCTTTTCAAAAACGCGGCATCGACATCCATCTGAATACCAGGGTCGAGAGCATCGGCGACGCGGGAGGCCAAAAAGTCGTGACGGCGACCGGCCCCAACGGCCCGGTGAGCTTCAATGGCGAATTTGTGCTCTGCGCGGTGGGCCGCGCGGCGAACCCGGACGGGCTGACCGGCCTCATCGAGCGTGGCCTGGCGATGGACGGCAAGCGCGTCGTCGTCAACGAGCGCATGGAAACGAACATCCCCGGCGTGTATGCCATCGGCGATCTGTCGGGCAAGACACAGCTTGCGCATGTGGCCGAGGCCGAGGGCGAGGTCGCCGCCGAAAACGCGATGGGTCACGACGCGGTGATGGAATATGGCAGCTTTCCCCGGCCGGTGTATACCTTCCCTGAGATCGCCTCGGTGGGGCTGACCGAGGCGCAGGCGCGCGAGCAAGACTCCGGCGCGCACGCCGGCTCGTTCCCCTGGGTGGCGAACGGCAAAGCGCTCGCCTCTGACAGCGCCGAGGGATTCGTCAAGGTGGTGCTCGGCACGCACGGCGAGATCCTGGGCGCGGCGATCATTGGACCCGACGCGACGAATCTCATCACTGAGTTCAGTCTGGCGATGCGCGCAGAGCTGACGGCAGCCGAGATCATCGCGACGATTCACCCGCACCCCACGCTCAGTGAGGCGTTGCGCGAGGCGGTGCTGGCGGCGGAAAAGCGCGCGATACACATCTTTCAGCGGCGGTGAGCATCCCTCACTCCCAGCCCCCTCCCCATTTCGATTGAGAGGAGGAGATTGCCCGTCGCCGCACGCTTTTCCCCCTGACGCATTGACAAAGCGCAAACACTGCACTGGAATGCCGCTCGCGAGTATGGTATGATAGGCGCACGGAAGCGTCGCCGTCCGCGAGCGCCCGGCGCGCGGTGAAAGGTGTCGTGTGGCGAGGGGTGGCGCCGTCCAGCTGGTTTGGCAGCGCGCAACACACTTCGCACGCCGCTGTCGAATGGCAAAGGCGCCATTTGACAGGGAAGCGCATAGCCTCAATGAGGAGGTTCAGCGATGCGACTGCGTGGTTTACGCCAGGCGCGCCAGCGCCGGGGCATGAGCATTAGCCAGCTTGCCGAGCTGTCTGATCTGCGCCGCGAGAGCATTGCCCGATTCGAGCACGGTCAAGCGGATGTCGCTCCGTCGATTATCCGCCGTCTCGCGCTCGTCTTGGGCGTCACCCAGCAAGAGTTGCTGGGCGGGCCTGCGCTCGCGTCAGGCGTCACGTAACTCCGCCCGAGCGCCACACGGCAGACACACGGCTCGTGTCGCTGCCGGCGCATCGCCGTCGCTCGCCGCAATGAGCGCGGGGATCACCGTGACGTGTGGCGCTCAGCGCGCTTTTCCCTCATGCGGGCGAGCCGCGCTTCGCGTTGACCGGGCGGCCGGTGCCATGTGTCACCCGGTGGGCGGTGTAGAGGGGCGGCGCAGGTACAGCGCGGCCCCGGCGCTATAGCTGGCGACGCGATAGAAGTGCGCCTCGACCCACGAGCGCAAGCCGGGCAGCGCGTCAAAGCGCCCCGCCAGCCAGAGCACTGCCGTCACGTGTGGGTTGCTGGCGGCGGCGATGACTTGCGCCGTCGTGAGCGCGCCCGCCGCGATGCGCACCATCGACGTGTCGGCCAGCTGCGGCGGCACCGCGCGGTTCGCCAGCACCGCGACGATCTGATCGTCGGTGACGATCACGTCCCCCGGCTGTGTAAAGAGATCGAGATCCCCCGCCGCCGTCTGGATGGTCGTCGTCGACGCGCTCAACGCCGCGTTTTGCTGGACGACGCCGCTCGCGAGCGCGACGACGAGCGTCACCGCCAGCGCGATGCTGCTCGCCAGCCCCACGTCGATCGCGGGGCGGGGGGGGGCGCCGCTGGCGCGCTGGGGCGCGCTGGCCAGCGCCACCCATTCGGCGGCGGCCAGCGTGAAGGATGGCGCGATAAGCGCCAGGTGATGCGAAAACAGCGGATCTTGAATCAACAGCACGGCGATCGACGCCACGCCCCACGCCGCCAGCATCACAGCGGTCCAGCGCCGCTGCCGCCAGCCGGCGACACCCGCCGCCAGCCCCACGGCGACCAGCGGCAGCTCGAACCAGCTTTGCCCGAAAAGGCCTAGCCGATCGCCCAGACTTTGATGCGCCGCCCCCGTCGCGGTGACGTGCAAGCCGATGATCTGCGACCAGGCGTCGCCCATCCAGCCAATCGAGGGCAGAAACGCCAGCCCCGTGACGAACGCCGCGCCGGCGATCGCCCCCAGCACCGTCACGCGGCTCGCCCGCCAGAGCGCGCGGAGCTTTTCGCGCGTGGGCCAGCGTCGCGCGAGGATCAGTCGCTCGATCTCGCTGCCACAGATCGGAGCCAGCAAGAGATACGCGACGGGAATGATCGCCGGCAGCGTAAAGAGCTTGATGAGCATGCTGGCGGCAAAGAGCGCGCCAGCCAACGGGACGCGCCACGAGCCTCGCGCGCCACGCGCCACCGCCAGCGCCACCAGCGCGCACGCCAGGGCCGGCGCCTCAGCCTGCACCGAGCGCGACTGGGTCAGATAGAGCGGGTCGAAAGCCAGCAGCGCCAGAGCAATCAGCCCAGCGCGCCTGCCGCCCAGGCCGCGCGCCAGCCACCACGCCGCGACCAGCCCCACCAGTGAATAGGCCACCACGCCGATCCGCGCCGCCACCAGGCTTTGCCCCAACAGCGCGTACCAGGGCAACAATATATACAGGAAGAGCGGTGGCTGCGCGTAATAGATCGTATGATAGAGCGGATTGCCCGCCAGGAGCGCGCGGAGCGATTCGACATAGACGCCCGTGTCATAGTCGTTGCTGGGAGCGCCCAGATGGTTCAGCCGCAAGAGCAGCGCCAGCAAGAGCACCAGCGCCGCCAGCCAGTCGTCGCGACGGACGCGCGCCAGCCGCGCTCGCGCCGCCGCCGCGACGGTCCGCGCCGCGCTGATGCTCGTGTCGCGCGCGGGCATCATGGATAGCTCGCGGTGGCGTGGGCGATGGTGTCGAGCGCGACCTGGGCGAGCCGGGGGCGAGCGGCGGCTAGCTCTTCATGCGAGAACGCCGGCTGCCAGGGATCGCTCAGGTGGTCCGAGATAGCCATGAGCAGCGCGATCCTGACGCGGCGCTGCATCCCCAGGGCAAAAAGCGCGGCGGCCTCCATCTCGACGGCCAGCGTGCCCGACGCGGCGTAGGTGCGCACCTTCGAGGCCAGCTCGCGATAAGGCGCGTCGGTCGTCCACACCAGGCCGCGCCGCACGGCGACGCCGCTCGCCGCGCACGTCTTGGCGACGGCGGCGGTCAAATCGGGGTCCGGCGTGACGGCCACGCCCGCCGGCACATAGTGGAACGACGTGCCCTCCTCGCGAATCGCTCCCGTCGCCAGCACGAAGGAGCCGACCGCGAGATCCGCTTGCAGCGCGCCGGCCACCCCCAGCACCAGAATGTTGCGGGCGCCGCTGGCGATCAGCTCCTCGAGATCCGTCGTGGCCGAGGGCGCGCCGACGCGAATCTTGGCCACCGAGACCGGCGTCGTGCCAGCCTTGCCGTGCCAGACTTTCGCGCCTGAGAAGTCCCAGAAGGGCGCTTGCGTGGCGCCGGTGGCCTCGACGGTGTGCTGGATGGTCGTGCCCTGAAATGACGCGATCACCCAAGAATGCACGGCGGAATCCTTGAGGTCGAGGCCCTTGCTCTTGGCGATATAGGCCAAAAAAGCCTCCGCTGTCACCAGGGGGCGGTCGTCTGGCGGCGGCGGCGCGCTGGCGGCGATGTCATCGCGCGGCTCGAGGCCAAACGAGCGCAAGACCGACGTAACGGACGACTCTTCTTTTTTGTCGGGAGTAGGAGAAGTGGGCACGTCAATGCAGCTCCTTCGCGGGGTGGTGATGTCAGGTGGCGGGGCGCACGAAGCGCGCCAGAATCAGAAACACCAGCGCGGCGACGAAAAGCCCGAACGCGGGAATGAGATGCGCGTGCGTGCTCGCGCTGGTGTCGGACGTGAATGGATGATACAGGCCAGGAATAAGATAGTAGAGACCAGCCGCCACCAGCAGCACGACGATGAGGAGCGCGCAATAAAATAAAAAGCTGTTGCCGCTGGAGCGCGGAGCAGGATTCGTACTCATGCCTGCTTTCCCCCCTCTCGAAGCAGATCGCCGCAAAGCAAAAGAGGCGACACCACAGCGGTGCCGCCCGGACTGTCGTTGGCCCGCCCGGTCGCTAGCGGCTTGACGTCGAGCTTGAGTTAGCCACGAAGCGGGCGCCAATCAACGAGATCACGGCCAGCCCGAAAAAGACGATCGCGTGCGTCTTATCCGAATAGTTTGGCCCGTGCGTTGTAAAAAGGTGCTCAGTGGGCATCGGAATGATGTAATAGACGCCGATGGCGGCAAAGATGACAAAGAGCAGTGCGCCGATGATGTAAGCTGGCTTCACGTGTGAGTGCTCCTTTGACGCGCGGTGCGCGTGTTGGCCGGCGGCGGGCCACATCCAGGCACATCGCCTGACATGCCGAGTGTACACGATCACGCCGCCGATGACAAGATGGGTCTAGGGCTTTCGCTCAAGACGCCTGATCGCGCCGGGCGCTCCCGCCGGGGGATGAACCCTCTTCTTTTACGCAAATCTCGGGGGTGATAGGCTGACCGGTCTTCTGCGTTCACTCTCAGCAAGGAGGTGTCCAGGCTCCCGATCAGCACCTGGGCCACGCAGCACTTTGGCTCCGCCCGTTGGGGCGATGTCCGTCGGACCAGGCGCGCCGTAGCCCTGGTCACGGCGCTGGGTCGCCATCCCAACACGTCCTTTCCGCACGCCTGTGGGTCCTGGGCCACCCTCAAGCCGCCTACCGCTGGCTCAGTCCGCCCTGCGTCACCCGCCAGGCGCTCAGCGGCCCCCACTGTGACCGCACTCGGCAGGAGGCCAGGGCTGCTGGGGCCGTTGGCCGCGTCTGTGTTGGCGCTGCGTCGGGAGGCGCGCCAGCAGCCGGAAGCGCTGGCGCGGGAGCGGCAGCCGGCTGAGCGGGTGCAGGTGGTGGCACACCTGGACCAGCGCGACCCCCAGCACATGACCTGTCAGCAGTTCTGATGGGCGATTGCCAAGCAGGGCGGGTATGGGGGGACGCACCCGCGATGGTCCCCCGGGCTGGAAAACGCTGTGGGCAGGTTGGCAAGCGATCCACACGCTGCACGAGGGGCTGCACCTCGCATTCCTGCTCGCGCCGGAGAGCGGGTGAGATGTGGGGAAAAGCGAGGGTTCCATCCCCCGGCTCGAAAAACGAAGCCCTCCGGGCTGCTGTCGGGCGTGGGTGATCCGCCACGATCAGGTCCTAGCCCGCGCAGGCGGGTCGCACCGGTCGCACCGGCTTCGTGATCGAAGCCGCGCCTTCAGGCGACGGAGCGTCTCACACCCGCACGGGCGTGCGCGGGCGCGACGGCTGGCGCGCGGGGCGATACATCTGCGTCGTCGAGATGCTCGCGTGGCCCAGCAGCTCTTGCACCGTGCGCAGCTCAGCGCCGTGCTGCAACAGGTTCACCGCGAAGGAATGGCGCAGCATGTGCGGCGTCAGCGAATCCAGGCCGGCGGCGTGGGCGTGGCCCTTGACGATGAGCCAAAATCCCTGGCGGGTGAGGCGCGCGCCGTGGTGGTTCACGAAAAGCGCCGTTTCGCCTGTGCCGTGCACCAGTCGCGGGCGACCTAGCTGCAAATAGGCGCGCAGCGACGCGATCGCCTGGCTGTCGAGCGGCAGGCAGCGACGGCGGCCATGCCGGCCCGCGCCGCACAGCACCGACTGGCGCTCGAAATTGACGCTGTCGATGTCGAGCGAGACGATCTCGGTGACGCGCATGCCCGTCGTCGAGAGCAGGAGCAGCATCGCGCGGTCGCGCAACCCGATGGGGTCTTTCGCGCCGATGAGGCTGAGTAGCGACGCGACCTCGCCGTGGTTGAGCGCCGGCGGCGCTTCGCGGTCCACGCGCGGCGCGCTCAGCGACACCGTGGGGTCCGTCGCGATGGTGCCCGTCTCGATCTGCCAGTGAAAGAATGATTTCATCGCCGCCAGCTTGCGCGCGATAGAGGTCGGCGCGTAATTCTGCTCGCGCAGCTTGATCAAATAGGCCACGAGATGCTCGCTGCCCACCTCAGCCCATTTCGTGATTCCCGCCGATCGCACAAAGAGCAGCAATTGCTTGAGGTCTGTGCGATAGGCGCCGCAGGTGTTGTTGCTCGCTCCCTGCTGCGTGCTGATTTGCGTCACAAACGCCGCGATTTGCTCGTCCATTCCAGCCCAATCCCTTCCCGTGCTCGTGATGCCGTTTTTTTCGGCTTCGCGCGCCCCCCGCGCGGTTGGTGATGTGCTCGTCGCGTCTTGTTCTTTTGCTCATCTGGCTTGATACTATCCGGCGATGCTATCCAGCATTATATGTTGCTCGTCCGGTCGGGTGCTGTTTTTAGGAAGAATATGCTAACGGGTAGTGATGGGCGAGAGCGTGCCATCACTCGGTCGTGTGTCGCCCAGACGTGGCATACACTGTATACAACGAATCGACACGCGGAATTATCGGAAAGTACCACAAGCGGCGACGGGAGGTGAGCGATGATGACTTATCGTGAGGCGCTCGATTACATCTACGGTCTGGCCGATTTCGAGCGCACGGGCCGGTTTGCCGCCGACGCTGAAGACAACGTGCCGCGCATGGGGCGGTTGCTCGCTCTGCTGGGCGATCCCCAGCGGCGCTTCGCGAGCGCGCACGTCGCCGGAACCAAAGGCAAAGGCTCGACGGCGGCGCTGATTGCCGCCGCGCTGAGCGCCAGCGGCCTGCGCGCGGGATTGTATACCTCGCCCGATCTGCACACGTTTCGCGAGCGCATTCAGATAGACAGCGCGCCGATCGGCGAGGATGCATGCGCGGCGCTGGTCTCTGAGGTGCGCGCGGCGGTCGAAAGGCTGGAGCCGCGCGATCGGGGGCGTGTCATCACGTTCGAGGTGGCGACGGCCCTGGCGTTCGTGGCCTTCGCGCGGGCGGGCGTGACCCACGCGGCGATCGAGGTTGGCCTGGGCGGGCGGCTCGACCCCACCAACGCCATCGCGCCACGAGTGGGGATCATCACCGCGATCAGTCTGGATCACGCGGCCATTCTGGGCGACACCATCGCCGCCATCGCCGCCGAGAAGGCCGGCATCATCAAGCCGGGGATGGCGGTGGTCACCTCGGCGCGACATCCCGACGCGCTGCGTGTTATCGCCGCGACGTGCGCCGGGCGCGGAGCGGCGCTGCTGCGCGTGGGGCCGCTGGGCAGCGGCGCGGACTACGAATTCGAGTCGTGGCCCGCCAACCGCCCGCCCGCCGCGACGCCGGAGGAATTGCAGCCGCCGCCTTTCGTGGTGCGCTCGCCAGGCAGGCGACGCGCGATCCAGATCGCGCTGCTCGGCGCGCACCAGCGCGAAAACGCGACCGCCGCGCTGGCCGCGCTCGATCTGCTGGCGGCGTCGGGCGCGCCCGTGACGCAGGAGGGCGCGCGCGCGGGGTTTCTGGCGGCGCGCTGGCCCGCGCGCATGGATGTCGTGGGATTCCGGCCCTGGCTCGTCATCGACGGCGCGCACAACGCCGATTCGCTGGCCCGCTTATGCGACGCGCTGGCGGCGACTTTTGCCTTTCGCCGGCTGCACCTCGTCTTTGGCACGATGCGCGACAAAGACATCGCCGGCATGGCGCGCGTCATCGCCGGCACGCGCGACTGGCTGGGGTCGCTCACGCTGACGGGGAGCGGCTCGCCCCGAGCCCTCGCCCCCGGCGAGCTGGCCGCGCTCCTCGCGCTCGACTTGCCCACGCCACTGGCGCTGGCGGAGGATCTGGATGATGCGATGCGGGCGGCGCTGGCCCAGGCGACAGTGGAGGATCTGGTATGCGTCACCGGCTCGCTGTACCTGGCGGGCGCGGCGCTGCGCTGGGTCAAGGCGCGCCGCCCCGGACCGCTGACCGGGCACATCGTCATCGCCGGCGACGACCATTCCTGAGGCGGCATGGCCCACCTGGGCCGATTGAGGGCCGGGCAGCGCGATCTGGGCTATACTGAAAAGAACTGGTTTCGTGAGAGGCTGAGAGGGCAAGGCTCTCACTTTCCCCTGACGACGCCTGCCAGATTCCGCGAGAGGGCACGCCCATGATCATCACGCAGATTACGCTCGACAACATCAAGAGCCATCACCACACCAGCGTGCGGCTGGGGGTGGGAACGACGGCCATTCGCGGGCACAACGGCGCGGGCAAATCCACCATCGTCGAGGCGATCGGCTTCGCGCTGTTCGACTGGCTACCCTATTCGCCGGTCAGCCGCTTCGTGCGCGAGGGTGAAAGATCGGGCAAGGTCGTCGTCACCTTTATCTCGTCGATCGACGGGCGACCGTATGAAGTCGAGCGGCGCGTCGGCGGCGCGTGGTTCGTCACAGACCCTGAGACGAATGTGAAGCTGGCCGACGGGCGCGATGATGTCATCGCCTGCTTGCGCCAGCACGCCGGCCTGGAGAGCACCCTCACGCTCGAAGATCTCTTCGTCAACGCCATCGCTGTCCCCCAGGGCACCTTTACGGCGGATTTTTCACAGACGGCGGCCAACCGCAAAAGGAAGTTCGACGCGCTGCTGCAAGTGGAGGACTATCGCCGCGCCGCCGAGCAATTGCGCGACACCGAGCGTTACCTCAAAGACGAGATTGCCCGGCTCAAGGAAGCCGTCGCCGGGATGGCTGCCCAGACCGCCGGGCTGGATTCGTGGCGGGCCGAGCATGGCACGCTGGGGACGCGGATGACGGCGATCGCCAGCGCCATCGCGGCGGCCAGCGCCGAGCAAAGCGCGGTGCAGCGCGAGCGTGAAGCCGCGCTCGCGACGCAGAGCGAGATTCAGCGCCTGGGCCAGGAGGCCGAGCGCGCGCGGGGCCAGTGGCAGACCGCCGTCGCTCAGGCGCAGGGCGCGCGTGACGACGCCGCGCGCACTGCCAGGGCGCGCGAGCTGTGCGCCCAACACGCGGCGGACCACGAGCGATTCGTCGCCGCCGAGCGCGCGCTGACCGAGGCGCGCGGGCATCAACAGACCGCCGATGCCCTGCGCCTCGCCATCGCCCGCGATGAAGAATCCGTCGCCTCGAATGAGGCGCATATTCTCTCTCTCGACGCCGAGCGCGTCGCGGCAGCCAGCGCCGCCGCCGAGCGCGACCGCCTGACTCCGCTGGTCGAGCGGCAAGCACAGCTCGAAGGGCGACAGCAAGCCGCCGCCGAGGCGAGCCGCCGTCTCGCCACGCTCGCAACCGATAGCGCGCACGCGGCACGCGATCAGGCCGAAGAGGAGCAGCGCCTTACCGCGTCCCAAGAAGAGATCGCGCACATCGAGGCACTCGCTCCGCTGGCCGCGCTGCTGCCAGAGCGGCGCGCGCGCGAGCAAGAGATCGCCGCCCGTCTGGCGACGCTGGCCGAGCGCCGCAAGCACCAGGCAAAGCTCCGTGAGCAGCTGGCGCGGCTCGACGCGCGGGTGGCGATCGCCGCCACAGCGGTGGCTGAGGCGACACAGCGCGTAGCCGCCACGCGCGATCTGGCCGCTGAGGCCTCGACCCTCGCGCACCACGAGCGCGATCTCGCGGGACTCGATGCCGCCATCGCCGCGCTGCGCGCCGCCATCGAGCGCGACGAGAGCGCGATGCACTCCTCGCAGGGCGGCATGTGCCCCTTCCTCAAAGAGCCGTGCCAAAACATGCGCCAGCGTGGCATGACCAACCTGGAAGAGTATTTCAGCGCCGCTGTCGCGCGCCAGACCGACCAACTTTATGCCGCGCACAGCGAGCGCGAGGCCATCCAGGCGGAGGTCGCGCGCCTGCGCGGCGTGGCGTCGTCCTTTGCCCTGCTGGCGGACCGCGAGCGCGAGCAGGCTGCCGCCGAAGAGCGCCACCGATCGAGCGCCCAGGAGGCCGATCTGGTGCGCGGCGATCTGGCCGCTATCGCCAGCGACGACACTGACGAAGCGGAATTGAAGCGCCAGCACGCCGAAGCGAAGCGGGTGTGGGAGGAGAGCAGCCAGGCCGATCGCCAGCGTGTGAAGCTGCCGACGCTCATCGGCCAGCGCGACCAGTCCGCCGCGCGCATCGCCGATCTGACGACACGCGCCGCCCAGCGCGCCACCGAGATCGAGGCCGCGCGGGCCATCGCCGCCGAAGCGGAGGCCATCGCCGCCGATCTGGCGACATTGGACGATCCCCGCAGGCGCAGTGCGGAATGTGACGCGCTGGCCAGAGGCGAAGCGAACATCATCCAGCAGATCGCCGCTCAACAACACGCGCTCTCCCAGACGCGCGAGCGGCTGGCAGAGTGTCGCCGGCAGCTCGCGCCCTTTGCGGATCTGGCGGCGCGCATCGCGTCACTCACCACGGTGCGCGCCGCCACCGCCGCCGCGCACGAGACGTTCTTGCGCAACGAGGCCGAGGCGCAACGCGACCCCGGAGCGCGGGAGCGCGCCGCCACGCTCGCCCAGGCGGCCACGACGGCTGAGCTGGCCTTCCTCGCGGCGCAAAGCGCCCTCGACGCCAAAGCGGCGACATTCGACGAGGCGCGCCTCGCGACACTGCAACAGCGGCTCGACGCGCTGACGGCCACGATCGCCGACAGCAACGCGCGTCTCGAGCAGAGCACGACAGCGCGAGCGGCTCTCGAGGTCCAGATCGCGGAAGGCGAGCGCCAGCTTGATGTGCTGCGCGTCGCCGAGCGCGAGCGCGATGAGCGCGAGGAAACACTGAGCCTGCTCTCGTATTGTCGCGAGACGATCAAAGAGGCCGGCCCCTTCGTCATGCGCGCGCTGCTCGGCGCCATCTCGGCGGCGGCGAATCGCATCTATGGCGACATCATGGGCGATCGCTCGGCGACGCTGGCGTGGCAAGACGATTACGACATTATCGTGCGGCACGGCGCCAACGAGCGCAAATTCGCGCAGCTCAGCGGGGGCGAGCAGATGAGCGCGGCGCTGGCGGTGCGGCTGGCGCTCTTGCGCACGCTGACCAATTCGTCGCTGGTGCTGCTGGACGAGCCGACGCAAAATATGGACGCCGACCGGCGCGCCAACCTGGCCGAGCAGATTCGCCGGGTGCGCGACTTCGAGCAGGTGATCGTCATCAGCCACGACGACACGTTCGAGGAAGGTCTGGACGCGGTGGTGCATGTCAGCAAAGACGCTGGCGAATCGCTCGTGGACTGCGGCGACGAGGCGCTCGCCAGCGGCGCCGTCGCGTGAGGCGCGGTTTCAACCCTCTCTTTTACCTACATCTTAGGAGGCACCATCATTGCAGGTATCGTAGCAAGCGAGGAGCGCCGGCGACTAAAGTCGCGCCTTGGGGTGGTCTGCGGACCACCGCGAAGTCCGCCTGCGCGGACTAGGACGCGATCTAGTCGGCGGAGGCCGACTTGGCGGCAGCCCGCAAGCTGCCCACAGGCGCGCAAGATTTGTATCAATCTGCCGCCGGTCTCACTCGTCGTCAGCGTCAGGCCCTTCACCGGAGTCGCTTTGATAGTCTTCAGGGGTATAGATGGACGGGATTTCGCCGTGACCGCGCACGAAGCGCGGGTACTCGATCCCGCTCTCTTTGTCTTCGATGCTAAGCAGCCGCACGCGATGGTTGATGGCCGCCTCGAACGGATCGAACATGTAATGGCAAAAGTCGCGCGGCTGGCGCAGCATCAAGCCCGCCGGCGCTTTGTCGCTGGTGACGATATGCTCGATCAGCAAGGATTCGGCGGTGTCGTCGCCGTCGAGCGGGTCGGCGGGCAAAAATGACCCCGGACGCAAAGGCCAGCCAAAGCTCTGCCAGATGGCGTGCTCCATCTCCCACAGCGGCTGCTCGGCTAGCATATCGATCTCGCGCCAGACAGTGATGTCGGTTTCGAGCATGACCCGCAGGCGCAAGACGCGATGGCGCAGCGCGGGGTCGAAGGTCGGCGCAGGCGACGTGATGCCGACGCGCAGCGACACTTTGGCTTCGCCGTCTTTGACGGTCTGAGCTGAGACGAGCGGGCCAAAATGCCACGCTTCCGACTCGATCTGCTCGCGGCGGCGGCTGAGGAACTGGCCATAGACATCGAGGGCGAGCCTGAGGCCGCGCACTTCGTTGAGCGATGGGCGCGTGGGCTGGCCGGCGCGCGACACGCGGATGATGTTGGGCGCGGCGCGATGGTCGACCAGCGGCAGCTTCATCCGGCGAATCTCGCTCTGGCTGTCGTCGTTCATCTCTTCGAGCGGCTCGTAAAAGATAGTGATCGCCTCGCCCAGCGCGTTTTCGGGGTGGCTGATGACGTGGACGAGCGCGTCGATCTCACCGGGCGCCTGATCGACGTTGCTGACTTCGCCGCCGGCCTCGTCGAGCTGCTCGAGCAAAAAGCTGATCTTGTTGGACCAGCGCGCGTCCTCGAGCGAGAGATAGGCGATGATGCCTTCCGTCTCATCCAGGCCGTAAGTCGTCTCGAAATAGACCGTGTCGAGGCCATAGCGGTTGACGGTGACGGCCACCAGCAAGTCGTCACTCAGCAGCTCCCAGGGGTCGCGATGAAAGAGGCTGACGGCGCTCGCGGCCAGCGCTCGCACTTCGCTGGCGGGAATCTTCCACGGCGGCACGGGGGTGATGCGCGTGGCCAGCCCGGCGGCCATCGCGTCGATAAGGGTGGTGTCGCTCGACACGGCGATCTCGATGGGCAGGCCCATCAGCTCGGCTCTGAGCATGTCGGCGGTGTCAGAGTCTCCCACCTCGATGCGGCCCGGCATCATCGGCGCGAGCGATTCGCTGATGGTCGGCAAGATCGCCTCGACCAGGCCGTTGAGCAGCGCGTCGAGCGCGCTTTCCGGCTCGACCAGCATGGCTGAGCGCACGCGCAGCTCGGAGGGAACCACGGCGTGCTGGGCGATCCACAGCACCAGATGTTTGGAGCGCGGGTGGCCGTTTTCGTGCACCTGCACTTGTGTCTGCGAGCGACCGCCGATGAAGGTGATATTGGGATCGGCTGCTTGCCGTCGCAACTGGTGCATGGCCAGGTCGTTGAGCCGCCGGCGGGATTGGTCGGGCATAAGCGTGCCATCCTTTACCCAGCGCGCGGGGCACCTCTCGCTCGTGCGCGCGTCGTTAGGGATATTGTACCACGCCAGGGGGCATGGCAGGCCGGCGACAACGGAGGGAGGCGATCAGCGCTGGAGATATTCCAATGTTCCTCTCTCGCAGCGCTCTCGAGTAATGGTCAGAGGAAACGGATATGTTTGCCCAGCAATCAGCTCGCTTTCTCCGACGAATACCATTTCCACCGGGAACCCCTGCTGGTGAATCTCCTCAGCCATTGCAATATCGGATTTGCTATCCCCAAAAGCGATGAAGGAAGTAATCTGTATCTTTCGTTCGGCAAGCCATTCCAATACACGTCGCGCCCCAAGTGCTTTACCCAATCGTTTATCTTCTACATCAGTCGCAATGCGTGTGGGATCGATGTGAAAAGAATCTCTGCACCTATGCCGTTGTAATAATAACTCCAGACGCTGAACAAGCCGTAGCTGATCCACACGAAAAGATTCATAGTCAACCCCAGCCATCATTTCAGGTGAGATAATCGCAGCTTTCTCATCTCCAGGAAACATGGTCTGCGTGAATTCTTGCGCTCCTGGCGCAAGAATATCCGCACGCAACTCAGGAGTGGGAATCATAATTTCTGGAGCAATAACGGCATTTTCGTGTTCTCCCGTCATGGTGAACGTGGTGCGCATAGCTCCTTTTTCATGAACGATACACAAGTTATGGAGGGGGGCAGCATAGGAAAGTAATGTCTTCAATGGCTTGACGATTTTCCCCATAATCCAATCGATACCTCGTCCTGTATTGAACGCGACTGGCTCATGACTTTGAAGGTGAGATGCAATCTCAGCAAGGACGGCTATTTCGACCGAGCCAGACAAAGGATTGGTAATTACACCTTCGACATCGAACAGCATCATTGTGTTCACCATATGCTGATCGTTGGGTTGCGGGGTTGAAGATGTCATATCGCCTCTCTTGTCTCACAACAGATCGATGTCGCCATTATAGCAAAAATGGGAGTTTTTCTGCCATTTTCTCGATGCTGTTCATTCGAATAATCTTGCATTTAAGAGGGTACAAGTGAATTTGGGATAATCCTCGCTACCTCCTCGCAACCTTATAACAAGAAATCCTGAAAACGCCTTTGTGATAAGGCCAAAGTGGAGGAACTATGAGCAATAACGTCGAGTTGAGCGTTGATCTTATTTTTCATTTCCCAAAAGCCTTATTGGAGCATTATGTTGCTCCTATTCCGAGCCAGGTCGCGCAACTTGCCCATACGGCTATCAGCCGTCGTGTGGGAAGCAATATCGTTGAAGCCCCTATCATCAAAGGGTGTTCGGTCACTATCGTGGCACACTGCCCGATCAATCGATCCAGGTTGGCGGCAATCTGCTTAGAAACAATATCACATTGATATACAGGGTGAATTCGTCACACTGTATCATCAAAAATATGGAGAAATCCTGGTTGATCTCTGCTACTGGTCAAGTCCGGAATTGATACTGTTGGTAAATGCAAAGGATGGCACTTCGCATGC
>VFSW01004443.1_pt1 | contig 20914 bp, 20 predicted proteins | sample 5358111 | NCBI WGS metagenome assembly VFSW01 (sample SAMN11554181, study PRJNA540505) | mine drainage metagenome | isolation source: sediment from site ElyBrook_90M | place: USA: Ely Copper Mine, Vershire, VT | collected 2017
TGGTGCGTCCAGTAGACATTGGCTGAAGCGCGGGCCATGCGCCCTGGACATCCTCGCAGCGCCGCGAGCACCCTGGGGGCGCCACCGCCGAGCGGCATCTTCAGGATCGCGCCCCCGCCATCTGCGAAGCAGGGTGCAAGCCAGTAGACTGCCGACGAATCCGCCGCGACGTCGACGGCCGCGCTGGAGGCCAAGGTGGTGGCGGTGGCGGTGGCGGTGGGGCTACTCTCGCTGCTTGCCTGGCGGACCCGAGCTGCAGCGTCGGCGACGAGCCAGACGAGGAACCACGACAGCGCGAGTGAAACCGGACTGCGAGAGCGAAAGGTCCGCCACAGCGTGGCGAGCCACACGGCCATCCACAGGACGTTCCACGCAAGACCGACAACGTTCGGAAGCAGCAGGAGGGAAAAGGGTTGAAGGACGACATGGACGATCAGCAGGGCGCGAAAGCTTCGTCGAGCCACGACCCCGGTGCTCAGCCTCGCGCAGATGACAACGTCCCACACCGCCAGGGCGAGTCGAGAGCCCGCGACCGCGCCCAGCGCCGTTCCGATGAGCGCGCCCGTCTTGAAGAGGCTGCTTGTTTCGCCTGGGCTGCTTCCCGGGATGGCCACGGCGAGCAGCGAAAGCAGGAATGCACCGAAAACGGTCAGGAGGAAATAGCCGACGGCGGACACGATCAGCAGCGGTCCGAGCCAGGGCGGAGCCCGCAGGGCCTGGCCGTCTGGCACGACATCCACGTCCATCATCTTGAAGACTCCGCTTGAGCTCTCCGGTACCGAGGCAGCCATTGAGGCAGTGACACAGGCCGCCTCCCCCGCAAATGACGACGCATGGACACGCTGCACTGCTTTGCCCTGTGGCGGTCTCTGCGCCTTTCCTCCGGTCGCGGCCCGTGCTTTCTTTGTCTCTCTGCCCCTCCACCCGGACCTTTGCCCCAATGACCTCGCGCTCCAGCCCGTGGGTCCTCATCGTCGACGACAGCCCGGCCCTCGGCGAGGAGCTGACGGCGATCCTCGGGCGGGCGGGCTACCGCTCGCGAGTCGCGGCGTCGGCGGCGGCGGCGGATGAGGCGGCGCGCCAGGGCTTCGACCTCGCGCTCGTCGACGTGCAGCTCCCCGATGGCGACGGCACCGCGCTCGCCGAGCGGCTCAAGCTCCACAACCCCGAGGCGGAGGTGGTGATGCTCACCGGCTTCGCGACCATCGAGACCGCGACCGCGGCGGTGCGCGCCGGGGCGTTCGCGTATCTCGTCAAGCCCTGCGCGGTGGATCAGCTTCTGCTCACGCTGGAGCAGGCGATGCGGCAGCGGCGGCTGCAGGCGGAGAAGCGCGCGCTCGCGCGCCGCGCGCAGGTGAACGAGAAGCTCGCCGCGGTGGGCACGCTGACCGCGGGGCTCTCGCATGAGATCCGCAACCCGCTCAACTCGGCGGGGCTGCAGCTCGCGGTGCTCGAGCGCCGGGTGCTGGCGCTGCCCGCCGAGCACCGCCCAGCGCTGCTCGAGCCGCTGAAGCTCGTGCAGAGCGAGATCCGGAGGCTGGAGCACATCCTGCAGGATTTCCTGCAGTTCGCGCGGCCGCCCAAGATCACCGTCGGACCGGTGGCGCTGGAGACGCTCCTCGCGCGGGTGCTCGACCTCCTGGAGGCGGAGGTGCAGCACCGCGGCGTGCGGCTCGAGCGGCGGCTCTCGGCGGTCACCGCGCTCGGCGATGGCGAGCGGCTGCAGCAGGTCGCGCTGAACATCTGCCTCAACGGCATCGAGGCCATGGAGGCGGGCGGCGTCCTCACGGTCACCACCGCGAGCGAAGGGCGCGAGGCGGTGATCACCATCGACGACAGCGGCCCGGGGATCTCCGAGGAGACCCAGCGCCGGCTGTTCGAGCCCTTCTTCACCACCAAGGCGGCGGGCTCTGGGCTCGGCCTGCCCATCGCGCACGCGATCGTCGAGCAGCACCACGGCCGCATCGGCGTGCGCAACCGCGAGGGGGGCGGCGCGCGGATCGAGCTCCGCTTGCCCTTGGGGTGAGGCGCGGAGCTACTCGCGGTCCGCCGCGTCCTCGCCGCACGGCGTCCGGCCCTCGGCGTACTCCTTCAGCCGGTACTGGATCTTGCGCACGCTGATGCCGAGCACCTCGGCGGCGCGGGCGGTGGAACCCGACGCGGCCTCGAGGGTCCTGAGGATCGCCTCGCGCTCGATCTCGTGCAGGGTGGCCCCGGCGACGAGCCCGGGGTCGGCGGCGGTCTGTGCCGGGCGCGGACCGCGAAAGATCGCCGGGAGGTCGTCGGTCGTGAGCTGCCGCCCCCTCGCGAGCACCACCGCGTGCTCGATGGCGTTCTCGAGCTCCCGCACGTTGCCGGGCCAGGAGTGGGCCAGGAGCGCGTTGAGCGTGCCCGGCGCGAGGCCATCCACGGCCTTGCCGTGGGTCTCGCGAAAGCGATCGAGGAAGTGGCTCACCAGCGCGGGGATGTCCCCCTTGCGCTGGCGCAAGGGGGGGAGCGTCACCGCAACGACGTTGAGCCGGTAGAAGAGATCTTCGCGGAAGCGCGCGGCCTTGACCTCTGCCCCGAGGTCGCGGTTCGTGGCGGCGACGATGCGCACGTCGACGCGGAGGGTCTGCGTGCCGCCCACCCGCTCGAGCTCCCGCTGCTGCAGCACGCGCAGGAGCTTCACCTGCATCGCCACCGAGATCTCGGCGATCTCGTCGAGGAAGAGCGTGCCGCCGTCGGCGAGCTCGAAGCGCCCCTCGTGGCGCGCGAGCGCCCCGGTAAAGGCCCCCCGCTCGTGGCCGAAGAGCTCGCTCTCGAGCAGGGTCTCGGAGAGGGCCGCGCAGCTCACCTTCACGAAGGGCTTGTCGCGCCGCGGAGACTCCTCGTGGATCGCCTGGGCCACGAGCTCCTTACCCACCCCTGACTCGCCGAGGATCAGGACCGTCGCCCGCGTGGGAGCGGCCTGCTTCACGACCTCGAAGACCGCCTGCAGCTCGGGGGAATCGCCGACGATGCCCGGAAAGCGGTAGCGCCCGCGGACCCGCTCGCGCAGCGCGGCGGCCTCGCGCTTGAGCCGGCGCTTCTCGAGGGCGCGCTGCAGGACCATGAGGACCGAGGGCACATCGAGGGGCTTCAGCAGATAGCTCTCCGCCCCTTCGCGCATGGCCTCGACCGCGGACTCGATGGTCCCGAAGGCGGTCATCACCACGAACAGCGCGTCGCTGCCGGGGCCGTGCCCGGCGAGCGCCTGGCGGAGCATGGCGATGCCATCGAGCTTCGGCATCCTCACGTCCGTCAGGACCACCGCCGGGCCGAAGCTCGCGATCTGCGCGAGCCCCTCCTCCCCGTCGCTCGCCTCGGCGACCTCATAGCCCTCGGCGCGCAGGAGCGTGCTCAGCCCCGCCCGCGCATTGGGCTCGTCGTCGACCACCAGGATGCGCTCAGCCACTCGGCAGCAGCTGAATTGCAAGCTGCGTGCCATGCGGAAATCTGCGCACTCCGGAGCTGGCTTGTCGGTCTGGGAGCGGATCCGGCGACAGGGAGTGTCCCCAGAGGAGCCACCCTGTCCATGAGCTCGCTCGCGCGCCGGCGCCTCAACAGATCCGTGGGAGCTGCTCACCGGCCAGCCAGTCCAGAATGCGGTTGCCACCGAAGGTCGTCTCCAACTCAACGAAGTGGTTCGCGGCGTCCGCGACCACCGATCCGATCTGGGCGGCGGCCTGACCCAGGGGATGGCGCCGCAGGGCGGCGAGCAGCGGGTCCGCGTCCGCTGGCGCGCAGATGGCGATGAGCTTCCCCTCGTTCGCCACGTAGAGCGGATCGATGCCCAGGAGTTCGCAGGCCGCGGCCACCTGGGGTTGCACGGGGATGGCCCCTTCCTTCAGGCGAACGCCCACACCCGACTGGTGGGCGATCTCGTTGAGGCTCGTCGCCAACCCTCCGCGGGTCGGATCGCGCATCACGTGGAGGTCGGGCGCGACCTGCAGCAGCTCGGCCACGAGGGTGTGCAGCGGCGCCGAATCCGAGACGATCGCAGTCTCGAACGAGAGCCCTTCCCTCTGCGAGAGGATCGCCACCCCGTGATCCCCGAGCGTGCCCGACACCAGCACCGCGTCTCCGGGCCGGGCCCGCTCCCCGCTGGGCGCGCTGACGCCGACCGGCAGCACCCCCACGCCGGCGGTGTTGATGAACACCCCGTCGCCGTGGCCGCGCTCGACGACCTTGGTGTCCCCGGTGACCACCTGCACGCCACAGGCACGCGCGGCCTGGGCCATCGACCTCACCACCCGCGACAGGTCCGCGAGCGCGAAGCCCTCCTCGAGGATGAACCCCGCCGAGAGGTAGAGCGGCCGCGCGCCGGCCATCGCGAGGTCATTGCCCGTCCCGTGCACCGAGAGGCTGCCGATGTCTCCGCCCGGAAAGAAGAGCGGCGAGACCACGTAGCTGTCGGTGCTCATCACCAAGCGCCCGCCGGGCAGGTCGAGCACCGCCTGGTCGTTCCTCTGCGCGAGGTAGCGGTTGTCGAACGCGGCGGCGAAGACCTCATCGATGAGCTGCGCCATGGCCTTGCCGCCCGAGCCGTTGCCCACCCCCCCCCGCCCGTTCGCGCTCTCTCCCCTCTTCCGACCGAGTCGGCTCGCCACCACCCGCTCCGCTGCGGGCGCTCGCGCGGGCCCCCCCGCGCCGGCGCGCCTCGACGCCGGCCGTAGAGCCAGTAGGCGGCGCAGGAGCCCTCGGGCGACACCATGCACGAGCCCACGGGACTCTCGGGGGTGCAGGCCGTGCCGAAGATCGCGCAGTCGGTGGGCCGCTTCAGGCCCTTCAGGATCTCGCCGCACGCGCACGCCCGGTGATCGGCCACGGGCGAGTAGCGCACGTCGGGGAACTTCTTCTCCGCGTCCCAGGCGGCGTACCTGGCGCGCAGCTGCAACGCGCTGTCCGGCAGCGTCCCGAGCCCCCGCCACTCGAAGGACGCCCGCGGCTCGAAGATCTCCGCCACGAGCGCCTGGGCCTTCGCGTTGCCCTCGCGCACCACCGCTCGGCTGTACTGGTTCTCGACCTCGTGCCGCCCCTCGTTGAGCTGACGCACGAGCATCTCGATCGACTGGAGCATGTCGAGGGGCTCGAAGCCCGAGACCACGATGGGCTTCTTCCCCTCGCGAGCGAAGCGCTCATAAGGGGCGGTGCCCGTGATGGCGCTCACGTGACCCGGCCCGACGAAGCCATCCACGCGAATGCGCCCCGCCTTCGCCTCGGGGGCGCCGAGGATCGCGTCGATGGCCGAGGGGGTCAGCACGTGGTTCACGAAGAACGACAGGTTGGACAGGCCCGCGTCGGCCGCGGCCTTCACCGCCACCGCGGTGGTCGGGGTGGTGGTCTCGAAGCCGATGGCGAAGAAGACCACCTGCCGGTCGGGGTGGGCGCGCGCGAGCTTCAGGGCGTCGCCGCTGCCGAAGACCATCTTGATGTTCGCCCCCTCGGCGCGGGCGCGCATGAGGCTCACCCGGTCCTTCCCGGGCACGCGCATCATGTCGCCGAAGGTGCAGAGGATCACCCCGGGCTTCCGGGCGAGCGCGACGGCCTGTTCGAGCCGACCGATGGGGAGCACGCAGACCGGACAGCCGGGACCGTGCACCATGCGCACGTTCGACGGCAGGAGATCCATCAGGCCGTAACGGCACAAGGCGTGGGTGTGGCCGCCGCAGAACTCCATCAGGTGGTACTGGCGCTGGGGTCGCGCCTCGCGGGCAATGCGCTCGGCGACCTCGCGGGCCAGCGCGCCATCGCGGTACTCGTCGACGTACTTCATGGCTGCCCCTCCCCACCCGCTTGGCTGAGGAGCGCGAGCGTGCGCCGGGCCTCCTCGGGATCGACCCGGCTGAGCGCGTAACCGACGTGGACCACCACGAAGTCGTCCACCGCGAGCCCGTCGACGAGCGCGACGCTCACCCGCTGGCGCACCCCGCCGAGATCGACGGTGGCGGTCGCGTCGTCGTGGAGCTGGGAGACCCGGGCCGGCAGGGCGAGACACATGGTTCACCTCAGGACAGGAGATGCTGGGCCGCCACGAAGGCCTGCCCCAGGCTGAGGCCGCCGTCGTTGGCCGGCACCTGGCGCGGCAGGAGCACCGTGACCCCGTGGCGCGAGAACCCCTCGAGGAGCAGCTGCGCCAGCGCGCGGTTCAGGACGCAGCCCCCGCCGAGGGCCACCGTCGCCCCGTCCGCGCGCACGGCGGGGAGCGCCCATTCGACGAGCGCCGCGGCGAGGGTGCCGTGGAACACGTCCGCGCCGTCGGACGGCGGCCGGCCGATGAGCGCGTCGAGCAGAGGCAGGAGGTCGAGCACGCCCTTCTCGATGCGCCAGGTGCCGGGCAGCACCCGGGGGCGGTGCACGAGGCTTTCGAGCCGCATGGGGGCCTCGCCCTCGAAGGTGGCTACCGGGCACACGCCGAGCAGCCCGCAGGCGGCGTCGAAAAGCCGGCCACACGACGAGGTGAGCGGCGCGCGGACGCCCTTCTCGATCAGCTCCACGAAGGCCCGCGGGGCCCCGGGGGGGCCGAGCCGCGACTCGATCTCGTCGGTGCGCCCGAGCGCCTGCAGCGCCGCCGCCGCCATGCGCCATGGCTGACGGGCGGCGGCGTCACCGCCCGGCTGTCGAAGCCCGCGCAGGTGGCCGAGCCGCGTGTACTTTGCCCCGTCGACGCGCAGCAGCTCCCCACCCCAGGCCCCTCCGTCCGCGCCGAGGCCGAAGCCGTCCAGCGCGAGGCCGACCGTGGGAACGAAGCGCTGGTGCTCCGCCAGCACGGCCGCCACGTGGGCGTGGTGGTGCTGCACGGCAAGCGTAGGCAATCCCAGAGACAGTGCCTTGCGGGTCGAGAGGAAGTCCGGGTGCAGGTCGTGGGCGACGGCGACGGGCTTCACCTCGAGGGTGCGGGTGAGGTGCTCCAGCGTCTCCTCCAGGAAGGCGAAGGTCGCCGAGTCGTCCAGGTCGCCCAGGTGCTGCGAGACGAAGGCCTTCTCGCCGCGGGTGAGGCAGAAGGTGCTCTTGAGGTGCGCCCCGAGGCCGAGCACCTGAGGGACTTCGCGCCCGAGCGCCACGGGCTCGGGCACCCAGCCCCGCGCGCGGCGCACGAGCGTCGGCGCGCCGCCCACGACCCGCGCCACGCTGTCGTCGGCGCGGACGACGATGGCCCGGTCGTGGCTCACGACCAGATCCGCGATGCCCGCGAGGCGGGTGCGCGCCTCGCCGTCGTCGATGATCAGCGGCTCCCCGCCGGGATTCGCCGAGGTCATCACCAGCGCCAGGGCCTGGGGGAGCTCGAGCCACGCGGTCCCGTCGGGACGCCCGGCGGCCTCGTGGAACAGCAGGTAGTGCAGCGGCGTACTGGGGAGCATCACCCCGACCCACGCGAGGTGAGGCGCCACGTCCGGGGCGAGCCCATCGGCCTTGCCCCAGCTCCGCGCGAGCACGATGGGCCGACGGAGGGAGTGGAGGAGCGCGCGCTCCGCGACGTCCAGGTCGACCAGCTCGTGGGCGGAGGCCAGGCTCGCCACCATGATCGCGAAGGGCTTGCCGTCGCGCTGCTTGCCCGCCCGCAGGCGGGCGACCGTGGCCGCGTCGCGCGCATCGCAGGCGAGGAGGTAGCCCCCGGGGCCCTTCCGGGCGACGATCTCCCGGCGCAGCAGCCGGGCGACGATCTCCGCTACCGGGTGGGAGAGGGAGGGGCCGCAGGCCGGGCAGGCGATCGGCTGCGCGTGGAAGCGGCGATCGCCCGGGTCGTGGTACTCGCGCGCGCACGCCTCGCACATCGGAAAGCCCGCCATCGACGTCTGGGGCCGGTCGTAGGGGAGCGCGCGGGTGAGCGTGTAGCGCGGGCCGCAGTGGGTGCAGTTGAGGAATGCGTAGCGGTAGCGGCGCTCGCGCGGGTCGCAGAGCTCGGCGAGGCAGGCCTCGCACACCCCGGCGTCGGGGCCGATGGCGCTCGTCACCCTGCCCCCGTGCGTGCTCGCGTCGATGGTGAAGCCTTGCGCGCCGGGCAGCGCGTCGATGGGCAGCGCCTCGACGCTGTCGATGCGGGCGAGGGGCGGCGGGTTCTCCGAGAGCGCCTGGAGAAACGCGGAGCACCGGCCCCCCTGGACCTCGAGCAGCACCCCCTGCTCGTCGTTGCGGACCCAGCCGGAGAGCGCGAGTTTCGTCGCGAGGCCATACACCCACGGCCGGAAGCCGACTCCCTGCACGAGGCCCCGCACCCGAACGCGCGTTCGCACCTCTCTGGTGGGCGGCGCGATCATGCGCGGTGCCCCTCGGCGCGTCGGTCGCCCTGAAGCCCCTGGCGCAGCCAGGCCAGCCAGGGCGCGAACCCCTCCCCGGTGCGGGCCGAGAGGCGCAGGACCGGCACGCCGGGCCTCACGCGCGCCACGTTGGCCTCGAGCGCCGGCAGATCGAAGTCGAGGTGGGGCAGGAGGTCGACCTTGTTCACGATCACCAGGTCGGCCACCGCGAACATGTCGGGGTACTTGAGGGGCTTGTCCTCCCCCTCGGTCACCGAGACCACCACCACCTTGCGCTGCTCGCCCAGGTCGAAGCCCGCGGGACACACGAGATTGCCGACGTTCTCGATGAAGAGCAGCCCGTGCGCGGGCGGCGGCAGGCGCTCGAGGGCGCGCCCGACCATGGCCGCGTCGAGGTGACAGCCCTTGCCGGTGTTGATCTGGACCGCGGGCACGCCCGTGGCCTGGATGCGCCGCGCGTCGAGGTCGGTCTGCTGGTCGCCCTCGAGCACCGCCCGGCGAGTCCCTTCGAGAGCCCCGAGCGTGCGCACGAGCAGCGTGGTCTTGCCGCTCCCCGGGCTGGACATGAGGTTCACGGCGAAGGTGCCCGCGTGCTCGAGCAGCCGCCGGTTGACGGCCGCGAGGGCGTCGTTCTTGGCGAGGAGATCCTGCTCCACCCTGATGCGCCTCACCTCGCCCGGCACGGGCGCAGACGCGGCCGGATGGGCGTGGCGCAGCACGCTCCCGTCGGCGAGTCGATGCGCGTGCGGGTGCTCCTGCTCAGGAGCGTGGTCGTGAGGGTGACTCTCCGTCTCTTCACAGCCGCACGTCGCGCACATGTCAGTCCACCTCCAGCTCGGCGACGCGCATCTGCTCGCCGCCAGTGATGATCACCTTCGCCCCCGCGCAGAGCGGGCAAGGGGCGAGGCGCGAGGCGAGGGCAACCTCGGTCGCGCACTCCAAACACCACGCCTTCCCCGGCCTCCGGATCAGGTGGAGCCGCGCCCCCTGCGCGGGGGAGTCGAGGCTCGCAGACGCAAAGCCGGCCAGGAGGGCCTCGGGCATCACGTGCGACAGCGCTCCCAGCTCCACGTGCACCACCTTCGCGCGCCGGAAGGCCGCGCGCTTCGACTGCTCGGTGACGATGTCCACGATGGACTGCGCGAGGGCGACCTCATGCATTCGCCGCTCCGCGCAGCCGCACCTCGTAGCCGACACAGGGATCGAGCTCGTTGACCAGCCATCCGGCATGCCTCCGTAACCCCTGCAAGTCCTGTGCCCCGCGCAGGCCCACGACGAGAGCCCCTGCGGGGTGGAAGTTCCACTCGGTTGGAGCGACCACTCTCCAGCCCGCCACCCGGCCCTCCTCGATTCGCACGACGTGCGCCAGCGGGCCGCGCGCGGTGTCGACCACCGCGGCTCCACGCCCGCTGAAGCGCTCGGCAAGCTCGATCTCCAAGGACGCACGCAGATTTTGCGCGAGCTCGCAGACCCGGGCACCGAGGGCTTCGAGCTCGGCCACCCGCGCGACGAAGCGCGTCAGGAGCCCATGTTGATGCCGAGCCACGAGCGCCGACACGAGGGGGTGAGCGCCCTCGCTCGCCGATCGCCGGGCGAGCACGCCCACCTCGGCCGGTAGCCCCTCGTACACCGGGAGCCGCTCGAAGGCGGGATCGGCGGCGAGCCGCGCCTCGATCCAGCCCGCCGAGAGCGCCGGCAGGAGCTGCACCGCGGGCTGCCCGAAGTCCGACAGCCCCTCGCGCCGAAGCGTGGCCACCGCTCGCTGGGCGACACCCTCCCCGTCCGACCAGCGGCCGAGCGCCTCGGGATCCGCGGGCAGCTGAGCGCCGAGGAGCCCACTGAGGTGCGCGCGGAGCGCGCGCGCCTCGGCGCGGGCCGCCCCTCGCCCAGCCCGCGCAGGCTCGGTCGCCACCCTTCGCAAGGCCGCCGTCCGCTGGCGCAGCGCGCGCAAGGGCGCCACCGCCGGGGTCCCACCGAACACCTCGGGCCACTTCAGCGCGACTTGAAGCGCGTGGCTGTCGATCGCCTCGCAGGCGAGGCGCAGCTCCCGGGCGGCCCGCCGGTCCTCGCTGGCCGGAGCGCCCAGAGCCACCTCGCACGCTTCGCGCGCCGCCGCGCCCTGCGCCTCCGCGCACACGCCGAAGAGCAGCGGGACCGACTGAAGGGCAGCCGCCACCGGGAGCCCGACGAGGGAGCGGCAGGCGTCGACGCGGCGAGTGGAGGTCACCCGCGCGGCCCGCACGCGCTCCCCCTCCACGATCAGATCAACGGTGAGCTCACCTTCGAGCGCCATGGATCAGCTCCCCGGCAACCAGCGCCCGAGGAGCTCGCGCCGCGACAGCCTCGCGGCCGAGGGAGTCCCGGGGGCTGCGGCGACGGGCGGCGTCCACACGCGCGCGAGGAGAGCCTCCGCCGTGCGCCTGGCGCGCTCCGGACTCTCGAACTCGGCCATCGGCGAGAAGAGCGGGCAGGACTCGATGGGCCCCACCCCGTCGAGCCGGCCTCCGATGAGCTCGCGCGCGCCGCCGGGGAGCTGGCGGACGCCCTTCTCTCTCACCCTCAGCGCGGGCCCTCCGGCGCGCGGCACGAAGACCAGGTTCATGAACCAGGGGGTCACCACGACGCCGAGCCGCCCTCCGTCGAAGTCCCGAAAGCCGATGGCCTCCACCCGCAGCGCCGGATTGTAGACGGGCAATCCCTCCATGCGCGGGCTGACTGCCTCGTACGCCACGACGAGGGGCTCCCGCTGGGGCGGTGACGCAGCGGGCGCCGGGAGGAACCGCTCCTTGGCGGAGTCGCATCTCGGGCAGCGCCAGTGCTCCGGCAGGGCCTCGAAGGGCGTGCCGACCTCGACCTGCCACGCCTCGTCACCGAGCGCCGGGTCGTACACGTTCCAGCACACACCGCACTCGCGCGTCTCATTGCTCATGGGTGCCTCAAGAGGTCGGCGAGGCGCGCGGCGGAGTCCGCGAAGTCCTCGGCGGCGGCCGTCAGCGCGACGGGCACGTCCCCGACCTCGAGCGTATCGAGGAGAATCGCGCCCCCCGCGTTGAAGAACTGCACGCTCCAGAGGTGCCGGTGGCCGGTGAGCTCGACCTTGCAGCTCGCGTGCCCCTTGGCCTCCGCCCGCACCGGACCGTGGCCCAGCTGCGCCTCGAGCGTGCGCATGTCGATGGCGTTCATGGGGAGCAAGGTGAAGCTCACCACGTGGTTCGGAGCGCCCGGCCTCCACACCTGCATCCGGTGGCGCAGCTCGGCGAGCACCGGGAGCACGTTCATGGCCCCCTCTGGAGGGGGACCGATCTGGAGATCGGTGCAGGTCCCCTCGACATTTGCCGCGCGCACCACGCTGGGCACATCCGCCACCTCGAGGAGCTCCCACCGCACCGCGCCCTCCTCGCCTCGATCTTCGACGCGCCACAGGCCGGCGAGGGCGGTCTCGCGGAGCTGAAACACGTGGGGGCCGGTGACGGTGGCGGTCACCTCCCCCTCCCCCAGCGTTTCCGCGAGCCGGAGCCGGGCCTGGGCAGAGACCTCCCGCAGCGAGAACACCGCCGAGGGCCCACCCACGCGGTAGCTTCGCAGCGCGGAGAGGATCTGGGTGAGGACCCGGAAGGCCTCCTCGGCCCCTGGGCCCTCGTCGACGGGCCGCGTTGGGGTGGAGCGCCACTCCCCGCCGTCGAGGACGGGCGCGAACGCGTCCGGGAAGGGCGGCCGCTCCGGCGCCACCACCACCACGGGCAACCCCACGCGCTCGGGGCTCACGAGAGGGCCTCCAGGCACGTCACCGACAGCCCCTTGGCGGCCTCGGCGTAGACCGCCCAAGGCTGCAGCTTCGAGATGGTCGACTGCACCCGGCCGTCCTGCAGGAAGACCAGGGTCGGCACGACCACCACGCCGTAGCGCAGCTTCACCGCCTCGGCAGCGGCGTCCACCACTCCCACCCGCAACCCCCACACCTGCCGCGCGAGCTGGGTGGCCACCACCGCTGCGTCCTGGGCCTCCGCGCGCTGGGCGGGATCACCCGTGAAGAGCAGCACCGCCGGACCACGGGCGGCGAGAAAGCCGTCGAGCGTCTCGGCGGCGATGGGGATTCCAACCCCCTGCAGGAGCCGTTCGAGGGGCGAGCTCATTTGAGGGCTCCGAGCAGGTGCGCCGGCAGCCGCGGCGTGCGCTGGATCAGATCGTCAAAGTAGGCCTCGGGCGACTCGCCGACGAGCACGGCCTGAAGCCCGCCGAGGGCCCGCTCAAGCAGCGGCACCTCGGCCTCGTCCAGCACCCGCACGGCGTTGTCGGTGTGGATCAGGAGCGGGGTCCCGACCGGCTGCGGGCCGATGAGCAGCAGGCTCACCCGCCGCGTCTCCCCCAACCCCTCGACCAGCGCGAAGTCGCCCTCGAGCTCGACCACGCGCATGGGCAACCCCAGGCACATCGCTCAGCCCTCCCCCTGTGAGGGCGGTCGGGCGAAGGCCTCGCGCGGGAAGAACCGGCGATCTCCGGTGCGGCACGCGTCCGCGTCCGTCGGGCGACGCCCCTCGTACACCTCCCGCTCGAGCCCCGGACCGAGCAGCGCCTCCGGGGGCGGACGCGTGCGGGGCACGGCGGCGAACCCCCAGGCCGCGAGCTGCTGCACCGCCGCCTGGGCGACCGAGTCGAGCTGGCCAGCGACGAGCGCGGTCAGGCCCCCGCCGAAATCATCGAGCTGCGCGGGCTGAACGCCGATCAGCACCACCTCGCGCGGCGACTGGCCCATCAGCTCCGCCGCGGCGAGCACGTCCTGAAAACCGGTCTGGTGCATGCTCAGCTTCCTCGCGATCGCGAAGCGCGGCACGTCGTCGTGCGCGACCCTCCGCACCGTCCCCGGCGAATCGCCGAAGTCGATGGCGTCGAGCACCAGCACCCGCTCGGAGTCGCAGACGTCGTTGACGAGATAGAGCCCCTGAGTCCCCCCATCGAGCAGCCGGACTCCTCCGGGCAGCAGATACCGCTGGTGGAGCACTTCCACGCAACGCACGCCAAAGCCTTCATCCGCCCAGAGGAGGTTGCCAATGCCGAGGACCAGGACCGGGGTGCGCGCCATGCCTAGTCCTCGTAGTCGCGAAACACGCGCCAGCCGTTGATCATCGAGGACACGGTGCTCACCCGCCCCATGATGTCGTCGCGCACCACGGCGTAGACGTGGATCACCACGAAGAGCAGGAGCAGGTACATCCCCAGGTGGTGCCAGGTGCGCAGGGTCATGCTGCTGCCGGCGAGGCTGAACATCCAGCCGAAGAGCCGATACGCCCAGGAGTCGATGCCCCGCTGCTCGCCGTAGAGGGCGAAGCCGCTGAGGGCCATGAAGAACGAGCCCAGGGTGAACATGCTCCACATCGAGGCCCGCGCGAGCGGGTTGTGGCCCACCCACTTGTGGGTGCGCCGGTCGATGAAGAGGTACCAGCGCACCACGCTGAGGACCTCCGTCCACCACGTCGGGCTCCAGAAGGGCACGAAGTAGATCAGGCGGTCGTGCTTGGTCCCCACGACGGCCCAGTAGGCGCGCCAGACCATGCCGATCGCGAGCAACCAGGCCGCGACGAAGTGCCACTCGCGCAGGCGCCCCATGGCGAAGTGAGCGCTCGTGTCCCCGCCCACCGACCAGGGCGGAGAGGCGATGAAGAAGCCGGTCACCGAGAGGGTGATCAAGAGCAGCGCGGTCGCCCAGTGCCACAGCCGCACCGGCGCCCCGTACACGTAGAACGACGTGAGGTGACGCCCGGGCTCGGTGCCGATGGCGTCCTTCGCGGTGGCGAGGTGCGCAGGGGACACAGCAGGCTGGTTCGCCATGGCGCGCTCCTCACTTCACCGTGACGCGGGTGACTTCCTAGCCGCCCGGGCCGACGACGTGCGTCGCGCACGCGAGGCACGGGTCGAAGCTGTGGATCGTGCGCAGGATCTCCAACGGCTTCGAGGGATCGGCCATGGGGGTATCGAGGAGGGAGGCCTCGTAGGCGCCGATCTTGCCGGATGCGTCCCGGGGGCTCGCGTTCCAGGTGGTGGGCACGACCACCTGGTAGCTGGCGATCTTGCCGTCCTCGATCTTGATCCAGTGGCCGAGCGCGCCGCGCGGCGCCTCCTGGAACCCGACCCCCTGGGCGCGCTTTGGCCAGGTCGAAGGCTCCCACTTCTCGGTGTTGGCGGTGGCCGTGTCTCCAGCCTTGAGGCCCGCGATCAGCCGCTGGTGGGCGGCGCGCAGCTGGTGGGCGGACCACAGGCACTCGAGGCCGCGGGCGGCGGTGCGGCCGAGGGTGGAGAAGAGCGCGGTGATGGGCACGTCGAGCTTCTTCAGCGTGCCGTCCACGAGCTCCTTCACGTCGGTCCGGCCGGACATGTAGGCCACCACCAGGCGGGCCAGCGGGCCCACCTCCATCGCGTGTCCCTTCCAGCGCGGCGCTTTCACCCAGGAGTACTTGGCGCTCTCGTCGAGCGACTCGATCTTCTTCTTCCAATCCCCCTTGGTCGCGGGCCCGACCGCGAAGCTCGCCTCGGTGACGCCCTCGAAGGGGTGCAGCCCCTTGGTCTCGTCGCCGTACTTGTACCAGCTGTGGGTGACGAACTCCTGGATCTGGGTCGGATCCTTGAGGTCGACCTCGTGGACCTCGGTGAGCTTGCCGTCGATGATCGCCCCGCGCGGCAGGAGCAGGCTCTTGTTCGACTGGTCGTTCGCGTAGAGGGGGAACTCCCCGTAGGCGAGCAGCGACTTGCTGGCGAGGCCGCCACCCCAGCCCGCCCAGTCCTTGTAGAAGCCGGCGATCGCCAGCAGGTCGGGAATGTACACCTGCTCGATGAAGGTCACTGCCTGCTCGACGATCGTGCTCACCAGATCGAGCCGCTCCATGTTGATCGCCCCGATGCCGCCGGTCCCATCGACGTTCAGGGAGCAGGGCACGCCGCCGACCAGCCAGTTCGGATGCGGGTTCTTGCCCCCGAAGATGGTGTGGATCTTGACGATCTCCTTCTGGAAATCGAGGGCCTCGAGGTAGTGAGCCGTGGCCATGAGGTTGGCTTCGGGCGGCAGCTTGTAGGCCGGATGGCCCCAGTAGCCGTTGCGGAACGGACCGAGCTGCCCCGAGGCCACGAACTTCTTCAGCCGGTTCTGGAGGTCGCGGAAGTACCCCACCGACGACTTGGGCCAGCTCGGCGAGACGGTCTGGGCGAGCTCGCTGGTCGCCTTGGCATCGGCCTTGAGGCCCGAGACCACGTCGACCCAGTCCAGCGCGTGCAGATGGTAGAAGTGGACCAGGTGATCCTGCACGTACTGGGCGAGCATCATCAGGTTGCGGATGGTGTTCGCCTGCGCGGGGATCTGGATCCCCAGGGCGTCCTCCACGCAGCGCACCGAGGCCAGCGCGTGAACTCCGGTGCACACGCCGCAGATGCGCTCGGTGAAAGCCCAGGCGTCGCGGGGATCGCGGCCCTTCAGGATCAGCTCGATCCCTCGCCACATCGTCCCGGTGGACACCGCGTTGCGGATCACGTTCTTCTCGTCGACGTTCACCTCGATGCGCAGGTGGCCTTCGATGCGCGTGATGGGGTCGACGACGACGCGCCGCCCGCTGCTGTCGAGGTTGAAGCCGTTGGGGGTCGCGGTGGTCACTCGTTCTCTCCGTCGGAAGGCGGTGGCGTGTGACGCTCCTTGTCCCGGAGACGGACGAGGCCCGACACCGCGGCGTGGGCGGCCACGGCCACGCCGACGCCAGCCCCCACGCGCGCCGCCCACCGGTCGGCGGTCGCCTCGGCCCCGAGGAGGTTCACGTTCGCGAGCCGCTCGTAGAAGGGGCCGTTGTCCCAGAAGTCCTTCTCCGAGCAGCCGAGGCAGCCGTGGCCGGACTGGATCGGGAAGCTCACCCCGTCGTTCCAGCGCGTCACCGAGCAGGCGTTGTAGGTGGTGGGGCCGCGGCAGCCCATCTTGTAGAGGCAGTAGCCCTTGCGCGCCCCCTCGTCGTCCCAGGCCTCCACGAACTGCCCCGCGTCGAAGTGTGGCCGGCGGTAGCACTTGTCGTGAATCCGCTGGCTGTAGAACATCTTCGGGCGCCCCTGCCGATCGAGCTCGGGGAGCTTGTCGAAGGTGAGGATGTAGCTGAGGACCCCGGTCATCACCTCGGCGATGGGCGGGCAGCCTGGAATCTTGATCACCGGCTTGTCGCGGATCACCTCGTGGATCGGCGTGGCCTGGGTGGGGTTGGGCTTCGCCGCCTGCACGCAGCCCCACGAGGCGCAGGAGCCCCACGCGACCACGGCCTTCGCGTCCGCGGCCATCTCCTTGAGCTGCTCCACGAACGGCCGGCCGCCGACGATGCAATAGTCCCCGTCCTCGTTGAGCGGGGGATTTCCCTCCACGCACAGCAGATACTGGCCGGCGTACTCCTTCTTGATGTCCGCGAGGCACTGCTCGGCCTGATCGCCGGCCGCGGCCATCAGCGTGTCGTCGTAGTCGAGGGAGATCATCGAGAGGACCACGTCGCTGGCCAGCGGGTGGGCCGAGCGGATGAAGCTCTCCGAGCAGCAGGTGCACTCCAGCCCGTGCAGCCAGATCACCGGGATGCGGGGCTTGGTCTCCATCGCCTCCGCGATGGTCGCGCCCATGGTGGGCGGCAAGCCGAGCGCCGCCGCCGTGAGTGAGCAGAACTTGATGAAGCTGCGCCGACTCACCCCATGCCGACGCATGACCTCGTAGAATGTCTCCGTGCTCGCCATCGCTCGCCTCGCTCTTGCGGAAAGGATCGGCTTCGCTCGGGAAGGGAGCCCTGCAACCTGTGTGCCCCGCGCGGAGTGAAGGAAATGGCTCCCGGCGTACGCTTTCGCAGCCCGACGGCCGGCCCTTCGCGGCGAAGACTTTGCAGTCCTGCCGAAGCGGACGCAGATATTGCGCGACGAACTGACTCTGGAGCTGAGTTTCGCCGGCCCCGTCCTTGCAACGAGGGCCCTGCGTGACCGTGCTCGTGACCTCGCTCTTCGGGATCTTGCAGGGGCTCCGCCACGCCTTCGAGCCCGACCACCTCGCCGCGGTGTCGACCCTCGCGGCGGAGGGTCACTCCCGACGGGCAGGCCTGTGGCTCGGGGCGCTGTGGGGATTGGGCCACGCGCTGACTCTGTTTGCGATCGGCGGCACCCTCGCCGCGCTCGGGCAAGCGCTCCCGGCGCGCGCGAGCCAGGGGTTCGAGCTCGTGGTCGCTGCGATGCTCGTGACGCTCGGCGCGCGCGCCGTGCGCCGAGCGCTGCGCCAGGGGCGAGCGGTGCACGCCCACGGCGAGCCCAGCGACGACCACCGCCACCTCGGCGACCTGGACCACGTCCACATTCACGGCCGAGCCATGGCCCTCCGGCCCTTGCTCGTGGGCGTCGTGCATGGGCTCGCGGGCAGCGGCGCGCTCACAGCCGCGGTGCTCGCGGAGCTGCCCGACACCGCGGGACGCCTGGGCGCCATCGCCTGCTTCGGCCTCGGCTCGGTCCTGGGCATGTCCGCGGTGAGCGGCCTCCTCGGCGCACCGCTCCTGCACCTGCGTGCGCGCCCCCGCGCGGCCGCGGCTCTCCTCGCCGGGATTGGCCTGACCTCCGCGGCGCTCGGCGTCACCTGGGGCGTCGACGCGGCCCTCGCGCTCGGCGCGAGGTAGCCCGGCGCACCGTGGGCTCGTCGTTCGCCGAAACTCGGCCCCGAGCACTAGGCCGCCGCTCCGCCGCCGCGCGCGGCGTACATCGGTGTGGGGCCGAGCCGCTCCTCGAGCAGCGCGCGCAGCTCGGCGTCGCTGGGCCGCGGCCCCTCGAGGATCACCATCGCGTCGACCAGCTTCTGGTGCTGCTTGAGCATCAACAGCAGCCACACCTGGAAGAAGTCGAGTTTCATCACGATCGCCCGCTCGGCGTGGTAGCTCGCGCGGTTGGCCTCGAAGTCGGCCGGCATCTCGGACCAGTGACGGGTGGCCTTGATGTGGTGGCCGGCGTGGTAGCCGTCGTTGAAGCAGCGCCGGTTATAGCGGGCCCCCAGACCGGTGAGGCTGTTGCGGTAGGGGCTCTCGGGGGTCTTGGCGTCCACGAAGGCGTGCTGGCCCCAGTTGCCGGCGAGCATCAGGAAGCGCACGGCGATCACCGGGATCACGAAGACCACCAGCGTGGCCCGCCAGTTGACGAGCAGCAGGCCCGCGACCAGCGCGTAGTAGCCGAGCTCGCCGATGACCATGCGCTTCAGAATCGCCCGACGCTTCTTGCGCATCAGGTAGCGGGCGAGGTCCGGCAGGCCGAGGAAGAGGAACTTCCCGAAGTAGTGCATGAAGTGCAGGAAGCTGTCTCGGCGGTACGGCATCGTGGTGCTGAGATCTTCCTCGAGGTTGTTCTCCGGGTGGTGCATCCCGACGTGGTGCGCGAAGTAGGTCTCGGGGGTCTCGCCGAAGAAGGGGCCCAGCACCCAGGGAATGTAGTGGTTCAGGAAGCCGTAGCGCTTCTTGAACAGCGGCCGGTGGCTGGTGTTGTGGAGCATGAGGATGAAGCGGTCGAGGAACACCAGCGCCATCACCGCCAGGTAGCCCACCGCGAGCCACCAGCGGAACACGCCGGGGACGAACAGCGCGATCGCGAAGGGGATGACCACCAGGGACGCGGTGAGGATCAGCGCGAGGAAGGGCCGATCGCGGCGGTCGTTGAGGAGCCAGGTGGGGGATTCGACCTGAGCGACTTCGACGAGGGAGGGCATTCGAGGGGGGAGATACCACATTCTGCGGTGAGGTCGAGTCCCCGGGGAGAGCGCGGCTGACCGGGCTCCGGCGCCTGGCACGAAGTCGCGGTCGGGCTGGTCCGCAGCCCTCGCCGACGCCCGCCTGCGGACTCTGAGAGCGCTCGCACGCAACCCTTGGAGGGGAATCTTCGCTCAGGTTGGTCCGATTCTGCCCGTCGCGCGTGGGCTGCGCCCGTGCGGGTGCACGTGCCCGTGGCCACGGCTCCGCTACTCCAGTGGGATCGGACTCGATGCGCCAACGGGGTATCGCCAGCTTGCGGCCGGCGACACCCCAGCCGTGGAGCTTCGCGCTCAACCCGTCCGACCTTGCTGGCCCCCAGAGCACCGAGGCACGGGCACGCGCTCGGGCACGCCCGCGGCTTCACCTGAACCCGCGGGAACTCCTCTTCATCGGCTGAGCCTACACCCCCATCATCCCGCCGCCACCGAAGAGCACAAGCTCCACCGCGCCCCAGATGCTGCACGCCCGGCCGCTGGCACTCGCTGGTCACTCGCCTGTCGGCGTGCTGCGGGACACCTGCCAGATTGCGTGGAAGAGCCAGCGTCGCCTCGGCTCGCCTTTTGAACCGGGTGGTACGGGCGCCGTCTCGAGCCACTCTGTCTTCAGTGCCCGGCCTGCCGCGCCATCGGCCGCCATCTTTGCGAACTCTCCTTCAGCCGCCTCTCGGGCAATGAGCCCATCCACAGCCAGGCCGATGACGACTCCGAAAACTGGAGCGATGACGCCCGCCCCCGCAAGCCAGCCCCTCGGGAGACAGTCCGCGGCGTTGATCCTGGCCATGTCCTTCCGCATCTCATCGCGCCAGCTCTGGGTGCTGCTGCGGTCATACGCCTGCTTGATCTCGAACCAGACCAACGCGGGTGCGGGACCTGCTCTGACAGCGAGGAGATCGGCCTTCTTCTTGACGTCACGGATGTTAAGCGGCATCTCAGGACAGAGGTCGAAGCCCGCTTGGCTGAACTGCTCCCAGAGGAACCCCGCCAGGTAGCGCTCCTGCGAGCCCAGATTGGAGCGAGGGCCGTCGTTGAAACGTCCCGGCCAGACACGCCTGGCGCTCCTCGCATACCGGGAATAGGCCCCGCTGAGCAGCTCACTGATCTCATCGACTCGGCCCTCGTCCTTCATTGCGGCACTCCTCGTTGGTTGGCTCCCGCGAGAGCGTGTTTCTTGCCTTCGACAGCCCAGCAGATCGACCGACCTAACGATTGGTGGCTAGTCCGTCGGGTTGACGGAGTCAAATGTGGTACACTTCGCGCGATTTCGGCGTCTCGGTCTCGCGAAAGGGCTCCCGATGAAAGTACCCTGGCAGTGGTTCCCGCTGGTGCTGGCCCTTGCGGCCTGTTCGTCTCCGAGCTCGTCGGGTGCAAGCTCCGGCAACTCGACCGGCAGCAAGACTTCCAGTGCGACAGGGGGATCGTCCACAAGCTCGTCGGGTGCAAGCTCTGGCAACTCGCTCTCCGGCGCCAGCTCGACGGCGCCAGCGGGAGCAGTTCGTCGGGCGGACCCGGCGACGGGGGGACAAGCGGCGATGCGGGATGGGCGGGCCAGGTCGGCCTGCCCTGCTCCAAGAACGCCGACTGCCTGAGCGGTTACTGCACGCAGGTGGGCGGACCGACCGATGGGGGCTGGACGGGCTTCGTCTGCTCGGAGCCCTGTAGCGCGGCGAGCGACTGCGTTCCTGGCTGGTCCTGCTCGCCCATACCGGGAATCTCCTCCAGCAACTTCTGCACTTGCACCTCCTCGCCGGAGGTCTGCAACGGGAAGGACAACGACTGCAACGGGGTCATCGATGACGAACCCGCCGCTGACCAGTTGTTGTCGACCGCTTTAGTTCGTGATCCACCGGCGGTGGCTGGCCAGAGTGAG
>VFSW01004444.1_pt1 | contig 20909 bp, 19 predicted proteins | sample 5358111 | NCBI WGS metagenome assembly VFSW01 (sample SAMN11554181, study PRJNA540505) | mine drainage metagenome | isolation source: sediment from site ElyBrook_90M | place: USA: Ely Copper Mine, Vershire, VT | collected 2017
CCTGAAATTCATTAGATGAATTTCAGGGGCAGGACACTAAATGATTGAATTTTCTAGTGTTCACTCTGATTCCGAAATCCAACGGATTTCAGAATCGGGACACGAAGTCGATTTCCGATCGATCAGATTTGCTCTTTTGTGGCAAGAGCCAGCGATTTTATCCGAACGGATCGGACGGGCAGATGCGCGATGAGCCATCACTGCTTGGATGCAAGCAGCTTCATCGCTGATGGATGACGCGATACGCTGGACCATGCCCAGAACAATCCTCCAATTCAAGCCTCGTAGCGTATCAATATCCGAGCGTCCACTCAATGCTGATTGATAGGTCCAGTTGGTCATGGATCAAGCAGGGTCGCTAGACGTTGGACGCCCGCGGAAATTTTGTCGGTAGAGATTGACGAATAGCCAAGGCGAAAGAATGGGCATGGCGCATTGGGCTGCTGGAAAAACACATCGCCCGGCTCGATTAAGACGCCCCGTTGCTCCGCCGCTTTGGCCAGCGAAGCAGCGTCGAGCCCGGCGGGGCCTTTGATCCAGATCGATGATCCGCCGTGCGGCTTCTTGAATGTCAACATCGGCGCATGGTGGACCAAGGCGTCAACCAAGGCGCCCGCACGATCGGCCAGATGGGTCTTGATCCGGCGCAGCTGGGCGCTGTTATGCCCCAGCGCGATGAACAGAGCGGCGGCGCGTTGGTTATTCGCGGGAGGGTGACGGAGCATCAATCGGCGCAGCACCCGGGCCTCGGCGATCAGGGCCGGAGCGCCGACCATATAGCCAAGGCGCAAGCCTGGTGCCAATGTTTTGGAAAAGCTGCTGACATAGACCACCCGCCCGGCGGTATCGAGACTTTTGAGGGCGGGACGCAATGCACCGGCGAAGGTAAGTTCACTTTCGTAATCATCTTCAATCAGAATCAGATCATGTCGGTCGGCATAGGCCATCACCTCGCGGCGGCGTGCCCAACTCATCGTTGATGCGGTTGGGCATTGGTGGCTGGGCGTAACGAAAGCGAGGTCACAGCCCGCGAGATCGGCGCTGTCGATCCCTTCCGGGCCCACGGGCAACGGGCGCAGCGCGGCACCGCGCACGGCGAAGATGTTGCGCGCGTCTGGATAGCCTGGCTCCTCGACGCCGACCACGCTGCGCGCCGAGACCAGTAATTCCGCCAATAGATAGAGAGCGTGCTGGGTGCCTACGGTAATCATGATTTGATCGGGCGTGACATAGATACCGCGTTGGGGCAGCACGTGAAGTTGAATCTGTTCGATCAGCGCTGCATCGTCGCCATCGATCATGTCTGATGACCAATCGCGGATGGCGAGGACCGCGAGGGCCGCGCGGCTGCATTCGCGCCAATCGGCGGTTGGGAACAACGCTGGATCGGGCTGGCCATAGATGAATTGATAGGGGTAGCGATACCAATCCGATGGCTTGCTGATATTGCGCAAGGAACTAAAGCGCGAGCCGATGCGCGCGGGCCAGCGCGGACCATCGGCGAGGCCGGGTGCGGGACGATGCGGCGTGGCGGCGGATGCGCGATCCACGATTGCAGCGCGGACCACATAGCCGCTCCGGGGGCGGGCGCGGATAAAGCCCTCATCCGCGAGTTGGCGGTAAGCGGCATTGACCGTGTTGCGTGCAACATCGAGCTGCCGGGCCAGGAGTCGGCTGGATGGAAGCTTGGCTCCGGCGGGCAATCGCCGGTCCAAGATGGCCGCGACGAAACCTTGCCGCACTTGCATTTGCAACGTGGTGCCGTTCTCGATGTTCAGGGCAAAAAGTTGCGCCCATTGGCGCTCAATCCGCTGAGGTGGCGCGGCTCGTTTGCGTTGATTATTGACATCCATGCTGCAAGTCTCCCGGCTGAAGCAGGATCACCGTTGGTATAAGACTTGGCAGGAAAGCGGCCAGGCGTCCAGCATATCTTTGAGCCGCCCGCTGTCGCGTTGCAGACGAACTGGACGGGTGGTTTGGCGCCAACTGGTTCTTTGCCGCCGCCGATCACCATTGTAGCCGTGCTGAATAACGCAGACGGCAACGCCTATTTTGGAAAAAATATGATGAACACAACGAACGACCAAGTGCGACTGAGTTTGTTGGATAGTTTATTCAAGGCGTTTAATCGGCATGATGCCGATGCGGTCATGGCGTGTTTTGACCCATCAATTATATTCGAAGCGGCGGTTGGGCCTGATGCTGTTGGTCGGCGCATCGCGGGGGCGGAAGCGGTGCGCGCGGCGTTTGTTGCGACCTGGACCGCGATGCCCGATGTGCAATGGCTTGTGCGGCGGCATACGGTGTTTGGGGATCGCGGCATTACGGAATGGTTGTTCACCGCGACGGCGCCGCAAGGCGGGCGGATTGACGTTGAGGGCGTTGATTTGTTCGATTTTACAGGTGCTTTGATTATATCCAAGAGCGCGTTTCGTAAGGAACGGCCAATCCAGCCCGTTCAGTGAGCGAGAGTGTGGACATCCGAGGGCCGATCGCGACGCAAGCCAGCGATGACTATGATCCATGGTATGATCCTCTGCGCGACGCGCATCCCGGTATTGGCCGAGATTATGCGCCGACCTATTGGATTGCGACGGCGGGTTCGCCGCCGGACGATGATGGGCCGATTAGCGGCGATATCGACGCGGATGTGGTAATTGTCGGATCCGGCTTCACCGGGCTTACCTGCGCGCTGTTTCTTGCCCGCGAGCATGGCATTCGCGCGACCGTGCTCGAAGCCAACCGGGTCGCGTGGGGATGCAGCACGCGCAATGGAGGCCAGGGGCAAAACGCGTCTGGGAGGTTGACCCGATCGCAATGGATCGCGCGCTGGGGCGAGGCGACGGCGCGGCTGGTGCATGCGGAAATCCAGGAGGGGTTTGAACGCTTCGCCGCATTGACCGGCGAGTTTGACTGTGATGCCGAGCCAGGGGGCCATCTATATGTTGCGCATCGACATCGGGCCTTGGATCGGTTGCGAGCAGAATCTGAGATTTGCAACCATGTATTCGGGTATCCGACGCGCATTCTTGACCGGGCTACGGTAGAGCGGGACTGGGTGCGCGAGGCCGAGGCCGTCGGTGCGTTGCACGAACCTTTGGGCATTGGTGTGCATCCTGCCAAACTCGCCTTTGGTTACGTTCGTGCTGCCCGGGCGGCGGGTGCTCAAGTTCATCCGGCCAGTCCGGTTCTCGATATAGCCAGATCTGGTGGCCGATTTCGGCTGCGCACACCCCAGGGCACTGTGACGGCACGGGCCGTGGTGATTGCCACGGGCGGCTATACTAGCCAGCAACTGCATCCCCAATTGCGCAGCCGGATTATGCCGATTCTCTCTAATTCATTGGTCACGCGCCCCCTAACAGGAGCGGAACTTGAGGCAACGGGCTTTCGCACGCATCAGGTGATTACCGATACACGAGTACTGCGCTATTATTATCGATTACTGCCTGACAACCGGCTGCAAATTGGCAGCCGCAGTGCGATCAAGGGGACGGATGCGGCCAATCCGAAACATTTGCACGGTCTTACTTCGGGTCTTACCCGTAAATTTCCGGCCTTGCGGGGGATTGAGATCGACTATTCCTGGTGGGGCTGGGTTGATGTGAGCCATGATATGATGCCGCGCATGGTGCAGCCCGACCCCGCGCAGAAGCTCTATTATGGGCTTGGTTTCGGCGGCAACGGGGTTAGCTATTCTGCTCAGGCTGGCTGGCGGCTCGCGGAACTGGTTGCAGGGCGTGCGGCGAAATATCCTTTGCCATTATTTACCGGGGCATTGCCTGGCCATGTATTCGCGCCGTTTCGCCGGCTTGGGCAGCGAGCGCTCTATCAGCTCTATCATTATCGTGATGAGCGGCCAGACCGTAGCGGACGGTGATGGCGTATCCACCCGTCGCTAACGATCGTGGCTCCATGGTCAACCTTGATCTGGCTCTAGCTAAAATTGGGAAATTGCGCTCAATATAGGCATTGTGCGCGATTTCGACGCTGGTACCTAGCCTTGGAGGTTGTGATGTCCCACGCTAATCCCCACGCTCGGTTTTTGGACAGGACGTCACTTGAAGAGTGGGCGATGAAACCGTCGGCGTCGCTCCACAATATCGCGATATCCATGATCAAGACGCGGTTCACCGCTCCGGCATGCACCGCACCGCGAGGCCAATGAGAAACCCGACCACATTATGAACAGGAGTCAGGACATGAGTTCTCCGACACGACGCGACTTTTTGTCATCGGCGGCTGCCATTGCCGCGGGCGTCTCGACGCTCGGTATTGCCAGGCGCGCATTTGCCGCGACTGGCGTGAAGGTTCGCTTCGGTTGGCAGCCGACGCTAAACGGGGCACGCTATTTTGCCGCCCATGACGGGGGAATTTTCGCCGCTAACGGCATCGATGTTGAACAAATCGAGTTTCTCGCGGGTCCACCGTTTTTTGCCGCATTCCAATCCGGCAGCATTGACGTCGGATTCATGGGCACGCCGCCAGCAAGTATTGGCATCGCCCAAGGGGTGCCGATGAAAATCTTCGCCGTAGAAAATAACGCTTTCGCATCGGAAGGGCTGGTCGTCACCGCGAAAAGCGGGATCAAGTCGTTAAAGGATCTCAAAGGCAAGCGGATCGCGGCAGAGCGTGGCACGTCGGGTCAATATGCCTTGGTCAGGGGCTTAGAATCGGTCGGCATGACGCTGAAGGACATCGACTTCATTGATCTGAACGTGAGCGTTCTCATGCCGGCTTTTTCAAAAAATGAAATCGATGGCGGTTGGTACTGGGAGCCTTGGCAGGGCGAAATGCGCCAAGCTGGCGGCGTGCAGATCGCCACCGACCAGGATGTCGGTGCTGCGGGCGCAATCGTTTGGGTCGCGCGCACCGAATGGCTGGAGAAAAATCCCGAGACGGTGCAAAAGCTGCTATCGTCACTCGACGCGGCGCAAGCGGTTATCACGAAAAACCCAGCCAGAGTTGCAGCTTATCTAAGCCATGACACTGGCGTCAGTCAGTCATTGGCGCAAACCGTGATCACCAAAGAGGCCAGTTGGCCCACAATGAAAGAGGAATGGGCACCGGACTATGTGCTGTCAATCAACCCGCAGGCGATTGCGAAAAAGCAGGGACTCGTCAAAGTTCTCGATTCGCTCGCTGACTTCCAACACCAAGTTCGAGTGATCGACACTGTTCCAGACTTTGCGAAGGCGATCGATGTTACCCCGTTAGAGGCCTATATCAAGAAGATGGGATAATCCCAGAGCCACGGGCTACGCGCCCTATTTTGGTGGCGCGTGGTTCGTGCTTTGGTGCGTCATTATTGATCAAAGTCGGCTAATCGGAGGGTTCGAATGCCAAGCGTCAATGGGTCTGACAAAGAAATTCAGCCGATGACCCGCTCGATCATTGGCGGCGCTGCGGCGTTCTCCAACTCCACCTATTTTTACAGCGCGCTCAGCGTGTCGATGCTATTTCTGATTTGGATTGGCACGACGCAGTGGCTGGCGGTTGTCTCGACAAAACTTCTGCCCTCGCCCGTTTCTCTATTCGACGAGTTCTTGGTGATCAGCCGGTCGGGATACGCCGGGACGACATTGTTGGGTAATATTCTCGCAAGCTTTTTCCGAATGGTTCTTGGATTTACCTTATCTGCTGCCGTTGCGATTCCCGTTGGGATCGCGATGGGGATGAGCGGTAAAGTCCGTGGCTTTCTTGCTCCAATTTTCAATGGGTTGCGGCCGGTGCCGAGTATCGGGCTGATCCCGCTGATGGTGTTGTGGTTCGGGATCGGCCAAACATCCAAGGTGGCGGTAATTTTTTTAGCATCGTTTCTGTTCGTGGTTCTCAATACGGCTGAAGGTGTTCGCAGCGTCCCCGTAGGATTAATGCGTGCTGCGGCAAATTTGGGGGCCGGACGCGTGCAGATGTTCTGGCGCGTGGTGCTGCCCGCCTCATTACCGGCGATTTTCACCGGGCTAAAAACGGGTCTCGCCGTTAGTTGGGCGGTTGTTGTTGCCGCTGAATTGCTCGGCGCCCAGCGTGGATTAGGATTCATGATCGAAGATGCGGCGACATTCTACCGGATCAAAGTGGTGTATATCGGGCTGATTTTGATCGGGCTTATCGGAATCGCGATGACTGCGGCGATCAACGCTGTCGAACGCCGGATTGTTCATTGGGTCGGTAAATCCTGATGGCGTATCTAGAGATCACTGGCGTCGATAAGGTTTTTGGCACAGATGGAAAACCCGGTCAAAAAATCTTGGCGCTCGAAGGGATCAATTTTGCGGTCGAACAGGGCGAAATTTATGCTCTTCTCGGGCCCAGCGGCTGCGGCAAGAGCACCATCCTTGAGATCGTTGCCGGGTTTGAGCGGCCAACTAGAGGCACGGTTTTGTTTGACGGTGCGCGGATCACAGGCCCGGAACCGGAGCGTGCCATGGTATTCCAGCAACCTAATCTGTTTCCATGGCTGACAGTAATCGATAACGTGATGTTTGGTCCTCGTGTCCAAGGCCAGAGCGATATGAGAGCCGCAGCGAAACGAGCCGGGCATTTATTGGAAATCTGCGGGCTGGGCGGCTTTGAGAAGCGATATCCCTATCAGCTATCGGGGGGCATGCGCCAGCGCGTCGCGATCGTGCGGGTGCTGATGAATAACCCGCGCGTGCTGCTGATGGACGAGCCATTCGGCGCGTTGGACGCACTGACCCGCCTCACGATGCAGGAATTGCTTTTAGCAATCTGGGGCGAGCTTAAACCGACGATCATCTTCGTTACCCATGACGTCGATGAGGCGCTGTTTTTGGCTGATCGCGTTGGCGTGATGTCCCGACGGCCGGGGCGAATGAAGCGCGAGGTGCGCGTAGAAATCGGTCGTCCGCGTGATGTTGATGTGATGATTACGCCGAAATTCACCGCGTTGAAGTCAATGCTGATCCATGAGTTACGCAACGAGGCGCAAGCCACCGACGGCGCACCTCAGGATCACACCAAGATCCTAACCGGTTAGTGTGTTGGTCTAGCCATTGATCGAGCAAGGGGCCTCATCGGCGAGGAAAATCTTGCGTAAGGCAAGTATAGTCGGTGCAAGAGCCGTATGAAATGTTAGCATTAAGCCATTTTGTGGCAACAGGAGGGTGAGCGTGAGATCGGGGATTGTGGTGTTCAAGGCCCAGCGGGTGCTGACGATGAATCCGTCGCAGCCATTTGCGACACATGTGGCGGTGATGGCGGGACGCATTCTCGCAGTCGGCGGTGAGGCTGAGATGGCCGATTTAGGCGCCTTTGAGACCGACGACCGGTTTGCCGGTCAGACGATATTGCCCGGCTTCGTCGAGGGACATTCTCATTTATTTGAAGGCTCAGTCTGGCGCGATCCGTATATTGGATATTTTGATCGACGCGATCCGAATGGGAATATCGCGCCTGGCCTGCGTAGCATTTCAGCGGTGGTTGATCGGTTGCGGCAGGCGGCCCAAGCCGATAGCACCAACGGGCCGTTAGTTGCGTGGGGTTTTGATCCGATTCATATCGAGGGGCGCGGGCTTGACGTCGCTGATTTGGATGGGGTTTCGAGCGTACGCCCGGTGGTGATTACCCACGCATCAGGTCATATCATGAACGTCAATAGTGTGGCTCTGCGGCTCGCTGGGCTTGAGCGCGACACCGATATGGACGGAATGGTCCGCGATCAAGCCGGCGCGCTAACCGGGGAATTACGCGGCTTTGACCTGTTAGGCCGCATTCGCCATACGGTTTCGGCGGATGGGCTCTCCCGCAAGCTGGATCAGGACTCGATGGACCGCTTCGGCAGGCTTGCCCGGCGTGTGGGCGTGACCACAGCGACCGATTTGGTGAGCGATATGTCCGACGAGACAATTGCCGTCTATCAGCAGGCAAGCAACGCGCCCGATTTTCCGATTAGGATTGTGCCGGCGATGGCCGCACGGTTTTATCGGATTGAGCCTGGTTTGGCGCGGTTGGATTTTTTGCGCCGGCAGAGCACAGATATGTTATTTTTTGGGCTGGTGAAGCTACATGTTGATGGCTCGATCCAAGGCTTTACCGCACGAATGCGCTGGCCTGGCTATCGTAACGGCGCACCCAACGGGCTGTGGTATCTTGCGCCCACTGAACTTGGCGAGGTGATCGAGGCTTATCATCGTGCCGGCGCGGTGCTGCATATGCATACCAACGGTGACGAGGCGACCGAAGCCGCCGTTGATATGGTGGAACGCGCGCTGATTGCGCATCCGCGCCCGGATCATCGTCATACGCTGCAACATTGCCAAATGCCGGACCAAGCCTTGTACCGGCGCATTAAGACGCTCGGTCTTTGCTGCAATATTTTTGCCAATCATGTCTATTATTGGGGCGAAGCCCATGTGCGCGAGACCATGGGGTTAGCCCGCGCCATGCGGATGGATGCGTGCGGCACAGCCCTTCGGCTTGGGATTCCGTTTGCGATCCATTCCGACGCACCCATTACGCCGATTGATCCGCTTTTCACCGCATGGTGCGCGGTGATGCGCGAGACAGCGGCCGGGCGTGTGCTTGGGGAGGGCGAGCGAATTTCAGTTGAGGCGGCGCTGCATGCGATAACAATCGGTGCCGCTTATACATTGAAACTCGATCATGTGATTGGCAGCATTGAGGTGGGCAAGTTCGCTGATTTTGCGGTATTGCGCGATAATCCGCTGGAAGTTGATCCATCTTTGCTGAAAAATATTGAAGTGGTGGCCACGGTGCGTGGCGGCAAGGTGTTTGCAGCGGCGGCATGACGGTTCCGGTTATGATCATCGGTGGCTTTCTGGGCGCTGGTAAGACCACGGCGATCAATCAGATATTGCGCGGATCGCACCAACGGATTGCCGTGCTGGTGAATGATTTCGGCGCGCTCAATATCGACGCCCACCTGATCGAGGCGCAGGATGGCGAGATATTTGCGCTGTCGAATGGTTGCGTTTGTTGCTCGATTGGCCCTGATTTCAGCGCGACGCTGGGGCGCATGCTCGCACTAACGCCGCCGCCTGCGCGGATCATCGTTGAAAGTAGCGGCGTGTCGGACCCGTGGCGCATTGCCCAACTAGTCAAGCTTGAGATCGGAGCGTCGCTCGAAGCGGTGATCGTGCTGGCCGATGCACTCGACTTGCCCCGCCTTGCTGCAGACCGTTGGTTGAGCGATACGATTTCCCGGCAAATCGCGCGTGCGGACCTGATTGCGCTGAGCAAATGCGATATTGCCAGCACCGGTATGCGGGCCGAGGCACGTGCCATCATTACTGCCATCCGTGGTGATGTGCCTATTATTGAAATAGAAAGGGGCGTGTTACCCACAGTAATGGTTAATCCCAGCACTGAACCGCAACCCAGCCGATTTTTGGCGGATAGCACCGATCATGATTTTCGCACATGGTCCTGGCGCCCTGATGGCCCGCTGGATGACGCGCTGCTGCGCGAGGTTTTGCGCTCGTTGCCACCGTGCATACTACGCGGCAAGGGGGTGCTGCAAATTGGGTCGGTGGCGAGTCCGATGGTGCTACAGTTGGTTGGTCGGCGTTGGAGTTTGACACCGGGGCAGGAAGCAATTGACGCGCATGAATTAGTGCTGATCGGCACTAACGCCTTGCCGACGCCAGGGAATCTCGAGGCAATGTTTTCTGCTACACGGATAAAGTAACGCTAACGTTAGCGATTGGCTGGTCGAGATAACCAAACGAACCGGGCATATGACCCGATCCGTTTGGAAATTTTAGTTACCCGACGATTTGGGGCCGCATATCCTCACGGCTGATACCGGCAATTTTGACCGGCTTTTTCATCGCATCGCGGCGGAACGGTTCGCCCAACTCTTGGTTCAGGATCACTTCGATGAAGGTCGTCACCCCTTGCGCCTGGGCTTCGCACGCGGTGCGCAGAGCCTCGGTCAGTTCGTTTTGAGTATGGACGGTGACGCCTTTCAGGCCGCACCCTTCGGCCACTTTGGCGTAGCTGAGTTCGGGGTCGAGTTCGGTGCCAATAAAATTGTTATCATACCATAACGTGGTATTCCGTTTCTCAGCACCCCATTGGTAATTGCGGAAAATGACCATGGTAATGGCTGGCCACTCGCTGCGGCCAATTGAGCTCATTTCATTCATCGAAATACCAAATGCCCCATCGCCGGCGAAGCCGACGCATGGCGTGTTGGGATTACCGATTTTGGCGCCGATGATCGACGGGAAACCATAGCCACACGGGCCAAACAGCCCCGGGGCGAGATATTTCCGACCTTGCTCGAATGTCGGATAGGCATTACCGATCGCGCAGTTATTGCCGATATCGCTGGAGATGATCGCATCGCGCGGCAAACCGGCCTGGATTGCGCGCCACGCTTGACGCGGCGACATCCGGTTCGGATCGCGCTCACGCGCGTCATTATTCCACGAGGTGCCGTCGTCATCATCCTCGTGGTCAAGGCTGGAGAGCGTTTGCAACCAGGCTGATTTAGTTTGGTGGATCAACGCCTTGCGGGCGTCGCGCTCGTGATCACCGGCGCTGGGGGACAGCTGCGCCAAAATCGCCTCGGCCACCAGTTTGGCATCACCACAAATGCCGACGGCGACCGGCTTGGTGAGGCCGATCCGATCGGCGTTGATGTCAACCTGGATGACTTTCGCAGCTTTCGGCCAATAATCGATGCCATAGCCAGGCAAGGTGGAGAACGGGTTGAGCCGGGTGCCGAGGGCCAGCACCACATCGGCCTTCGCGATGAGTTCCATGGCGGCTTTCGAGCCATTATAGCCGAGCGGCCCGACCGCGAGGCGATGGCTGCCGTGGAAACTATCATTATGTTGATAGTTGTTGCACACCGGCGCATCAAGCCGTTCCGCTAACGCGGCGCAGGCTGGGATCGCGTTGGCCAGCACCACACCTGCGCCGGATAGAATAACGGGAAATTTTGCTTGCGACAGTAACGACGCCGCATCAGCGATCGCTTTGGCGCCGCCACCGGGGCGCTCGAACTCGATGATTGCCGGCAATGGCACATCGATCACCTGGGTCCAGTAATCGCGGGGCATGTTGATCTGTGCAGGAGCCGACAGGCGCCGGGCTTTCATAATCACGCGGTTCAACACTTCAGGGACGCGCGAGGGGTCACGCACTTCTTCCTGATAACAAACCATGTCCCGAAACAGCGCCATTTGCTCGACTTCTTGGAAACCACCCTGCCCTATCGTGCGGTTTGCCGCCTGCGGCGTGACCAGTAGCATCGGCGTGTGGTTCCAATAGGCCGTTTTGATCGCCGTCACGAACCCGGTCACGCCGGGACCGTTTTGGGCAATCGCCATGCCCATTTTGCCGGTCGAGCGGGTATAACCATCGCAAATCATGCCACCATTGGTTTCGTGCGCGACATCCCAGAAAGTAATTCCGGCCTGCGGAAACAAATCGGAGATCGGCATGAAGGCCGAGCCGATAATGCCGAAAGCGTGCTCGATGCCATGCATCTGCAACACCTTCACGAAGGCTTCTTCAGTGGTCATTTTCATCGCGTTTGGTCCTTCCTCACTGCTGGCACTCACGCATCAATATGCGTTTGGCTGACTATTCCGCTCAGTGTTGCACACCGGCTCGTTGAAATCAATATGTCTCACTCAAACATCGAAAATATCTCATTCGTTGGAACTTTTGGGGCGCTAGTGTCCTGCCCCTGAAATTCATTAGATGAATTTCAGGGATAAGCGGGCCACTAAATCATTGAATTTTCTAGTGTCCACTCTGATTCCGAAATCCAACGGATTTCAGAATCGGGACACTAGAGGAATAAGTGGCGCCAATTGGATGCCGCCGATCGGCGCGGCGCGTCCTTTGGAGCGCCACTGCCACTGCCGTTGTGCCGCACGCCGATGCTGGCTATCCTACAGCGCTTGATTGCGCACACGAACACGGCCTAAACCTCCGCGCTATCCTCAATAAGGCGGCGTCAGGCTCCCTATAATAAGTGGCAGCGCGACGTTGATCCGGAGATCGTTAGGTGAATATCGCAATCATCGCGGCGCTGCGCGCCTTCTACCGGACCAAATGGCTGGCTAAGACATTAGCGACCCGTGATGACATCGCCGCGTGGCGGCAAAAGCGGCTCGGTATCTTTTTGCGCCATGATATTGGGCGGGTGCCATTCTACCGCACGTATCGCACAGGGAAATTTTCTGATTTGCCGGTGATGGACAAGGCTACCCTGATGCAAAATTTCGCAGGGCTAAACCGGCCCGGGATCAGCGCTGACGACGTGCGCACCGCGCTCGACGCGGGGCAAGAGCATGTGCGCGGCTACATCGTTGGGCAAAGCACCGGGACTAGCGGTAATCGCGGTTTGTTTGTGATCAGCGAGACCGAGCGCTTTACTTGGCTTGGCGTCATGCTCGCCAAAACCTTGCCCGATTTTCCATGGGTCCGGCACAAGGTTGCGCTGATTTTGCCGGGCTATGGCGAAATCTTCAAAACCGCTGCGCAGATCGGCCGGTTAGAGTTGCGGTTTTTCGACCTCAAACGCGGGATCGATCGCTGGATCGATGAGATTTGTCATTATACCCCCGATACGATTATGGCACCCCCAAAAATTTTGCGCGCATTGGCCGAACGAACCGAGCTAAGACCAACCAGCCTATTCTCGGGCGCAGAACTGCTCGACCCGATTGACCGGCGCTGGATCGAAACCGGCTTTGGCGTTATTATCCGCGAAATCTATATGGCAACCGAAGGGTTATTTGCGGTCGCCTGCCCAATCGGCGTTCTGCATCTTGCAGAAGACGTCGCGGCGTTCGAGTTTGAGCCGCTGCCTAACAGCGATCTGGTCACCCCGCTGGTGACTGATTTCACCCGCAAGACGCAGATCATGGCGCGGTATCGAATGAATGATTTACTGCGCCTGAGCGCGAAGCCTTGTCCTTGCGGCTCACCCCTACAAGCGCTTGACTATATCGCTGGCCGGCAAGACGATGTGTTTCACCTTGGTCAGGCGCTCACGCTGATCACACCTGATATTTTGCGAAACGCGGTGATCGACGCCGACCGGCGTATCGATGATTTTCGAATTGTGCAGACGGGCCGCGAGCATATCACGCTCTCTTTACCGGCAACCTTACCCGATGATGCATACGCAGCGGCCCGCGCTAACCTCGCAACCACCCTTCGTCAGGCCGGGGTCGCCGATATCCAAATTGAACTGCGCCAGGGGATCGATGCGCCATCGGCGCAAAAATTGCGACGCGTCCGGCGTGATTGGCGGTGCGATTAAAGCGAGGTTTCGGCAATTTGTCCGCGCGCCCTGGCGCGTAACCGCTTTACGTTTCACACATAAATCGTGAGCTTGCGCTCTGCGACAACGAGCGGCTCGCCCGCCATCAGCGCCAAGATCGCCGGGCGCAAAAAATCGAGCGGGCCGAGGCGATAATGCGTGCGGCCCAGCTGCTCAATATTATCCATTTGCTGGCGCAATATCCGCCGATCCTGATTGAGCACGGGAAAATTCAACGCGAGCAAGAGGCCACGCTTGACCCAAGCGGGGGCCCGTCGTTTCGGCGTGGCGAAATGCGCAAAACTGCGAACCGTTGTCGCGGTTTCCGGCGTGAAGAACACCGTGATGGCGAGGCGAATACCATCGGGCCCCTCAAAGATCAGTTGCGCCGTGCTGGGCGGCAAAAACCGACCCACGCCAACCGTGCGGGTGCCTTCCAAGAGCCGAGGCATAAAGGCCTGTGGGCGGGCATTCTCAAGGTAAATCGCCTCGGCATAATCTGGATGATAGCGCACGGTGACCGCAACAGGCCGACGGATTTTGTTAGAGCGCACAATGCCCGCATGGAAAAAATGCGGATGGGCCGGGTCAAGCAGGTTCTCAATCGCATCGGCCAAACCTGCGCGCGATGGGGAAATGGACCACCAGAAATGATCAAATCCCGGCGCTGTTAAAATCGGCGGCAACGCCGGAAACGCCGCTTTTGCTAACGTAGTCCAAATCAACCCTGCACGCTCAATCGTTGGCAGGGATTTCGCCCGGGCATCAGCGGGGAACGCGGCGCCAGGGGTCAGTGTGCAACGTCCATCGCCCGCGAAACGCCAGCCATGATAGGGACACTCAATGTCATTGCCGCGCACGTGACCCTGCGACAGCGCAACATGACGGTGCGGACAACTATCGAGCAAAATAGTCGGCCCAGTCTCACCCCGAAAGACCACAAGCGGCGTGCCCATCAGCATGCGTGCCAGCGGTTTGCGACCCAGCGCGTTGAGCGTGGCAATCGGAAACCACCCTGACGCGATTGCGCCGGGATACCCGCTCATAGCCCCCGCACCCGGCTCAGCGGCACAATCACCCGGTTAAGCAGACCAGCCATCGCGGCAATGGCTGCACGGCGCGGCGCGGCAAGATGCGCGGTGAACAGCGCAGAATACTCCAATTCGGGCCGCGCTCCGCGCAGACGCTTAAACGTCGCCGCCCCAGCAGAGCTGTTCAACCGGACACCAGCCGACTGCGCGATCTGGGTAAGTAGCACGCAGGCTAACCGATACAGCCCATGCGTGCGCGGCAATGCCGTATCATAGCCAACGATTGGGGTGGTCAAAACCCCACCACGAATCAGGCATCCAACAATAGCCACCAAAACCCCCTCGCAATCGCGCAATCCGCGATAGTGTAATAAGCCCGTCCGATGAGTCATCTCGATAAAAGCCGGGGTGAATTGCGGGTTCAGTTTCGAATAACGATCAAGATAAAGCAGCCCATAGAGCTGCGCGATGCGTTCTGTATCACCGGGTCGAAGTTCTTCCATCGCATCCTGCTGATAGTGCGTTTGACGCAATAGGCGTAGGTCTTGTTTGCTGTCACGCTTAGGCGCCCAATTTCGCGTTAGATCATCAGTAACATAAATCTGCCGACTCGGGAGCAATTGCCAACCATCGTGGATTAGGCTTACCGCAAGGGGTGCATCTGACCAGTGATTGATCGATCGGATGGCGATAATATGGCGGGGAAACGCCGCGACCAACCGGGCGCGGATCTCCGGGAGGTCTTTGCCATCCCAGCCATGATGCAAATTGGTCGAGAGCATCCAGTTGTTGAGATGCACAATACGGTTGATTTTAATCGCGCGCATCAGCCCGCCGGTCGCAGCGGCAAGCAGCCGGAGCGCGGGCCGCCACATCCCAGTATCAACAAGATCTAGCTCTTCCCTGGCATAAAGCGCATAGGCCGTATGCGGCAAGCAAACATAAGCGTCGCCATATTCCGCATCGTTCACGGTCAGGGGAAATATTTGCGCGCCTGCCTTCAGACCATAAACACGCGTGCGCAGATTAGCGATCATCGCCCGTGAACCGGCTTCAGCGAACGCCGTAAGATAGGCGCGTTCTAACATCGACGACCCGGGCCAGCCACCGGATGGGCCGTTGCGCGGATCGAAAATCTCGGGGATCATCGAATATCCTCGCCGTTCCATTCGATATCATCGGTGCTTTGCCGCGTGGCGGACCGGCCATGTTTGAGCCCAGCATAGAAAAACCGACTCGCATCGAACAAGGTGCCAAGGCGGCTCCAGCGATCACCGGGCAAGGCAAGCGCGTCCGCACCACGTTGCAAATCCGTGCGGAATGTCCGCCATTGGCCTCGTCGCAACGCCTGTGGCGCACCGAGCAACCACATTGCTGGCGCGAGATGTCGCGGTGCCATTGGCGCGATGACACATTCACCCTGACCCGCCAACGCGCGGGCGAGTGCTGGTGCTGCCGCAAAGAGATGAATGCCACTGACGCCGCGCGGATTGCACTCAAGCGGACGAATAACTCCCCACGGATCACGGATAACATCAAAAGATAATTGTCCGGTAAAATTGGTTTCCTTGGCAATCACGCTGCAGAATTCAAACAAATTCGGATCACTGTCCGGGTCGAAATAAAAGCTCGATGATCGGCCAAACCGCCATCGGGGCTGATAGGCCGCGAAGGCGATAATAGCGCCCTGACGCGCCGCCGACCATAGACAGATTTCAGTGCCTTGGACAAATTCCTGCACCACCCACGGTATTTCCGGCGTTGGTATAATATCTGCCAAGGCGCGGATCGTCGGGCGAACCAATGTATTGATGGCAAAGCGGGAAAATTCCGGCTTGAACACGAACGCATCAGCGTGTGGCACCCATTGCTGCAGAGCATCGCGAGTGGTGACGCGATGAGTGATCGGGGCGGCGATGCCGCAACGCTGCGCCAGGGCGGCGAATTCGACTTTTGAGTGCAAACTGCGCAATATATCGAGCGGGGGCGCGAATAAGATATCACTCACCCCCAGCGTCGCGGCCGCAGCGGCGAGGTAGAAAACCTCCTCGCACGTGGGAATGATCATGACCGGCCCGAGCTGCGCAATCAGGGCTGCGATATCGGCGGTGAACCGAGCGAAGTGCTGGCGGGGTGGAGCAAAACGATGCAATTGGGCTCGGCCAAAATGCGACAAGCGCGCAGCCCAAGGCTGAACGCAATCGGCCAAATGCGGCTCCCACCCAGCGGCCTCGAAACTATGGGCTAGGTCCAGCGCGATCGGCGCACGAGCCCCGGTGATCAGCACGGTATTCATACGCCGGTTACCTGCGCGGCACGCTCGGCGCAATGCGATGGGGTAATCAACACCTGCGGATTGCGCCGGACCAGCGCATGGAGATGGCCCAGCGTGGTGCGATAATCGTGCGTGCCACCGAGCAACGACGTGGTCAGGCGCGGCGGCGGACGATTCTCGCGGATTGCCCGGCTCGACCAGGCGGCATCAGCCGCAAGAAAATTCAACTGCCCGGATGGCGCCCGGATCGCAAGCCCAAACTGCCCCGGAGCATGGCCCGGCAGAGGCACCGCCAGCGCCGCGCCATCGCCAAACACATCGACCGCGCCCTCGAAGGGCGCCAAGTCGCGCGGGAGTGCTGTTGCGGCACAATCTTCAAAAAACCGCACCCGGTGATCGAAATCAGGCGGGATCAGCGCCCGCAGAACGCCGGCGCGCAGTGCCGACCAGTCACTCCCTCGGCGGGCAGCCTGCAGCCCGATGCGGGAGCAAATAACGCGCGCTTGGGGGAATTGGCATAGCCCGGCGATATGGTCCGCGTGAAAATGCGACAAAATCACGCAACGGATCGCCTCGGGACGGAGATTGAAGCGACCCAATTGTGCCGCGATTGTGGTTTGGGGCGTGATATCTGGCGGCGTCAGCCAGCGATAGAGACGCTGGGGAAATGGCGTAGTCGCAGCAAAGAAGGCAGGGTCGTAGCCGGTGTCAAACAGCACGGGGCCGGATTCGTGTAGAATTAGCCCTGCCAAGGCTGGAAAAATGGACGGTCGCCAACTGCCGCCGCCCAAGGTCATCGCCTCACAATGGCGGCAGAAGCCCGCTCGAATGAAATGCAGTTCACAGCGTCGCATGATCGCTCCAGGCCGTTGCCGTGCGGGCAATCGCCTCGGCAGGACTATAGCGCGGCTGCCAAGCCAAATCGTCACGGGCTGCGCGCAGGTGAAAGGTTTGGGAAAATGCCAAGCTCGAAAGGGTATAGATGGTGGCGGGTGGCTCGGGATGGCCTGGGAGGCGGGCGCAGATGAATTCGGCAACGCCGATTAGCCGTGCGGTCGGCGCAAAGGGCAGAGGCACATAGGTCGGTCGCAGACCAAAGGCCGCGAAAACCATAGTCAAAACATCAATGACCGCCAATGGCACACCGCCCGAAATATTGAATATCCGCCCACCATTACGGCCGGGTCGGGCTGCAGCAGCCAGAGTGGCTGCGGCGGCGTCCCGCACGTCAGTTAGGTCGATTTGGGCCTTGCCTTGGCGGAAAAGCGGGAATTTGCCCCGGCGAGCGACGCGCATGAGGCGGGGCAGGAGCACGGTATCATCAGGCCCTATGAGCGCCCGCGGGCGCAGCACGATCGTGGAAAAGCCGGGCTGGTTGGCCGCCAACACCCGCCGCTCCGCCGCATATTTGCTCGCCGCATACGCATTGGCGAATTTTTCCGCGACTGGGCTTGCTTCCGTTAGCGCCAGCCGATCACGCTGCTCACTATAAACCGACGGGGTGGAGATAAAGATGAATTGGTCACATGCTGCGGCCCGTGCGGCGGCGAGCAAAGCTTCCGTTGCCGTGACATTGATGCGCTGAAAATCATCGGCCCGGCCCCATGGGCTGGAGAGCGCGCCTGCATGGACCACGAAATCAATCCCAGATAGGAGTGGCGCCAGCATCTCGGGGTCGGTCAGCTCTACCGCGATAAATTCCGCCCCGGCGGCGCGCAGCCGCGCACCGGCGGTGCGGTTGCGCCCGGTGGCACGAACCCGATAGCCTTCGTCCAGCAGGGCGCGCACCAGCGCGATGCCAAGCCCGCCCGTCGCCCCGGTTACTAACGCGCGGCGCACCGGCTAATACCGCAACACAGCGCCGCCCAGCGATAGTCCCGCCGAGCTGCCGATTAATAGCGCGACATCGCCGCGCTGTAATCGTCCGGTGGCGATGGCTGCGTGGAGCGCGCTGGGAATTGAGGCGGCGATTTGGTTGCCATGATCGGCGAAAATATCAATAATTCCTTTTCGCGCTTGGGGAAATGCACGGCGCAAATGTTCAAGTGCTGCGGCGCTTGCTTGGTGCGGGATCACGAGATCAATATCATTGGGTTCTAACGCCGCTTCTGCCAATAATCGCGCCAAAAAGGCGGGAAAACGCCGAGCGGTGGCTTTGAAGACGCGTCGGCCATCCATGCGGAAGGCCGCGTTGGAGAGGAATCGTGGGAGATCATCCTGCGGGCGGATCCGCGTGCCGCCAGCCTCCAGCCGGCAGGCATCGGCATCCTCGCCATAGGTCTCGAGCCTGAACGCCCGCCAATCGGTGGTGTTCGGTCGGGCCTCCAGCACGATTGCCGCCGCGCCATCGCCAAAAATCACGGCGGCTTCGGGTGTGCTGAAATCCAGCGCGGCGGAGGCGATGTCAGCGGCGACAATCAGTGCGCGGCGCCAACGCCCGGCGGCAAAACCGAGTGCCACAATTTCGAGCGCAAGCAGAAACGAAAGACATGTGGCATTGACATCAAAGGCTGGAATTCCGCTGGTGCCCAACCCAAGCCGACGCTGGATCAGACAGGCGGTGCCGGGAATCGGCTGCTCCATAACGCCACACGCCCCAATGATAACATCGAGTTGCGCCGCCTCCCAACCCGCCTTTGCCAATGCCTGGCGCGCCGCTGATTCGCCAAGGCTGGAACTAGTTTCATCGCCCGAGGCTACCGCGCGTGCGGTGATCGCGAAGTGGCGCTGCGTCCAGCCCGGCGCCTGACCGATGCGGCAATCAATTTCATCTGAGTTCACCCGGCTGATCGGCCGGACAGCGCCGGTGCCGCAAATTTGCAATGACATGGTTAGATTTTCCCCGCAGCGACGGACAGGCCCGATATCATGGCGCGGACCAGCAGGGCGATCTGATCTTGCAAGGTCGGCAAAGCGACGGGGGCGAGCCGCTGATCGATACCGAGCGCCACCATCCCATGCACGGCGGCAAAAATGCTCCGGCTCAGCACGTGTCGACCCGCAACCGGCATCGCTGGATGTAATTGTTTCAGAGGGATCTCGATATGCGAGAAGGCGGAATCCTGTAAAGCGAGGAACCAATCGGGCACCTTCTTTCCCTCGGGAAGCCGAAAGCTAAACAGCGCGTCCCAACGATTCCGATTTTGCACGGCATAGCGCAAATAGGCCGCCGCCAATGCAAGACATTGCGTCATTGGCTCATCGCGCCGGATTGCCGCCATGTCCCGATCGATGGCGCTCAGCGTTGTGCCGTTCACCGCAAGGATCAATGCATCGAGATCGGCAAACACCGTGTAAATGGCTCCCAATGAGCAGCCCGCCCGCGCAGCCAAATCGCGCGCGCGCAGCTGCTGGAATCCGCGGGTTTCAACGACCTGTTGCGCAACGGCTAACAGGTCCGCGCGCAACCCCCGATGCCGCCGAGCCGTCGCGGAGGAGAGAGCCGACATTGATCGATATTTGCTTGACGCCACCGCACACTCCCGCCATCACCTGAACGACGTTCATGCACCGCCTTGGAACGATGTTCAAGGTTGATGCGCTTGGCACCGGATAAAAAATAAACCTCAGGGGCGCCGGTTGCTGAAGTTTTGAGCTGCTGCCGGTTTGAGAAATACGGCTTGAAGTACGACAAGGCGGTGACCTGTCTGGTCAAGGACCGCGATGCGCTGCTGACCTTCTACGATTACCCGGCCGAGCATTGGGAGCATCTGCGGACCTCCAACCCGATCGAGAGCGTGTTCGCCACCGTTCGCCATAGAACGATCCGAACCAAGGGCGCGCTGTCACAGGACACCGCCCGGCTCATGGTCTTCAAACTCGTCACTGCAGCCGCCAAAACCTGGCGCAAACTCAACGGAGAAAACCAGTTGCCCAAGGTCATCCAAGGCATTACTTTCCGCGACGGCGTCGAGGTGATCGAGACGCCAGCACAGAACGCCGCCTGATCTCCACCGTCACCCAAATTCCACCATAGCTCAGCGAGCAGCGGCGGCGAGACGTCGCGCGTAAGCGCGAACGCTGGCAGCGCTATCAGGGCCGTATCGATCCAGCACGTCTGGTTTTCATTGATGAGACTTGGGTCAAAACCAACATGGTGCGGACCCGTGGCTGGGGCCCACGCGGACAACCGGTGCGCGACGATGCACCCTATGGACATTGGAAAACGCTGACTTTCATCGCGGCGCTGAGATCGGACAGGATCGACGCACCTTATGTCTTCGACGGCCCGATCAATGGCCGTAGCTTTCTGGCTTATGTCGAACAGATCCTCGTCCCGATGTAAATTCGCTTGCAATAACGACCCCCTGAGGGGCGAAAATCGCGTCCAATT
>VFSW01004445.1_pt1 | contig 20903 bp, 29 predicted proteins | sample 5358111 | NCBI WGS metagenome assembly VFSW01 (sample SAMN11554181, study PRJNA540505) | mine drainage metagenome | isolation source: sediment from site ElyBrook_90M | place: USA: Ely Copper Mine, Vershire, VT | collected 2017
TGCTAATGTGCCAGGCTCGTAAGAGTCTCGAGGGTTCGAATCCCTCCCTCTCCGCTCCGGATATTCTTTATCGGACTGACCCGAGTGCCTTATTTTAAGCCGTCGTTTGGAACGGTTCGAATCCCTTTGCGATTTGACCTAGGAGGGATTCGAACTTTTGCTCTAAAATTAGGCACTGTGGAATTTGATAAAGCCATTGAAATCTTGAGTGCCGAGCTCGTAAAGGAAAATCCTGCATCCTTCTCTGGCACTTGGGTATATGAGAATGCGCCTCGCGCGTATCGTTTCTTTCGCCTCAATCTCAGAACTCCTACCGGTCATATCGATTGGGATGCCGTTACGCAAGTCCTCGATCCATGCCTACAACCCAAGTGGAATGGGCGTAGGCACAGAACAAAAAAGCTGTATGAAGATCCCGTTGAAGTTGAGCTTGTCTTAGCGAAATACAGAGACAAGCTGTATACCGTGATTACTGTCCTAGACGAACAGGACAAGAGGACCCGCGACCGCATTCTCGTCGCTCTCGTGCGGGTCGCCCAAAGAGGCAACGTGAGTGCTAAGGAAGAAGCGGTACGACTGATTAGGTACACGGTCGATGACTGGATTGAAAAGTACTATGTGCTCCAGCGTTGGAGCGGCTTCGGTGATCTTTTGGAAGAAGAAATAGCGGCTTGCATTCGCCGCTATCGATTCTCCGGCACCTTTCTAGGGTATGTATTTAAGACACTTGAATTTCGTGGTCGAGGTCTTGCTCCACTATATTCGCTCGACAAGCCGCTCTCTCAGCTCGGTGGCAGGACATGGGCCGAACGCGTTGTTGAGGATCCCGATACTGGTGAAATACGCATGTATCAGAATTAGTTACGCGCTGCAAGATGAAAAGTGATATATTTCTCTTAATGGATAAGACGGATATCTTAATATTTGATGTGGGATTGGGACAAAGTATTTTTGTCTATTCGCATCAGCACCCTACATACGGAATGCTTATCGATTGCGGCAATACACCGGAGTTCGATCCAGTAGATTTCCTCTTGGAAAAGGAATACATACCAAATAAGAGTCTGAGCAAGTTGGTGCTCACGAATTACGACCAAGACCATTTTTCGGGAATGCCGAATCTGCGAAGCAAGGTCGGCATCCGCACAGTGCAATTTGCACCAAACCTCACCTCGCCAGAGATTAAAGATTTAAAGGAGAAGCCGCACACGGACGCTCTGGTACAAGTCTGCCAAGTAAAGGACACTTATATATACCCAATCCCACCGGATTTTGTCCCTCCATACACCGTAAGAGCTTTCCACTTGCAGAAAGAACATCTCGATAGTTATGACACAAACAACCTCAGCCAGATTGTTTTTGTTGAACATCAAGGAACCGTCATCTGCGTATCTGGCGATCTTGAGGAGAAGGGGTGGAAGGCACTACTCATAGCAGAGCCTGATCTGAAAACGTGGTTGAGCCGAACGAACGTCTTCATTGCTTCTCACCACGGTAGAGAGAATGGTTACCATCCCGATGTATTCACGCACTGCAAACCAGAATGCATCGTCATTTCTGACAAAGATATCATTCACAATACTCAGGAGGATATGAGCTCCACATATGCAGATCATGTGGCGGGGAACGGGGTGCTTTTTAACGGCGATGTTTCGAACGTGAGAAAAGTCCTCACCACAAGGAACGACGGACACCTCTACATACAACTACTTCCTGGTGGTACAAGAGTTTACGGCAAATTCACACATGAATAGTCTGTTTAATGAATATGGCCGGAAGGCGCGATTATTTCCGGCGCTCCTGTGCTCGCTACCTTTTTTTCTGCTTTTGCATTTTGCTGTGAACCCCTACATAGGATACTCGCTAACCAATAAACTACTCATCAGTATTACCGGAGATGTTTCGTTTGTTGTGGTGTTGACCTATCTACTCGCGCAGATAAATCGCACTGTCTCGAAACTTCTTTTTGAAGACAAGACAAAATTTCCGACGACGCAGATGCTTCTGCCATCGAGCAAAGATTTGAGTGGTGATTTCAGACGGAAGATGGAAGATAAAGTCATTGCTGATTTCAATATCTCACTACCCAGCCTTGGTGAGGAACAGTCAGATTTAGGCGAGACCACAACGCGCATAAAGGAAATCGTCTCGTTGATTATCAATCGTGTAGGTAGCGGTACTCTGTTACTTCAACATAATATTGAGTACGGATTTGTTAGAAACTTAATGGGCGGATCAGTCATTGCTATGGCAGCCTCCATCGCCAGCTGTGCTCTTTTCGGTTTCGTTATAAAAAATCATACCGCCCTTGTTCTCGCCGCCGCTCTATCGATTTGTTATTTGATACCGATTCTGTTTTCAAAAATCATTCTAAAAAGTTACAGCGAAGAATACGCGCATATATTATTTCGTGAGTACATCGGGGGTTAAATATCCAGCATTATTCAATCGTTACCACCCCCTCCGTAATCTTTATCTTGCTTTTGAAGCATCCCATCAGCTCCCTCCGTTCCTCATTCGTGCCTTCCTTGAGCGTGTACTTCGCATAGGTCTTTAGATCGATGTCGGCATGCGTCTCGCCCTTGTTCGCGATGCCGAGCATACCGCGCTGAAATTTGTTGAAGCGTTTCAATTCATCTTCGAATTTCTGCTCGATGCCGAGCGTGTTGAAGTCGATCTGATCCAGGAGCTGTATCAGCTGCTCGATGAGGTCGTCCTCCTGCAAATACTTGCTGTGGCACGTATGGTTCTTTGAGCGGCCACAGCCGTAGTAGACATAGCGCTTCACAGTGCCGTCTTTGCGCGGTTTGTACTTTTCCTCTGCACTGATTCCTGATCCGCACTTGCCACACACCATGAGCTTGGTGAAGGCGAACTCATGACCCTGTCGCACGATGTTGTCGCGCTTCATCTGTACCTGCACCGCATCATAGAGTTCTTTCGACACGATCGGTTCATGCTTGCCCTGATACCAGTTGCCACTCTTCTTCGGGTATTCGAAGACGCCGTAGTAGAAGGGGTTTTGCAGATTGCGCAGGACATTTGAGAGTGCCATGTTGTGATTGCCGACCGACTTGAAGTTCAGATCGAACTTGAGCCAGTGATGGATTCTACGGCCCGACCATTTCTCATATGCCATTTTTTCAAACATCTTCTTGATGATGGGTGCACGTTCCGGATCGATAATCACCTGACACTTTTTATCCATCATCTTTTGATTCAGGTATCCGGCTGGTGCTGTACCAGGCCAGAGTCCCATCTCGACTCTCGTTCGTAGCCCACGCTTCACGTTGATGCCTCGATTGTCGTTCTCGAGCTTCGCTTGGCCTCCGAGAATCGTGAGCAGGAATTTCTCATTCGGGTTATTCCGGAAGCCCTGACTGAATGTGCGTATGTCGTGCAGGTATCCTGCGTCCATGAGATCCACGATGCGGCCGAGGTCGCCCGCGTTTCTGCTGATGCGATCAGCGGCCCACGTGAGAATACCGTTATATTTCCCAGCACGGAGTTCTTCGACGATTTCATTAAAAATCGGTCGTTGGCCGGTCTCCTTGGCCGAGTGACTCTCTCGCTTCATAGCGACCACTTCGAGCCCTTCTCGCTCTGCTAACTGCAACATTTCCTTCACTTGGCTCTCTATGCTCAAAACCTGCCGTTCTTCGCTCTCGGTGCTCTTACGGGCATAGAGGCAGTATCTGATCTTGATAGGAGCTTGTATTTGCTTGGCCGGAAACCCCACCGGCGCTTGTATTGTGTTCATACAACACCATTGATGACGCAACCCTCCCAAGGAGTCTAGAGCGGCCCAGGAACCCGAGGAGTTGATAACTTGTTGGGAGCAATCTCATGGTTGTATAATGTGAGCAATATGCAACAAGAAGAACGAATTGCAGCACAGCATTTACAACAGAACATCATAGCGAGTGCGATTATAGCGATCGGGTTTGTCTCTGCTGCTGCCATTCTTGCGTATCTCCCCAGGACGTCTTTCGCACACGCCCAGGCGGTAGATGCTAGATCACTCGTGAACAATCCGATATATACCAACGCTGATGGTAAATGCTAAGCATAGGTAATTGTTTATCACAACTGATAAACATAGATTCCAGACCCATTTGACCTTAATCATCAAGGGACTCCTTTTCGTTGTATAATAAAGCGGATGAACACAGCGGAAGACAAATCGTTTGCGATACTCAGGATAATTTTTGGAGGAGTGTGGTTAGTTGACGCATGGTTTAAATGGAGTCCATCTTTTATTAATAATTTAACCGACTACCTCACGCAAGGCGCGCAGGGTCAGCCCGCACTTGTGCAGGCTTGGATAAATCTATGGGTGAGGGGTGTGAGTGTAGACCCGCACTTATTTGCAATAATAGTGGCGATTTCTGAGACAGCGATAGCTACAGGTCTCTTGTTTGGACTATTTACGGAAATAGCAATTTTGGGAGGCATCGCTATGACCCTTGTTATTTGGTCCACGGCCGAAGGGTTCGGCGGGCCTTATGTTGCCGGATCTACAGACATCGGAGCGGCCGTCATATATGCGATCGTTTTTGTTGCTCTCTGGCTGGGCAGGTGCTGGCGATATTATAGTCTCGATTCTATTTTAAGAAAGAAAATACCCCTTCTCCATTGGTGGCGCTGGTAGAGATGTTTATCCACAGGTACCCTTTACAAATACCCTATGGGGGTATAGAGTACTCATATGTTAGACAAAAAATTGAAAGACAGATCACTTCACCGGGCGAAGATTATACGCGGGCAGCTTGATGGGCTGATTAAGGCAATCGATGCAGAGACCTACTGTGTTGATCTCCTTATGCAGTCTCGATCTATTCAAGAGGGGCTTAAAAGCCTGGACGCTTTTCTCCTTGAGAATCATTTGCGGACTCACGTAAAGCATCAGATGCAGAGTAAGGGCGAGGAGGAAAAGGCCATTAAAGAATTGATCAGGGTGTACACGTTATCAAATAAATAACACAGTATGAATAAAACATTGCTCACTTTTGTAACAATCGTCGCGTTTACTGTGTTGGCCCCGGCCACCACTCAGGCCCAAATGATGGGGGGAACAGGAAGCGCCGTCGTAAATGCCCAAACCGTGCAGGATGAGGCGACCGGCAAGGCGATTCTCGGGAAGCTGCAGTCCAATCAAACGAGCTGTTCAAACTTAACTGACGATGATTTCGATAAATTGGGTGATTACTACATGGGTCAGATGATGGGCACCTCCCACAGCACAATGGACGCGCTTATGGCTCAAAGAATTGGTGAAGATAATGATCGGCTCATGCATATCGCGCTCGGCAAGAGGCTTTCCGGGTGCGATGTCTCGGCAGCGTTCCCTGCACAGGGTGCAGGATTCCTGCCGATGATGGGCATGATGGGAGGGTGGTCGACTTCTTATGGCGGTTATCAACCTAATTATTCTATGATGGGGAATTTTGGCTATCCAAACGGTTATTCGATGATGGGCTACGGCGGTTTCTCGTCCGGATGGGTAGGAATTCTTTGGATGGTGCTGATTCTCATTGGTGCTGTCCTGTTCATACGCTGGGCAATCGGCCAATCGAGAACACGGTCGGACAACCAAAGGAAGACGGCTCTAAGCATCTTGAAAGATCGGTACGCGAAGGGAGAGATTGATCGAAAAGAATTTGAAGAGAAGAAGAAAGACTTGGCCGACTAGATGAAAGAGAAAATGTCTATGGAGTACAGCATTAGAAAACAGGTCAATCATTCCTTCGCAGATGCGGTAGCGAAAGTCAAAGAGGAGTTGTCCAAGCAGGGATTCGGTGTTTTGACTGAGATTGATGTGAAGAAGACCCTGAAAGACAAGCTCCACGTCGAATGGAGCAACTACGTGATTCTGGGAGCCTGTAATCCGCCATTTGCCTTTCAGGCGCTCCAGGCGGAGAAGGAAATCGGACTGTTTCTCCCTTGCAATGTGATTGTGTACGAGGATGGCGGCAAGGTATATGCCTCTGCTATTCGACCGACAGTAGCGATGGAAATGACACAGAATCCGGTCTTAGCCGATGTGGCTAAAAAGGTGGAAGAGAAGTTATTGGCTGTCATTAACGAGCTGTGATTATGGAAAACGCTGAACATCCATCAAGAAAAGTATTGGACGCCGTGTGCGGGATGGAACTTGATATGGAAAATGTCAGTCATTCGTTTGAACACAATGGGACTGAATATTACTTCTGTTCCGACAAGTGCAAGGGTCGCTTTATTGAAGATCCGGACGCATACGCCGGAAAAAATTAACCAAAAAAAATGAAGCTATCAAAATTAATGCATGTTATCAGCGTCGTGATGGGAATCGCCGGCGTAGTTATGTCGGCGTGGGTCGTGCTTTTCTGGCCAGACGGAGCGGTTTGGTTTGGAGCAACCAAAGGAGTGATGATGTTCTGTTCAATCACATCCCTCCTTGCCGCTATCTGGCTTCAGATTGCAACGATTCATCACATGATGCTTGAGAAGCGTGGTGAAATTATTTAATCGATCACTAGCAACTAATTCCCAATATCTTTATGGAGAAACTCGCATTAAAATCCTACGCATGGAAGTGTGTGCTTGGGGCTGAAGCAACATACGTCATTTGCGTAGCGGGCGGTTTTCTGCCACTCCGAAGCGCTGCGGGCATCGAACTGCATCATCAGCTCTTTGAGACGCTGCCTGGATTTACGTGGATTACGCCCGGAAGCTTTATACTCGGCGCGTTCTACATGTTCGTTCTCGCCTGGGTTTTTGCCGCTTATTACGTCTGGATGCACAATTCAAGTCTCGTTAGCAAATAATTATTAAACCTATGCACAATCACGGCGATAATGACGGGGGGATGAAGGGAATGATGTGGATGATGGTGATTTGCTGCGCAGCACCACTCCTCTTTATTCTCGTTTTTGGTGCAGGGGGTAAGGCAGCAGGTTTCCCGTCATGGATTGTTATCGGCGGCGTAGTGGCGATGCTCGGTGCGCACTTCTTTATGATGAGGAAGCCGCGCGGTCATTCGGGGGAAGAGAACGTTGTCGATGAGGGAGCCAAGAACACAGAAACTAAGGATGATAAAGATCATAGCTGTTGCCATTAGGCAGAGCTACACAAAGTATACGTATGCAAAATAACGCAACAAAACCGATTCTGTACGGCATTCTCGCAACCGCTCTTCTGCTTGGAGTGTACTTCGCGGTTTTGACGTTCGTTTCTGGTTGGAGTTTTACCCAAGATCAATTTTCGCAGTTCGGTTATTTCGTCGTCAGTCTCGCTGTCGGCTTCGGTATCCAGATCGGGCTGTATGCCTATCTCCGAGAACTTGTTAAAGGAATGGGCGGAGAGGGGAAAGTTTTGGGAGTGACGGGTACAACCTCCACTGCGGCCATGATCTCGTGTTGCACTCACTATTTGGTAAATTTGGTGCCTATCCTCGGAGTAACCGGACTCGCCACGTTCGTTGCGCAGTATCAGGTGAAGATTTTCTGGGTCGGTCTAGCTTTCAACATATTCGGCATCGTATTTATTAGTAGAAAGATAATCGCATTCAAAAAGCACCATGAATAAAACACTAACACTATCTGTAGTAGCTCTCGCATTTGTTGGAGGATTTCTGATTTTCTATCAAAACCGCTCTACCGAACAGAAGTCGCCAGCTCCAGAGACGGTTCAGCAAACAGGTAGCGCACAGAAATGGGAGACCAAGATTGATGATCAAGCAAACGTCAATGTAGTGATTACTCCTCTTGACCTCTCTCCGCAATCCGCAGAGTGGACATTTGATGTTGGGATGAACACTCATTCGGTCGAATTGGATCAAGACATGACTAAGGTCGCTGTTCTCGTCGATGATCAGGGGAAAGAATACAAGCCGCTTGCGTGGGCGGGACCGACGGGTGGGCACCACCGAGAAGGTACGCTTATCTTTGCCCGAATAACGCCAACACCGAAATCAATTGTATTGAAAATCACCGGGATAGCCGATGTGATCAGGACCTTTGTGTGGCAACCTTAGATTAGATAATGAACACCATGAACCATATGGATCACGAGCACCACGCAATGCAGGAAAAATCAGGAATCATCTATACCTGCCCGATGCATCCAGAGGTGCGCAGGACAGAACCGGGGAAATGTCCGGGCTGCGGTATGGATTTGATTCCCGAAGAAAAGTCCGCGGCTGTACACACTGAGCACGATATACAGGCGATGAGTCACATGGATCACGAAGCGGCGATGACGAGCCCGCAAATGGCAAAGAAAATGGAGGAGGATATGCGTCGAAGGTTCTGGGTCTCACTTGCTCTTTCAATTCCCATTTTCCTCTATTCGCCGGTCGGCGCAAATGTCTTTAAATTGGCTCTGCCGACGCCAATCCCTGTCGACTGGCTCCTGTTTATTCTTACAACCCCGATCGTGTTCTGGACGGGCTCTATTTTTATCACCGGCACGTACTATTCGCTTCGGGCAAAGAAGCTCAATATGGCGGTGCTCATTGCCACTGGCGTCTTAGCGGCTTATCTTTTCAGCGTACTGCTCACTATCATCCGCCCGGGTTCAGAGACATTTTATGAAGCGGCGGCACTTCTCGTGACCTTTGTTCTCTTCGGCCATTGGATGGAAATGAAATCTCGCCGCGGCACGTCCGACGCGCTCCGCGCCCTCTTTGATCTCGTGCCGCCGAAAGCGAATGTCATTCGGGAAGGAGTCGAATTTAGTATCCCGAGCGCCGAGATTGTTCACGATGACATCGTCATTTTGCGTCCAGGAGATAAGGTGCCAGTCGATGGTGAAATTATTGAAGGAGAAACTTCTATTGATGAATCGCTCGTGACCGGAGAGTCAATGCCGATTACTAAGACGATCGGCGCAAAGGTAATCGGCGGTTCAGTAAATCAGACCGGAACGATAAAATTCAGGGCCACACAAATCGGCTTGGAGACCGTATTGGCACAGATTATCAAGCTGGTTGAGACAGCACAGAACTCGAAAGCTCCTGGCCAGCGCATTGCCGACAAGGCTGCTGGATGGTTGGTCGTACTTGCTATCGGCTCTGGCCTCGCTGCCTTTTTGGGGTGGTACTTTATTGCCGGCGCGGGGCTTATTGTTGCTCTCACGTTCGCAGTTTCAACTGTTGTTATCGCCTGTCCAGACGCTTTGGGCTTGGCCACACCGACGGCTGTCGCAGTGGGCACGGGTATCGGTGCGAAGCACAACATCCTCATCAAAGATGCTGCGACACTTGAAAACACTTCGCGATTAACTGCAATTGTGCTCGATAAAACGGGGACGCTCACCGAAGGGAAACCAGTTGTTACCGATGTAGTCGCGTTCAATGGTTTCAGCGAACAAGAAATCTTGCGCTTCGAAGCGAGCATTGAAGCCGGGTCAAATCATCCTCTAGCGAAAGCCATTATGGAAGAAGCGACGAAGAAAGGAGCAACTCCGCTCGAGTCTATTGAGAAGTTTGAATCGGTCGCAGGACACGGGCTTAAGGCGCTCATCAAAGGGCAAGTCGTACTTGCCGGCACTGAGAAATTGCTGAGGGACAACAATATTGCTGTCGACACCGCTAGAACCATTCTGGATCGTCTCGCGGGTGAGAGTAAAACATTGAGCTTGCTCGCCGTTGACGGCAGACTCGCTGGCGTTGTTGCTGCCGCAGATACCATCAAGCCGAGCGCGAAGAAGGCAATAACCGCTCTCAAAGGACTTGGTATTGAAGTAGCTATGATCACCGGCGATCACAAAAAAGTAGCTGAGTCAGTCGGCAACAGTCTCGGCATGGACAGAGTCTTTGCAGAAGTATTGCCCGAGGACAAGGCAAAATATGTGAAGAAACTGCAGGATGAGGGGAAATTCGTCGCGATGGTGGGAGACGGCATTAATGATGCACCTGCCCTCGCGCAGGCGGATATCGGCATCGCGATCGGTGCGGGCACTGATGTGGCCATCGAGACTGCCAATATCGTGCTCATGAAATCGGATCCGTACGATATCGTGGCGGCTATACGGCTTTCAAAAGCTACAGTAACAAAAATGAAGCAGAACCTGTTCTGGGCGGCGATTTACAACATTCTCGCTATTCCGGTTGCCGCCGGGGTGTTCTACAGCACGTTCGGTTGGTCGCTTCGTCCGGAGATTTCTGCTCTTCTCATGTCGGCTTCCTCAATCATCGTCGCGACAAATGCCGTTCTTCTGAAGCGAGTGGAACCGAAATTACAGGTGTAATTATGCTATACTCACCACCAATGAAGGTCTCAACGTATGCATGGCTCATCGGCGCTGTATTTTTCGTTTTCCTTGGTAGTTTTGGGATAACGGGAGGAATGCTCTCATCAAACGAAAATGGAGTAATGTCCGGTTGCCCCTTCTCAAACGCACCCGCGCTTTGCCATATGAGCCCGATTGACCACGCCTTTACGCTCCAGACTATGCTGGCCGCTGTTCCCACGTTCAGCCTTTTTGCACTCCTGACCGCACTTCTCGTTTCATTGTCACTTGTATTTATTGCGCCCTTCCTGTGGTCAATACTTTCTGTCTTCTTTGAATCGACTACTGGGCCGTCACCTACAGCGAACAGAACAATCCCTCGGTATGCTCTCCAAGAAGCTTACGCGTCAGGCATCCTAAACTCCAAGGCATTTTAAATACTATCTGCTTCGTTTATCGGCGTACTTCGCCGTCTTTATTCGTTTATAGAGAAAGCAGATATGAAACTCAAAAAGTCTTTCCCGATTCTCGCCATAACTGTAGCTGTTGGAGGGTTGATTGCATTCGCCGTCTGGGCATCGGCTAAAGCCGATGAGAATCGTCCTGGCGAATCGTTCCCTAGTCTGGGCGGAGATCATATTGCCGTCGGGGCATCTCATCCGGCGTACAACTCCAATCCGCCAACATCGGGCTGGCATTACGCACAAGAAGCTGCATGGGGAGTGCATTCAGAAGAGTTATCCGATGAGCAGGTTCTCCACAATCTGGAGCACGGCGGCATCTGGATCTCGTACACCGGCATAGATCAAGACACTCAGACCAAAATAGAGGATCTCGTGAAGAGATACCCGGACAAGCTCATCGTGACACCGCGTGCCAAAGATGATTCCAAGATAGCAGTAGCATCCTGGGGCAGACTTATGAAGCTCGACCAATACGATGAGGCAAAGATCGTCGAGTTTATCGCAGCAAACAAGAACAAGTCGCCGGAACCTACCGCGCAATAACTGCTTATGACCACAACATCAGACTACGGACTGTGGTGGCTCGTGATACTGAACACGGCGATCTTCCTTATATTCGCCTTCAGCTTCACGCACCCAAAGACCAAGAGAGATTGGCGATCGTTCGGCGCGTTCTCGGCGTTCATCGTTGCGCTCTTTACCGAGATGTACGGATTCCCGCTCACCATCTATCTCTTCTCTGGCTGGCTCTCGAAAATGCTTCCAGGAGTCGACCTCTTTACTCACAATTCCGGACATCTTCTGGAGGACTTCATTGGCTGGGGAGGGGACCCTCATTTCGGCCCATTCCACATCTTGAGCAACATCCTGCTAGTTATTGGCTTCATTCTTCTCGCTAGTTCTTGGCGAGTACTCTACAGAGCACAGCAGGAGCACACGCTTGCCACAGAAGGCCCCTACGCGCGTATTCGCCATCCGCAATATCTCGGATTCATCATCATTATGTTTGGATTCCTTCTGCAGTGGCCGACCATCCTGACCGTCATCATGTTCCCGATCCTCGTCTTCATGTATACGCGACTCGCGAGAACAGAAGAGAATGAGGCAAAGAAAGAGTTCGGGCAAACGTGGGAAGAATACGCGCGGAACACCCCGGCGTTTATTCCTCGATTAGCAGGACCTCGATCTAACGACGACATATGGAAGCGCTCGTAGGAACATCGCTCATCGCGGCATTCGTAGCGGGTGTTGCCGCGCTCTTCGCGCCCTGCTGTATCACGGTCCTGCTCCCGTCCTATCTGGGAAATATCTTCAGGGAAAAATACAAGATATTCTTCATGACCTTCATCTTCTTCCTGGGGGTCGCAACCGTATTCCTGCCCATCGGGCTGGGAGCATCCTTCCTCGCTCAAGCCTTCAGTAAATATCACAACATCATCTTTACCGTCGGTGGTATCTTCTTGATCTTGCTCGGAGTATTGATGTTGTTCGGCAAGAAGTTCGCCACTCCGACTTCCGTGCGCGATGGTATGAAGCGACACGTATCATCCATCTATCTGCTGGGCATCTTCTCGGCGATCGCTACAACATGCTGTGCTCCAGTATTGGCCGGAGTACTCACGCTCTCGGTTGCGAGTGGCACGATCATCTGGGGCATGCTGTATACCTTGGCGTATGTCATCGGCATGACCCTGCCGCTGTTCATCATTGCAGCATTCCTCGACAAGGTGAATCTGACTGAACGATTCACGAATGCAAAAAAGACAGTCGGCATGAGGATCGGTAACTTCAGTTGGCGCATTACCGTATCGGAGTTGATATCCGGACTGATATTCCTCTTGATGGGCGGCTACATCACTTATCTGGCGTTCAGCAATAAGTTGTTCGTGCATTCCGAATATCAGGTGGATATGAATATCTGGAACGCCAAGTTCTTGCAGTCTATCAACGGATTCGTAACGCTTATTCCCGAATATCTCTGGGCGCTTATCTTCATCGGGATAATCGTCTACGTGTCCACTGTATTTATCAAGCAGTATAAGAATAAAAACCATGAATAACGTATCTCTCAAAGCTGTTGCTATAACAGCCATTATCACGCTCGGTATCGGGTACTTCCTCTTCAGGACTGCCCCGCAAAGCGTAAATCAAGCGGCCGCTGGCGATCCCATGCACAGCGGATCCGCAGTAGCCGTCAACAGCGCTCAATTAGAGTCACTCGTTGGGAAACCTATGCCAGCCATTCAGTTGACTGATAAGGATGGGAAAACATTCAGTCCTGCAGACGCGAAAGGAAAATACACGGTCCTGTTCTTTAATGAAGGTCTTATGTGCTATCCAGCCTGTTGGAATCAGATCTCTGCATTTGGTAGCGATCCGAGGTTCAATAGCAACCAGATCCAAGCCATAGCAGTCGTCACTGATCCTGCAAGTGAATGGCAGAAGGCCATAACGAAGATGCCGGAACTCGCTAAGGCAGACACGATGTTCGACACTGGTGCCAACGCTTCCAAACAGTTGGGAATGTTAACGACAGCGTCCTCCATGCACAAAGGATCGTTGCCTGGACATACGTATATCGTTATCGATAAAGAAGGGGTCGTTCGATATGTATTCGACGATCCGAATATGGCGATAGCGAACGACATGTTGTTCGGTAAGATCGGAGAATTAAAGTAATCTATGGATATGGAACAACCGACAATGGAGGAGCTTATCGAAAAAGTGCAGAGGCTCAAATCGACCGGTGAACTCGATCTTTCGATGGAGGAGGATTTGAGTATTGCGGTCATGAATCTCATCAGTCTGGAGGAACACTTCTACTTCACTGGTGCGAAAACCGGTAAGAGTAATTACTTCAGTCTGCTTGAGCAGACCCGAGAAATCAGAAAACAGCTCTTAGCAAAAATGATCGACGTGCACGAAGGCGAGACGTGGTGCATTGCGAAGCATTTGCTTGCTGCGACGATGCGGATGATAGAGGTAGGTACGAAATTGCAGTCTTCGGGAAAGAAAGAAGAATCACAAGACATGTTCAAGAAGGCGTATGAGATATTCGCGCTCTTCTGGGCGCTTCGTCTGAACCTCATTCAGGTATCGGATGTAAAGAAAATCGGAGACCAGCAGATCAACGCCCATGACAAGTCAGGCAAGCCAGCGACGACGGAAGATATTATTAGCAAACTAGTCGACTGCTGTAAGGAATAATCTATGGAAACAGAAACACACCCGCATCAAAAAAAGAGGACCTTGGAGGAAATCGTTCAAGCGTATTCGACACCCTTAAGTATCTTCGCCGCAGGAGCGCTTATCGCAATGTCTCTGTATTACGGCCAATCGGGGCGTGCACAGACTGTCTCAGTAGGAGCAAATAACCCCGCACAGCTACAAGAATCGGTTATACCAGCCGCGGGAGTCACCCTGCCAATAACGTGGGGTGATCTCGGTGCAAAATTGGTAGAGACCGGCACGATTGATCCTGCTAAATTAGAAGCCTTATATAAGGATCGTGGAGGATTCCCACCTGAACTCCAGAAGATGCTCGAAAAGAATGTGAACGAAAAAATCGTCATCACGAACAAGAACGCCGGGTACCTTCTCAACTTGCTCTGGGCGCTCGGACTCGCGAACAAGAATCCGATTCTAGAAGATAAAAATGAGATGATGAACCCGGCCTACAAGGGAGCAGGTAATTTCGCTTCAACTGGTGGCTGGACCCTTTCAACGGGCAAGCCGATGGATCACTACAACATGCACGCGCTCATCGTGCTCACGGCCGATCAGCAAGCGGTCGTAGACCGCGTCTCGCGAAACATCTACCGCCCTTGTTGTGGAAACTCTACGCACTTCCCGGATTGTAATCACGGCATGGCGATGCTCGGGCTTCTCGAACTCATGGCATCGCAAGGTGTGAGCGAACAGGATATGTACAAGACCGCGCTCGCTGTGAACTCCTTCTGGTTCCCAGAAACGTACCTCACTATCGCCACCTATATGCAGCAAAACGGTATTGCATGGAAAGATGTATCGCCACAGGAAATGTTGAGCGCACCGTATTCCAGTTCGGCTGGCTATCAAAACATCACGTCGAAGGTGACAAAGCTTCCGCAAGTCCAGAGCGGTGGCGGCTGCTCGGCTTAAACAGCCCTGTTGGTAATTCGACTTCGCAAACCCCTAGATCTAAGCTAGGGTCTACAACGATAGCCCCGAATGAGCTATCATGTTCTTGTAAACCGAATAAAGAGGCCTAAACCGGCTTGAGGATCCTTGATTCTCCCGGCATGGCCGAAAATCGCGACCAGCGTACTGAACCCGTCATCGGGGAACGCTGGTCGCGTGGCAGGGAGAAATCCTTGTCGGATCGCAAGATCCACCCGGTGGCGGGTTCAGTGCGTCTCTCCTCTGGGCATTACAAATCGCGACCAGCAAACCATGAGCACTTTCTTTTCGCTACTTTTCGTAGCGTCTGTTATCGGCCTTATCCTCTCCTTCGCCAAACCTGAACTGTTCAAATTGATACCACGATCACGCGACTTCCTCATCGCCGCAATGATTGTGACATTTCTCGGATACGCGTTTACTAGACCACTCAGTTCGTCGGTGATAGAGCCACCGACGCAGTCAGTGGCACAGACCGTAGTGGAGTCACCGGCAACGACGACTTCAGCGGCCAATCAAACAGCGTCTGCACCAAATTCTTGTGCCCAAGCGATATTCACTTCCTTCCCGAAGGTCACCGCAGCCTACGCAAAGGCATATAAGGACGGGAAAGATGCTCTCGGCACCTCTCAATACCCAAACGGCTCTGCAGGCCTTCAGGCGCTCACGGTGCCTGGCTCTGCAGCCAGTCTCTTCTCGGGTTGGCACAAGGCATGGGCTGCATACGAACCCTCCTTCTACGATTCAATCGTCAAAGCGTACACTGCTGCCTCAGACTGTTACTCAAGCATCAATCAAACGGAACCCGACACTCTCGCTACCTGGCGTGATGACATGGCCCAACTTGATAGCGATCTCAACATCTGGGGATCAGATGCGACTCAGTGGCAGATTAGCGCTACACCGACTGCACAACTGATGAAGGACGAGTCGAATGTAGATTCAGACTTTTCCTTAGTGCAAAAAGATCTGGATTCATTCAAGTAGACGCCATGAAGAAATTCATTGTGTTCTCAATTCTGTTCTTTGCCGTCACATACAGCACATCGTTTGCGGCGTATGGCGTGCAGACGAGAACATTTGGCTGCAGTGCCGACCAAGCATTGCAGGATCCTGCTTGTACGCCAGGCGCAGTGCTGACCACAGACAAGTCGATCATCTGCGTTTCTGGCTATACTCAGACCGTTCGCAACGTCACAACTGCGACCAAGAAGAAAGTGTTTAAAGAGTACGGCATCCCATGGTCGCTTCACAGCAACTACGAAGTCGATCACTTAATCAGTCTTGAGCTCGGTGGCAGCAATGATATCTCGAATTTGTGGCCAGAATCGTACGGCATCAAAAACGGCTCACGGAGCAAAGATGTTTTCGAGAATTATCTGCACCATGAAGTGTGTGCTGGGCGACTGAGTCTCTCGGCCGCTCAGCGAGAGATTTCTAGTAACTGGCTCGTGTATTACCAGCAGTGGAAACGCCCATAATCGGCTGAATGGGTTCCTAAAATATCATGTCTCTCATACCTCTCGTAATCGGGTAGCCGTCATCGCCATCGTCTTCGTCGCCAATATCCACTTTATACGGCGACTTGTATTCACCGTTCTGCTTAGAAGCTGGTTCGTCTTCGTGTATACGGGAAAACGGCTGGTATCCCTGCTGTGTATGTACCACCTCAGGCACCAACATCGACAGAGCGTCCACGAGGTCCATAAACTTCTCGCTGCCGAAGTTTACGATCTGCATGACAAGCTCCTCGTTGCCTCGCGGCGCGAACTGGATTGTGCCGTCCTTAATCTGGTGGCTGATGAGGAAAAGTCGCTCACGCTTGTCGCCGCGCGGCCTCACGCCCTCCACTAAGTATCCATTGCGTCGCAGCGCTTCAATAAGCGCTTTTTGGAACGCTACGTCTTCGGAGTAGATTTTCACCATGCCGACTTTCGAGTGCTCGGCCACCAGAGCCTTTACTTTATCCACGATGCCGTACATGCCCATGCGCTCGTTCACGGGGTACGGCAGGACGTAGATTTTCGTCTTGTCGCCCCAGCCGAACACTCGGATTGAGACTATCGCCGTACATGCGGCTCGTTTGTCTTCCGATATCGCTGGATCTATGCCGATGAATGTGCCGCGGAACTCGTTCGCGCGCGTCGGAGGCGGGCTGTCACAGTATTGTATCCACTCAGGATGCACCACCCGTTCGTGATCGGATACGATCCTGAGCAGGAACTCCTGCGCCCATGCCTTGTCATTGCCGACACGCATACGCTCTGCCTCAATCGCAGCCTCATTCGGATATTTTCCTTTCCATAAGATAGAACCACCAGCATCCATGAGTGGGTACTCTCTGTACACACCATCGCGCTTACTGGCCAGGATATCTTCCTTAAACCGTATCAGCACCGAATCTTCATGGAGTAATGTGCCGAGGAGTACCACGCGTAATTTATCCAGATCTCCGGCCGGAATGGTGTCCCGCGCCAACCAATCATATGTCTGGTTCCTCCCGTCAATTGTTCGCACAGAATTACTATCTTCGATATCATCAGCAATAATGAGGTCTGGCCGGTACTGTTTGTATCGAATACCGCGAAGGTCTTGCTCGACCGAAGCGAAGATAATCTGGGCGTCATATTTAGGGAGTTCAATTGCAGAACCCCATTGAGACTCGCTCGTCTGAAGTGGCCCTCGGTCGCCTCGAAGCAACTTATTAGTTTCCATCTCCTTACGAGTGTTCATGAAGTGCTGTTTAGCTTTCGCCTGTGTCCGGCTGGCAATGATGACGAAATGTTTCTTTTGCACACCAAGAACACTCCATACGGCTAGTGCGGTGTTCATGATCGCCGACTTAGCACTGTTACGCGCACCCATAATCACAATGGTCTTATTGTGCTCGTCCTCCGCTAGATGGAACATCTCCATATGGAACGGAGCGAATGGATATCGGATGTAGTGACTAAAGTACGTTCCGAAGAATAGACGCAGACTTTGTGAGCCGAGTGCCCGGCGGACATTCTGATCAGTGATCATCAGGTCAATGACCGATTGAATTTCTTTATCAGATCCCATGGTTTTGCTGGATTGGCAACGACACTAATTGCAGTGCGTTTCGCACCAATACCTCTTGCTCAAGGGAGAGAACGAATTCCTGTTCAACCTGAGCAGTGACTTGTAATTTATTGGCATAGTCGGCGTGATGCTTCTCAAGCCAGAATTTTATGGCCCCGAGATTTTTATCCTTGATAGCGGAGATAAGCTGGGCGATAGCGATGTCACTTATGAGACTGTTTCCTTCAGTGAGTGCTGTTTCAACCTTTGTCGCAAATTCCTTGTCTTCTTTCCAGCGGTAGAAGGTTGCTTTGCTGATGCCCGAATGCTCGATTGCAATTTGGATGACTGGATTCTTTTCGAGAATCCCAAGGAACTTTTCTTTGTCCTTCTTGATTCGAGAATCAACCGTTTTTCTTTGTTGTGCTTTCATATATTTTGACGGATTTCTTGTTGGTTAATTTCTCCCACCGATCAATCACGGTTAGGCAATACTCTAGATCGACCTCCACTGCAAAGCACTGACGTTTTGTCTGTTCACAAGCAAGAAGTGCAGTCCCGCTTCCGAGGAAGCCATCGAATACGGCGCCGCCAATCTCGGTGCTATTGAGTACAAGTCGACGAATGAGATTGATCGGCTTGGTGGTCGGATGCAGTGTGCTTTTAGCGGGACGCGGACAGAATAAGACTGACTTATCCTTAGAGTGACAGAACTTGTGTGTACCGTACCAGCCGTAAATGATTAACTCGTGCTGAGGGGCGTAGTCGAGCCGGCCGATGACTGACTGTTGTTTTACCCACACCAAGAGCTGTGCCACCTTGAATCCGGTATCGACCATACCGTCGCGCAGAGACCAAACCATTTTGTCGGCGTTAAAGATATACACGCTGTTTTTCTTAGCGAGGTACGGTAGTATCGCCTCAAGCCACTCCTTGCTGAATTGCCGGTACTCCGCATCTGATTGGAGCTGGTCGCCCGCAATGTCTTTATCCTTTGCGAGGGTACGGAAGTTACGCTTTGATTCCACCACTGACACGCCATAGGGAGGGTCACTACAGATGAGGTCAACCTTCTGCTCACCCAAGAGTTTCTTGAGAAGCTTCGGGTCACGGCAATCGCCACATGCAAGTCGATGATCACCGAGCTGCCAGATGGTGCCAGGCTTAATTGAGTTTTCGAGCTTTTTTGCCGCTGATTTTTTCATATCTATTTTTTATTAGCGTTGCGAATATAGGATCAACTTCACACAAGAACGCTCTGCGTTTCATTTGCTCGCAAGCCACCATCAAGCTCCCCGAGCCTGCTGTTAAGTCGAGCACCGAGTCACCGACGCGAGTGCAGCGTCGTAGAGCCTTCTCATGGAGAGATGGTGGTTTTTGCGTGGGGTGTAAGTACTGGGTTGCAGGTAGCCGCTTTGCTAGCCAGATTGAATAGAGGTCGATAATTTCATCGAGTACGCGAGCACCGCTACCAACCTCTTTGTTAGCGATCGTATTGAGGTTCTTGATGCGGTCGTTGATGTAAGGGACACCAATCGTCCCGTACACAGCAAATTCGGTACATTTGTTGAATGCCACCTTAGGTGTGGGCATTGCGTTGTCTTTCACCCACACACACAGTCGTTTGGAGTCGATGCCGAGCTCTTGGTAGAGCTGCTGCAGTAGCCACACCCAGCGCTCGTCGCACCAGAAGATGTAGTGTGCGTCTGTCTTACTTACGGCGATACTGTTTTGGATTAGGGATTTCATAAACGCGCGATATTCGTCGAGCGTTTTGTCATCTTTTTCAGCCCCGCCGTACTTTCCGTTTTTGCCCTGGTACGAGTATTTTATGTTGAAGGGTCCGTCGACATCTACGAAGTCGATACGAGTATCGCCGACCAGCTTACGCACCAACACCTCGTCCGTCGCGTCTGCACAAAGAAGTCGATGCTCGCCGAGTTGCAGAAGATCACCGAGGTTTACCGTCGGCTTTTTGATTTTTGCAAGCTCGGTAATTTCATCGAATCCGTCGTCTTCAATTTCGAGCTGATCATCCCAAAGGTGCGACAGATCGTCTTCACCCAAGAGGTCAAGCAGAAGACCTTGATCAAATTCGCGCAAGCGTTCGAAATTCCACTCTCCGCGCAGCGCATTACTCGCGATGAGGTACCGATCGAATTCTTTTTTGGTGAGTTTCCGGTTCGGCACTCGGACATCGATTTCCGTGTCGCCCATGCCCGTCTCCATCATCGCCTGATGACGGTGTGCGCCCGCGACGATGGTGCCGTCGATATCAACGACTATGATCTCGACGTACCCGTCACGCGCCATGCTTTTCTTTAATTTGCTGAACTGAACCGCCGTGTTGATGTTCGGGTTATCTTCGCGTGGGACGAGGTCTCCAACGCGTCTTTTCTCGGTGTGCCATTCGAGTTTCTCTTTTTTCATAAGGTGAGTTGGTTATTGCTACATGGATAGCGAACAAACACAAAAGAGGCGCTTATGTATAAGCGCCTCTTTTGTCATGGGAGTGTACTCAGGGCAATTTCAAAAGCGCCTAAATTAATAAGCGATTTTGAAACTACTCCGAAAATCTAATGAAAACCCATTAGACAATTGTTTCAAGGACGTATCTAGAATAACGAAGAATTCGATCCAACGCGGGTACGGAACGTCCTTTCCTTCGCGGATCTCTCCTGAAGGATCTGATATTTATTTGTGAATGTGCGCTACCTACTCAGTAGTATAGCGCCCCTTGCTCCTTATCCGCAATGGCCTTATGCCTGACCCCGTTCTCTCGAAGGAGAAACGAGCCAAGCGAGAGGCCAAGAAACAAGTGAGAATGAGACACCGAAAAATGCCCGAAAACGTCTCATTAGTCTCATTTGTGAAAAAACATACTCTAGACCCGAGTGCCTCGGGAAGTTCCAGAAAAATACGCTAGAATACCCTTATGTTGCTTGATCCCAGAAGTTTGAAGCCCTAGTAGCCCGCCCGTACTGAAACCGGAAGTTTCGAATCCCCTTTCAGACTGTCTGTTTCGAA
>VFSW01004446.1_pt1 | contig 20901 bp, 18 predicted proteins | sample 5358111 | NCBI WGS metagenome assembly VFSW01 (sample SAMN11554181, study PRJNA540505) | mine drainage metagenome | isolation source: sediment from site ElyBrook_90M | place: USA: Ely Copper Mine, Vershire, VT | collected 2017
TAGCTTGCGCACCTTAATGCCTCCCGTCTCATCGGGGAACTAGGAAGCGTGAACCTATTGAGGCCGCTACTTATCACAGAACACATTTGCTTCGATCAGGAGCTGTTTTCAATCCCATGAAGTTGCGGAACGCGGCCAGGGCAACCAAGAACTCCTTATGTTTTCGAGCGGAAGAAGAAACTGAGCGTCTGTGTGGAAAGAGGGGCCATGCTGTCAATAGAGGGAAGCAGCCCGGGCGTTCTTCCGGCGAGTAACTTCAGGAGGCGAGAAATGAGATTGATTTGTGATGTGACTGGGCGACGAATGATGGGCTTTCTCCAAGTGTTGCTTTCCTTCACGCTGGGCTTCGCGCTCTTTGTACCGGGCGCGCATGCACAGGCACAGCAAGCAGGCCAAAACTCCGCCGAACAGAAGCCCGGCTCAGAGCCGTACCAGACTCTTTACCTGACAAACCTGACTCAGCCGAGCGACGCTAACGAAATTATGACCGCCCTCCGCAATATGCTCCCCAGGGCCAAGCTATATTACGTTGACGCCGAGAATGCCATCTCTCTGCGCGGTTCACAAGACGATCTTCTGCTTGCGCAAAGAATGCTCTCCGATCTAGATCGGCCAAGGCGGCTCTATCGTCTCACGTACACGATCACGCAGACTGATAACGGCAAGCGCATCGGGTCGCAACATTACTCACTCATTGTGCTCTCGGGAGGCAAGGCGGTTCTCAGGCAAGGCAGTCGGGTACCCATTGTGACCGGGGGCGTCAACGGGGGGACCGCAAGCCAAAATTTTCAGGTTCAATATCTCGATGTGGGGCTGAATATTGAAGCGCATCTGGATGGCGAGAGATTGAATTCGAAAGTGGAGCAATCAAGCCTTGCCGTGGAGAAGTCGGGTTTGGGAGTGCAAGACCCGGTGATTCACCAGACTGTGCTTGAAGGAACGATGAGCCTGGTCGAAGGCAAGCCGTTGGTTCTGGGAGCGCTCGATATCCCAGGGAGCACTCAGCATCGCGAAATCGAGGTGGTTTCAGAGCTTGTTCGCTAGATAGGAAAGGCAAATAACGTCTGACGCTGCAAGTTTCATTTTGCGGGGCTCTGCCGGCCTCTGCTTCCCGTCTCTAATTCTTGCTGCCTTATTTGCCGCAGCCGTCACTCTGGTTGCCTGCGCGTTCCCGCGGTGCTCAAGTAGAATGATTGCGACCATGACCGCAGCGACAATCGGCGATGATTGGGTTGGGCGCCTTGTTGACGGGAGGTTTACCCTTCTGCAGAGGCTGGGCGGCTCTGCGCACAGCGGTGTGTTCCTGACGGAGCTGTCTGGTTATCCGCCGAAGAAGGCCGCCATCAAGCTTTTTCCGGCGGATGCCGAGGACGCTGAGGCACGCGTCGCAGGCTGGGAGCTGGCCAGGAACCTCTCGCATCCTCATCTGATGCGCCTGCTCGATACCGGACATTGCCAGATCGACGGCATTGCGCTCTTCTACACCGTGACAGAGTATGCCGAAGAGGTCCTCGCGGGAATTCTGCCGGAGCGAGCCCTGACGCCCGACGAAGCCAAAGAGATGCTCGGCCCAGTGCTTGATGCGCTTGGCTATTTGCACGCAAAGGGACTGGTGCATGGCCGTCTCAAGCCCTCCAACATCTTTGTCGTCGAAAATCAGTTGAAGCTCTTCGCGGACGGTCTGTGGGCTGCGGGCACGGGTCGGATCGGACTTCCTTCGCCAACTATCTTTGACGCGCCGGAACTCGCCTCCGGCACGATCTCTCCGGCCGCGGATTCCTGGTCGCTCGGCGTCACCATTGTCGAATCGCTCACCCAGCATCCGCCGCTCTGGCGCAGTCCCACGCAGCGAGAGGTGGTGGTGCCGGAGTCCATTCCAGAGCCACTAGCAGGCATTGCACGGGAGTGCCTCCAGCTTGATCCCGCGCGCCGCTGCACGCTCGCTAGCGTGCAGGCCCGTCTCGCACCGCCGCAGGCACTTCCCAGTCCACCCAGCAGGCCGCAGCCTCTTCCCGTTGCAGCACGCACAACGCCAGGCGCCTCGTCTGGCAGGTGGCGTCGGCCGGTGATCGTCGTCGCCGTGCTCGCGCTTGCTGCGTTCATCGCCATCTTGCAGATGCGATCGCACAAGGGCCAGCCGCCGGCAGTCAGCCAGACACCTGCACCAAAGACTGCGGCAGCTTCGCCGCCAGCGCCCGACGCTGCCCCACCGCAAGCGCCGGTTCCCAACGCGGAAGGACCCAAAGGAGCCACGCGGAAGGGCGCCGTTGCGGACCAGGTGCTGCCCGACGTCCTGCCCAGTGCAAGGGAATCCATTCAAGGCAAGGTGGCCTTGACAATACGGGTCAGCGTTGATCCAGACGGCAATGTTTCAGATGCCACGCTGGCCTCGGCGGGGCCAAGCAAGTATTTCGCCAAGGTGGCTCTTGAAGCGGCACGCAAATGGAAGTTCAAGCCTGCGCAGGTGGATGGCCGAACCGTCGCGAGCGCCTGGGTTCTGCAATTCGTGTTCAGGCAGACTGGAACCCAGGTCACTCCCGTCGAAGTGGCGCCCTAGGCGTTGTGCTAGCGAGAGACGGCTTCCTCTTCCGTCACTCCCGTGGGCATGGGCGCTTGCGCAGCCGCGGCCTTCTCATCCCGAAGGGCCTTGAAGGCGCGATACACAAATGAGCCCATGTACCAGCCGTCAATGTACTGGAACGGTGTCTCGCCGGTGGTGTAATGGCCGCAGGGCAGCACGCGCGGCTCAAAATTGAGCCCCACGCGCCGGAACGCCTCCACCACTTTGAGCGAGTACTCCTTGGGGAAGGTCAGGTCGTAGTTGGCATAGACGACCAGGGCGCGTTTGTCGCCTCCACCGGCCGCTTCGCTCACAATGCGGTCAAAGTAGCTGACCGGGCTGACGGCCGACCACAGCGCGCGCATCCGTTCCTGGGTCAGGCCCGCATCTTCCAGCGCCGCACGGATGTGTCGCGTGCTCTGCCCCGCCCACACCACATCGCCGAACGAGGTTGATGCATGATTGAATGCATTCACGCGCAGCCGCGCGTCATGCGCGCTGGCCAGAAAGGCATAGCAGGAACCGAGGCTCGTACCCAGCACGCCAAAGTGCTCGTAGCCCTGCTCCTCCAGCCAGTCGACGCAGCAGCGAATATCCACCACCGCCTGGCGGCATGCGGAGAGCGTGCGCCCGACGTTCGCGCTGACTGCATAGTCAGACCGTTCCAGTTCCGTGGGCCTGCGAATGTCGTGATACGGCTTTGAGAGCCGGAGCGCCGAAATTCCCATGCGATTGAAGATTGCGCAGAGCGCGTTGTGGCTGAAGGCGTCCGCGTTCCATTGCGGCAGCACCACTATGGCCTGCTTTGGCCGCTTCGGGTTGCTGTGCCCCGGCGCGGGATACCAGCGGGCATTTGCCAGGTCATTTTCTGGATAGGGCGTGCGCTCCGGCGAGGTGAAGCGCAGATACTGTGCCTTGGGAATCTTTCCCTCCGCGGCCTTCTGCTTGATGGCCGCGTCCTTGGCCATCGTCTCCGGGCGCACATTGGTCGGGAAGAGTTCCGGGTGCCGCTCTTCCAGGCGGAAGTCCGTGGGCCGCTCGTAGCTGAAGAAGCTGTCGCTGTGGCGGATCAGCAGCTCATTGATGCGCACCATGGCTGCTTCGGCCGCAGCATCGTCGCGCAGCACCTCGCGGCCGGGCAACGCCGCGCCCAACCCGTGCGATTCAAGGAAGGGAGCGATCCAGTCAAAGCCCCACTCCAGCGGCCGCACCACGCGGTTTTCGTCGCGCGTCGTCAGCCGCGTTTCCCACCCATACATCCAGCGCGCGTAGAGTCTTCTCAGCATGGCCCTGCGAAGATTTTATCAGTGTGCGGTGTGCAGAGCCTTAATTCGCGCCCATGCGCATCGCCACCATCTTCCACTGCCCGCCGTCGTAGAACAGCAGCCCAAAGGCGTGCATGGCGGTTCCGGTGGCAATGGTCGATCCGCCTTCCATCGTCGTGCTGCCCTGCTGGAAGACGGTGACGGTTGTTGCTCCGGTCAGCGTGGTGAATGCCGAGTCGGATGGCAGCGTCATGGCAAAGCTCATCGCTGTGCCGCTGGTGAGCGAGACAGGGGCTGTGCCCGTGATGCCCTGCGGCTCCAGTGCGACCTCACTTGCCGTGATGGTGCCCGCCATTGAGCCACCGCCCATCATGCCGCCGCCCATGCCGCCGCTCATCATGCCGGTAGAGCTGATCGGCATCACGCTCTGCCCTGCATAGATGTGGCTGGCGTCAAAGACCGGCGTGAACGGCAGAGCCGTCATATCCATGCCATCTTCATCCATCTCATAGGTCGTGCTTGTGCCCAGATTGACCGCTACCCCTGCGGAAAAGTACGAGGACATCATGCCTGTACCGGCGCCGTTCTGCATCACCATGGTGAGCGCAGTGGCCGGTTGTCCCGTCACTGCGGTCACAATGCCCCCGCCCATCATGCCGCCGGAGCCGATCATCGATTGCACCTTGGTCGCCAGCAGCGAACCATCCGACTGCATCGTCGCATCCACCAGCGCCAGCATCCCGCTGCCCATCGCGCTCATGCTGGTGCCGTCAAACGTCGTCGAGGAGTTGGTGGCAAAGGTAAACGACTGTGCCGCCTGCATTGAGGTCATAGTGAACGAACTGCCCGAAACGCCGGAGATCATGCCCATCATCTGATTGATGCCGCCATCGGCGTAGTCCATCGGATTGCCCGAACCCTGCGCGCCCGAGGTCACATGAAAGACAGGATTCATGCTCAGGGCGCCACTTGAGCTCTGCGTCACCGAGCTGGCCAGATCCAGATCAAAACCCATTGCCATCGGTGTAGAGTCCACCGTGATCGGGCTGGTAAAGGTTACGCTGCCCGTGATCGGCCCGGAGATCGTCGCCTGCACCGGGGCCTTGGTTGTGGGGTCCATGTACATTACCGTCGCCGAGCCGATGTTGACAGTAGCGCCCGTGTAGCTGCCTTGCGGCGCACTTACCATGGCCAGCGGCTGCATCGTCCCCATCAGATGCATCATTTCCATCGGTGTCGAGGTCGAAACCACTGTTGCGCTTCCGTTGCTCCCGGTCAGCGTCATCGAGCTGATATTCATCGAGAAGGCGAGCATCCAGTCCGCGGGCGAGTCGCCCATGTTGACCTGGACCATCGTTTTGGCTGTGGGTGTAGGTGTGGGATTTGTTCCTGTGCTCGCGGAGCTGCCGCCTCCGCACGCGCTCAAAACAAGGGTAAGAAGAATGGCAAAACAGACGGCTGCAACGCGCAGCGAGTCCTGATGCAGAAAAAGGCGTGGCCTAGGTGTACCCATTGTGTCCTCCAGGGGGAAGCAAGAGATGCATGGAGTGGGCGCCAAGACCTTGCAGGCGATCCATACAGTGCTTCAGGAGTCGCCATGCCCGCTTGCTTACTCAGTCTGTATTCTTGCCGGAAGCGGGAAAGGCTGTCAGTGATCTAAATCACCCGCACAAATAAAGAGGTGAGACACCACTCCCAGGCCGCGACAAGGCACTGTTTTATCGTCGTCAAGGATGCCTGGCTCAATTTGCGGGTCCAACCGGAATCGTTGACGCCAGCTCGATTTCTCGATATAGTCACCTCTATGAGTCTGTGTCCCACTCCGGCTGCTTGTTGCGCGTGTTGTTGCGTGCCGCGCCGGATTGTGGGGTAAGAAGTAAGATTTAGACTCAGTACCACCCCCCCATCAGCCCGCGCCGCAGCCTGTCTGCCGCCGCGGGCTTTTTCTTTTTCCTGCACAAACCAAACGGAGAGATTGCATGACAGCGATCGTGAGCGAGCCACTAAGTCTTGCGGAATCAGACCAGAGACAGCACATTGGCGCTATCGGGCTTGCCCCTGAAGCCAGCCGCCCCGCAGTGCCGGATCGCGCCTCTGCGCTTGACCGCCTCAACCACATCCAACTGCTTGAGGCAGAAAGCATTCACATCATTCGCGAGGTGGCGGCGGAGTTTCAAAAGCCCGTGATGCTCTACTCCATCGGCAAGGACTCGTCGGTGATGCTGCGCCTGGCGCAGAAGGCCTTTTATCCCGCGCCGATTCCGTTCCCGTTGCTGCATGTGGATACGGGCTATAAGTTCCGCGAGATGATTGAATTCCGCGATCGTTACACGGCTGAGCTGGGCGTGAAGCTGCTTGTGTGGCGCAATGAAGAAGCCCTGGCGGAGGGCGCAAACCCCGTGCAACTGGGAACCCAGCGCTGCTGCGGACTGCTGAAGACCCAGGCGTTGCTTGACGGTCTGCGCGCGCACGGATTTGATGCGGCCTTTGGCGGCGCACGCCGCGATGAAGAAAAATCTCGTGCCAAGGAGCGCATCTTCTCCTTCCGCGACGGTGCAGGCCAGTGGGACCCGAAAAATCAGCGCCCGGAGTTGTGGAATCTCTTCAATGGACGCATCGGCCCGCGCGAGAGCATCCGCGTCTTCCCGCTTTCCAACTGGACCGAACTGGACATATGGCACTACATCCATCTGGAGAAGATTCCCATTGTGCCGCTGTATCTGGCGAAAGAACGCCGCATGCTGGTACGCGCCGACAGCCTGATTCCCGTGGAGCAGTCTTTCGTGAAGGGCCTTCCCGGCGAAGAGCAATGGGTGAAGTGCCGCCTGCGCTCCCTCGGTTGCAGCCCCTGCACGGGCGCCATCCGCTCCGATGCAGACACGGTGCCAAAGATTATTGCGGAACTGGTCCAGATGCGGAACTCGGAACGCGCCAACCGCATCATCGACCACGACCAGGAAGGCTCCATGGAGCTGAAGAAGCGTGAGGGATATTTCTGATGGTTTCTGCCATGGACAATACTGCGGTTGCCGCTCTGCAGCCTGACGATTCGGATCTCCGCATCGAAGAACAGCTTGCCGTCGAGCGCGCGAAAGACCTGCTGCGCTTCAGCACGGCGGGTAGCGTGGATGACGGCAAGTCCACACTGATCGGCCGTCTGCTCTATGACTCGCGCAACGTCTACGACGACCATGTGCGCGCTGTGACGCATAACGCTGCCATTGATTTTGCGCAGCTCACCGACGGACTGCGCGCGGAGCGAGAGCAGGGCATCACCATCGACGTGGCGTACCGATTCTTCTCGACGACGAAGCGCAAGTTCATTATTGCCGATACGCCCGGTCACGAGCAGTACACCCGCAACATGGCCACCGGCGCATCCACGGCCGATGTGGCCATTGTGCTTGTGGATGCGCGCAAAGGCATCCTCGACCAGACGCGGCGGCACGCCTGCATCGCCGCGCTGCTTGGCATTCCAGTGGTCATTGCCGCGGTCAACAAGATGGACCTTGTTGGCTTCTCCCAACAGGTCTTCGACGACCATCGCCGCTCGCTTCTCGCGCTCGCCGGTCAGCTGGAGATTCCCGAACTGATCGCCGTTCCCGTCAGCGCGCTCGATGGAGACAACGTTGTGCATCGCAGTGAGCGAATGAGCTGGTACAACGGGCCAAGTCTGCTCGAACTGCTGGAAACTGTTCCGCTGGCCATCGAGCGCTCCCACGCCGGCTTGCGCTTTCCAGTGCAGCGCGTACTGCGTCCGCACCAGGATTTCCGCGGCTTCGCCGGCCAGATCACCGCAGGGACGGTGCGGCCCGGCGATGAAGTGGTTGCCCTGCCCTCCGGCTTTCGCACGCGCGTTCGCTCCATTACCACGTGGGAGGGCGATCTGGACGTGGCGCGTGCCCCCCAGTCTGTCGTCCTCACTCTCGAAGATGAAACCGACGTCAGCCGTGGCGAGATGCTCGCGTCGGTCGCCGATTCTCCGCATCGGACCAGGCACTTTGAGGCAACCGTCGTCTGGATGCACGCAAAGCCTCTTCGGCCCGGATCCACCTATCTGCTGAAGCACACCAGCCAGACGGTACGCGCGCAGGTCGTCGAAATTCGCTCGCGCATCCACGTCGAACAGCTCGAACATCACCCAGCGGAGCAGCTCGCGCTCAACGACATCGGGCAGGTTGTTATCGAAACCAGCCGTCCGCTGCTTGCCGACCTCTACCGCGACAGCCGTGCCACCGGCAGCCTGATCCTGATTGATCCGGAAGACAACGTCACCGCGGGTGCGGGTATGATTCGCAGCATTGCGGATGCGGCTGAAGCAGAGTCGCAAATCAATCGCGCCACGCGCGGCGTGCTGGCCCTTGGCAATCGCGCGGAGCTGGCCGCGCAGCTCGAACGGTCTTTGCTGCAAGCCGGCGCCGTCGTCCTTCGCACGCGCGTTCCCTTGTCGCCCTCTTTAATTGCCTTGGCCCGCCTTGGCGCTTTCCTGCTGGTCGAGAGCGACGACCCTGTCCCCATTACGCTCACGCCGGTGCGAGGGGCGAACACCACTCCCCACGAGCTCGCGCTGGATGAACCAGACGAGATACTCAATGAAATTCAGCGCCTCGGCGCGATTCCCAATGGAGAAGATGACAATGACGACGGACTGGGTATCTGAGATCGAAGAGCGCGCAAGCACGGTAAGGCGGTTTCTAGGCGAACGCCTGGCGCACGCATCGGATGTCTGCGTCACCAGCAGCTTTCAGACCGAGGATGTGGTGGTGCTGCATATGGTGCGCGAGATTCTTCCGCATGTTCCGGTGCTCTTTCTTGAGACCGGCTATCACTTTCCTGAGACGCTCGCCTATCGTGACCGCATTGCAGCGGAGTGGCAGTTGAACCTCATCAATGTTCTTCCCGAGCGCACGGTAGCCGAGCAGGAAGCTGAGTTCGGCATTCTCCACCAGAGCGCACCTGACCGCTGCTGCGCGCTGCGCAAGGTTGAGCCGCTCTTCCGCTCGCTTGTTCCCTATCGCGTGTGGATCACGGGACTCCGCCGCCAGCAATCCAAGTCGCGCGCCAACCTGCAGGTCGAGGAAGGCTTCACGCTGCCTGGGGGGCACATACTGGCCAAGCTCAGCCCGCTCGCCGAGTGGACCACACGCGATGTGGGCCTCTACGCCGAAGCGCATGGCATTCCGCTGCTGCCGCTGTATGCGCAGGGCTACACCAGCATCGGCTGCGCGCCCTGCACCAGCCTGCCCTTCGACGCCGGCGACCCGCGCTCCGGTCGCTGGTCCGGCCGCAAGCTCGAGTGCGGCATTCACATCCAGGCTTCGTAAGGCGCGGGCATCGTAGACGCGGAGTGTGCAATGGATTTTCTTCTGGGCTTCTTGATTGCCGCCATGATCGCCATGAGTGGCGTAGGCGCGGGCACGGTAACAGCGCCGCTGCTCATCCTGCTTCTGCATCTTCCCGCAGAGGCAGCGGTAGGGACGGCGCTGGCCTTCTCGGCAGCAATCAAGCTGGTGGTGGTGCCGGTGCAGGTAGTGCGCCGCAACGTTTCATGGCGCACGCTCGCCATCATGCTGGCCACGGGACTTCCGGGCGTCGTGCTGGGCACGCTGCTCTTTCGCCGTCTGGCCCACAACCAGGCCGATGCGCTGTGGCTCTACCTCGCTCTCGGCGTCATGATTGCAATTCCCTCGGCCTGGCATATCTACCGGCACTTCCGCCCTGCCGCCGTGCATGACGGCCATGCAAATCGTCCTGGCTTGCTGGCCCTTGCCATGCTGCCCGTCGGTGCCGAGGTCGGCTTTTCGTCCTCCGGCGCTGGCGCGCTGGGCACGCTGGCGTTGATGGGCTTTACACCGCTCGGAATCGAGCGCATCGTTGGAACCGATCTTGCCTTCGGGCTGTGCCTTGCCCTGGTGGGCGGAGGATTGCATCTGAGCCAGGGCGGCATCGACTTGGCCCTGCTGGAAAGACTCGTCGCAGGCGGCTTGCTTGGCGCTGTGGCGGGAACCAGTCTGGCCTCCCGCATTCCGGCTCGGGCCATGCGCCTGGCTCTCTCACTGTGGATGCTCGCCATGGGCATGCAGCTCTGCTGGCAGGCAATTGCTCAGGCAGGCATTTAGGCCTTGGGGCGCTTCATCGCGCGTGAGGGAAGGGCTGCACCGCCGTCCTTTGGGCCGCCGTGATCCCCAATACGGGACAGGTATTTACGGCTTCCCGTTCGCAGTCGCAGGGACCTTGGACGTAATCCCGCGCAGGAAGAACTCCCGCAAGATATTGGTTCCCGCGTCTCCCGCGGTTTCAATCAGCCCGTTTGTCAGCGTGAGCGACGCTCCGCGGCTGGTGGAGGGGTAGTAGATATTGGAGATGCCGCCTGCGGCGAAATTGCCCAGAATGTGCGAGTAGTTCGGCTGCCAGTGTCCATTGTCCCCCCTGGTAATAAAGGCAGCGGCAATCGCATAAAGCAGCCTGGTGCGGGTGCTGCCTGACCCCCGGTAGAAATAGCGTGGGTCCTGACGGAACAGCGACGGGAAGACCGCGCCGCCCAGCATCCTTCCCGAAAAATCGTTGGCGTAGGCAGCGCCGAACCGCTTTGCGTAGCCCTCCACACCTGACCCATAGCCGGGGAAAATGTTGTTGAACTGTTCGAAGCCTGCCACCCCGCCAGCTCCCAGAAAGGAGACTGGGTCTGTTACGGCCCGAAAGGCGAGGTGAAACTTCTGCTTTGCGCCCATGGGCGGCGCATTCCAGTCATAGCTGCTGTAGAAGTTTGGGAAAACACCCAGCACGCGCTGTTGGACGGCGATGTGCACTTGCTGCTGGGCAAGCTCTTCTTTGTCGCCAATGACGGTCACGTCGGTGGTGGTGGCGGCCATCGGTAGCAGAACCTGCGAAACAATTCGAAATTCGCCCGCATAGAGCTTGATCTCTTCCGAAACAAAGGTCCCCATGCCTGAGCCCGTCACCGTGATGCGGTAGGTTCCGGCAGAAAGCCCGGCAAAGTTAAACTCGCCATTGCTTCCCGTTTGCAGCACTCGAACTTCGGATTCGCCCCGTTGCGATAGCTCGACACGCGCACCTTGAACCTCTGACCCGTTGGCGTCGATCACCGTGCCGGAGATGACAGCATTGGATTTCGGAGCAGAAACTGCGTTTTCCGGAGTGCCTTCCGCAACTGCAACTCCGGGCGCGTCCGGCAGGCCCGCGTTGCTCGCTACGGGGATGCCGGCTTGTTGCGCCAGAAGGCTCAGCGACGATAATCCGAGAATGAAGGCCGTAACAAGCGTGCGGAGCATCAGGGGGCTCCGGTCAAGATTCTTGGTGAATCTGCGTTCTCGCGTATGCTGCACTTCAGAGATGTTCAGGATCGAGCCTGCCCTATTCCGTTTCCACGCGCAGTGAAGAGGCAAACCACCTGCAGCACGCTCAACTATATGGTCCAGAGACTTACCCCGCAGTACACAAAGATACATTACCGTCGCCATTGCAGAAATTTGAGATGACACGAGTTCTCCATGAATCCTTACTAGGCACGGCGATGGGGAAAAGAGGATCGCTGTTTGATCCGGATGGAGGGTGATTTGGCTCCGCATACCATGGACGTTGGCTGCATCCTCTTGTAATCAGACGGCGTCATGACTTTCTCGTCATCGAGTGAATTGGCCCACATGGCCCAGATATTTCCATTCACTTTCATTTTATAAACGTCATCCCGGCATGGCATTCGCCGTTCCGGCCGCACGCAAACGAGGGGCCGGTTTATTGATCCGCTCATAAGAGTCCATTTTTTTTAAAGCTCAAGCTGCCGCTCCGTCCAGTTCAATCTGGATGCTTGCCACTACCGCCCTCCGCTCTTCATACTCCATGCAGACCCCTGGTGGGCCTTACTACCTTGTTCATAGTGAGAAACTATCTTGGCACGTGAGCTTTATACGGCGCGTCTGGTGCGGAAAGAGTGCCTGTCCGAGCCTGCCCAATGCTTCCATTTCGAGTTCGTCATCGACGAGCTGGAGAGCTTTTCCTTCCTGCCCGGCCAGTTCGTCTCCGCTGTCGCGCAAGACCCCGACAACAAAGAGCAGATGCGTGCCTACTCCATCGCCTCGGCGCCCGGCGCCAACCGCTTTGATCTGTGCCTGAACCGGGTCAAAGGGGGCTTCTTTTCTAACCGCCTGGCCGACTTGCCCGATCTGCCCATCGGCGAAGCCATCCAGGTGCAGGGTCCGCTCGGCTACTTTACCCTGCGCGCGCCCATGACCGACTCCCTCTTCATCGCCACAGGCACCGGCGTTGCTCCCATGCGCGGCTTCGTCCAGTGGCTGTTTCCAGCACATGGACCCGATCGGAGCGAAGGCAAGGAAATCTGGCTCGTCTACGGAACGCGCCACGAGAGCGAGCTTTACTACCGCGATGAATTTGAAGCGGTTGCCGCGCGTTGCCCCAATTTCCACTACCTGCCCACCCTCAGCCGCGCCCCGGATACCTGGCTGGGGCTGCGCGGTTATGTGCAGGACCATGTCGTGCGCTTACTCAGAGAGCGGGCCGCGCACCTTGGGTTGCCACTGCCTGCGCCCTCGCCCGATCCATCCATTCCGGCCAGTGAACTGCGCTTCGATATCCATGCGTACATCTGCGGGCTCAACCATATGATCGCGGCTGTCCGCGAGAGCCTGAAAGACCTGGGCTGGCACCGCAGACAGATTGTCTCCGAGCGTTACGACTAGGCCTGCCGGCATCCCGTCCGCTTTTGTTCTGCCATACTACCCGAGATGAGCCGGTCGTCTTCCCTGCTGCACCGTCAGGCAACTTCCGCTGCCCTGGGCCTGATCCTGGCTGCATACGCCGGCGCACGCATCCTTGAAGTCTTCCACAACCCGGTTCCGCGCATGCTCATCGTAACCCTTGATGTTCTCTCGGCCATGGCCTTCGCGCTCGTTGATGGTGCGCGCTATTACAGCCTGCGTGGCATTCTCACCTTCGCCGCCATCTGCGCGGTCATCGGCAATAGCATTGAAAACATCGGCGTCACCACCGGCTTTCCATTTGGCCGCTATTACTTTGTGGAGTTGATGGGCCCCAAGCTCTTCCACGTCCCTGTCCTTCTGGGACTGGCCTATATCGGCATGGCCTATGTCTCGTGGACTCTGGCCTGCCTCATCCTCGGTGGGGCACCTGTACCGGTCATTGGACGGGGTGTCCTCGGGCTTCCGCTCGTCGCCAGTTTCATCATGGTTGCCTGGGATCTGGCGCAGGACCCGGTTTGGGCTACCGTGCTCCACGGATGGATCTGGCGTGACGGAGGTCCATGGTTCGGCGTGCCCATCTCCAACTACTTCGGCTGGTACATCACCGTTTTTGTCATCTATCTGCTTTTCGCGCTCTATCTGCGCCACCGCCCCGCGCCCATCGTCGGCGAGCAACGCACGCGCTGTCAGCCCGCATTGCTCTTCTACATGATTTGCGCAGCCGGCAACATCCTGCAGACAATCCCGTGCGGGATACCTGCCGTCGTCCAGGACCCGACCGGAAAGCAGTGGCGCATCGCCGACATCAGCGCAGCCTCGGCCCTGGTTTCAGTTTTTGTGATGGGAGCCTTTGTCGCAGTAGCATGGACCAGAAGTAGGGCGGCTCCTAGAGATTGAACAGCTCCCGCAGCCGCTTGGTCTGCGCCCTGCTCACAGGAATTTCTGTTTGCTTCTTATCGTTCATGCGCAACTGATAGCTTGACTTGAACCACGGCACCACCTCGCGGATATGGTTGATATTCACCACAAAGCCGCGGTGGGCGCGCCAAAAGAGAGCTGGGTCCAGCAGTTCAAGCAGGTCCTCAAGGGTGCGGCATTTGGACTGGCCTTCAAAGCTCTGGGTCGCCACCCGGATCACGCCCTCGTTGATCTCCGCAAAGCAAATGTCCGCCTGGTCCACCAGCAGCAGCCGGTTCTGTGCCTGCACAATCAGCCTCGCCGGCTGCTGCGCGCGCGCACCGGCCTGGGGACGATTCAGCAGCCGCAGCAGCGCGTCGATTTGCGACTCCGGCAGCGTCCCCGGCGAATTGTCCGCCATGCGCCCGCGCACTCGCTCCAGCGCCTGCTCAACTCGTGTGCGATCGAAGGGCTTCAGCAGATAATCCACTGCATTCACGTCAAATGCCCGCACAGCGTATTGGTCATACGCCGTGGCAAACACAATCTGTGGCAGCGGCACTGCGTCCTTGGCCGGCTGTGCCTTGCGACGCTTCATCAGTTGCTCGATGGCCGCAAAGCCGTCCAGTCCCGGCATCTGCACATCCAGAAAAACCAGGTCCGGGTGGTACTCCTCAATCAGTTCCACTGCCTCAATGCCGTTGCTGCCCAGTGCCAGCACCTCAACACCGCCTACCTGGTCAAGAAGATACTTCAGCTCCTCGCGGGCCAGTTGTTCGTCGTCGATGATGAGGGCGGAGATGGTCATGCGGACCGGAAGCTTGATTGTAGGAAGGTAGCCCGGCGAGGTCAATGCGGGGGGAAGTACGTTGACGGGCCAGTTTGGAAAGTACGGGCCTTAACCCGTAGGTAACGCATGAAGGCTCAGTGAGGCTTCAGCACTTGAGGGATTTTTCTTCCAGGCTGACCCAGTGCTGCAAAACCTGGACACTGGGTATCCCATGGCTTCCGATTCGCGTTTTCGATAAAAGGCGAAACGGAGTGGCTGCTGCTCACTCGCCCAGAACCCGCAAGCGTGCCGGCATGTGATCGCGTGAAAGTTCATGGCCACAGCGCGTGCAGAACTGGTCCGTTGAGCGCACAGTGCGGAAGCAATTGCCGCAACTGGCCGTCAGCTGGTAGTTGCACTGGGGACAAAAGTGAAAGTCGCTCTGTACGTGGGTGGAGCAGGCAGGGCAGCGTGAAACCAGCGGCGCGCGCAGCAGAAAATACAAGACCGCGCCAATGCCACCCGGCATCACAAAGCAAATCAGCATCCAGAAACGCGCGCTCATCGCCCGCCGGGGTGCGTCCTTGCTCACAAAGCCAACCATCAGGAAGTAAAGCGATGCCAGCAGGCCCCAGGAAAGGTTCAGGTAGATGCGCAGCCCAAGCGGTGGAACGTGATGCTGCGTCCTGGGGAAAACCACCCAGAAGTAGTATTCGACCAGTAGGAAGACCGCGGCTGCGGCCACAATCGACCAGACCGGGATAAGGCCCGGGTCTTCATTGGAGTTGATAATCTCTCGATCGCGCATGTTGCTGCCCCTCGCTTAGAGGGCGTTTCCAAGGTTAAGCACAGCTTAACCCCTATCAGAATGGACGTGAAGATGAAGAATGAAGTTGCGTCGCAAAGTATCTATATCTTTCTGGATTCTCTTATTTCGGGCCGGTTTGCCTCAGGAGCGCTTCCGCAGCCAGCCGGCCAGCAGCGCTGAAGCCAGCAGGGCCGTAATCATAAAGAACCCCCAGACGCTGAGCTGGCTCACAATCCCCGTCACGCGCTCTTCCTCGATTAGGGCATCGGCAATCCACCATACCGGTGGACCCACCACAAAGAACACCACCAGCGTGGCTGCCAGCGCCAGGGCCCGGCTTCTCTTGAGGCCAGCTTTCTGCTCCTGCAGCACGCCGAGTGAAGCCATCACAACCCGCCGTGTACGGTGCGCAACGGCGCAGTCCCGGCTCGCCTGGCCCCCTGCCAGTGCCGAAGCCAAATCACGACTCGAGCCTGCATCGCTACTCGCGCCAAGGCCGCCGTTCGTGATTGAACTGAACGTCATCACATCGCCTCCGGGCGACGCGAGCAGGCACGCTCGACTTTTGGCTTGATTGCCGCAAGGCCTCGATAAAGTCTTGATTTTACTGTGGAAAGAGGTGCCTGCGTGACCTTGGCGATCTCATCCAGTGACAGGTCCTCGTGGAACCGAAGGACCAGCACTTCACGGTAGAGCGTGTCCAGCTGGAGCAGCGCAGCCGCAATCCGTTCCCGGTCTTCAACGTTGGCAAACCGGTCAAATGGAGTCGGCTGATTATCGACGACCTCAAAGCTCATCGGCCGATCATCCTCGTTCCCTGTCTCAAATAGCTCGTCCAGACTCGACATCGTCCGCTTCCGCCGCTGGTCGATCACCAGATTGCGCGCAATCGTGAACAGCCAAGTCTCAAACCTCGCCTTGCCATTGAATTGCCCGCCCCGCGTCAGCACGCGCATCCAAACTTCCTGGAAAAGGTCCTCGGCCATCTCGCGGTTGCCAGTCAAAAACAGCAGATACCGCAACAGCCTGTGCTGGAAGCGCACAATCAGCTCATCCAGCAGTCCTGCTTCCTGCCGCTTCAACCCGTTGGCGATGGCAAGGCTCTCCTGCCGTGCCTGTTCGTCGGCAACCGAGGCAGACCCTGCTGTGAAAAGCGAGCGAATACTGGCAGCGGCACTCATCCTCCTAATTAGACGACAAAGTTGCTGCCCAGGCCGCACTGATTTCCGAAATTCTGCCCTTTGCCACCCGGAATCGAACGTCAGCCCAGCCTTCACCGCCCATCTTCTACACTGTTTCTTATGGAAGTTCTCTACGGTCTGCATCCAGTCGAGGAGGCGCTTCGGGCTGGCCGGCGCCGATTTGACCACGTCCTAGTGGCCCGCGAGCGCCATGACGACCGCCTGGCCCGCCTGGTCGCGGACTGCCGGCAGGCGGGGGTGCGCGTCCGCCAGGAGTCCCGTGAGCAGCTCTCCCAGCTCGCCGGTACCGCTGCCCATCAGGGCGTCGTCGCCCTGGTGCGCCCCCAGGAGTTCCTCGCCATTGAAGACCTTTTCCAGGGCTCTGCGACCGCTCCCGGCGGGTCGCAACATTCCCGGCTCATCCTTGCCCTCGATGGTGTTGAAGACCCACAGAATCTTGGTGCCCTGCTCCGCGTCGCAGATGGCGCCGGCGTGGATGGCGTTGTCCTCACCGAGCGTCGCTCCGCGCCTCTCAGCCCCGTGGCCGTCAAGGCCAGCGCCGGCGCCGCCGAGCATCTCCGCATCGCCCGCGTGGTCAACCTCGTCCGCGCCCTTGAAGACCTCAAGCAAAAGAATCTATGGATCATAGGGCTCGACGAGCGTGGCCAGTCCGACTACGATCAGTTTGACTTCACCGGGGATTGTGTCCTCGTCCTTGGCCGCGAGGGAGCGGGACTCCACGACCTCGTCCGCCGTACTTGCGACCACCTCCTGCGCATTCCCATGGCTGGTGGCGTCAGCTCTCTCAATGTCTCAGCCGCCGGAGCCGTCGTTCTCTATGAGGCATTTCGCCAGCGCCGCAGCGCACTGCGGCAGAACGCTTCCGCTCGCCCCACCACCGGCGTTGCGTCCAAACCAAAGCAACAGAAAGGCCTCGGTTCATGAAGTTCGCCTTTGCCAGGACGCCGGCATTCGCCGCCCTCCTGGCAGCTTTTTCCTGTCTGGCGCAGTCCGCCGCCCAGCAGCCCGCACCCAACAAGCCCTCTCAGCCGGATGCACAGAGCACGACTCCCACCGGCCGGGTGATCTTCTCCCGTTCCACCGACGCGAACGGCCTGACCACCACCCAGGCCGGTCCTGCGGCCACCCCGCCGGCGATTCGCATTGCCGCCGAACCTTCTGTCGAAGACCCCGACCGCCGCGCCGTGACCTTCACCGGCCTGGACCTCGACGTCCATCTGCAGACCTCGGCCCACCATATTGCTGTCCGCGCACTTCTCTCCGTGCGCAATGATGGCAAGACCCCGCTCACCCACATCCCGCTGCAAATCTCATCAGCGCTTAACTGGGAGCGGATTCGTGTTGCCGGTAAAGATGTTTCCTGCCCCGTCGCCACACTCAACTCAGACGCCGACCACACCGGCCAACTCCACGAGGCGGCCGTTCCGCTTGCGCAGCCTCTTGCCCCGGGCGCTACGCTGCAGCTCGATGTCACCTACTCCGGCGTGATCACCTCCTCTGCCCAGCGCCTTCTCTCTGTGGGAGCCCCGCAAGACCTGGCGATCCACTCCGATTGGGATGAGATCTCCGCCCCGTTTACAGGCCTGCGCGGCTTCGGCAACGTCGTCTGGTACCCCGTCTCCAGCGTTCCGGTCATCCTAGGAGACGGCGCACGCCTCTTCGACGAAATTGGCGCCCACAAGCTTCGCCTCTCAGGCGCACGGTTCAGCCTCCGGCTCACCGTTGAATTCCCATACGGCCAGGCGCCGACCGTGGCCGTCGTCAACGGCCTCCCCATCACCCTGACGACCACCTCCGCAGGCCGTTTTGACCCAGAGGTGGACGGTGTTGCCACCGCTGTCCTTGACACTGCCACCCTCGGCTTTCAGGCGCCCAGCCTTTTTGTTGCCCAGCGCAAGGCGCACCCCGCTCCAAACCTCACGGCCTGGACCCTGCCCGACAACGAGGTGGCCATTCAGGCCTGGGCCACCGCGGCGTCCGATGTGATGCCATTTCTGCAGGATTGGCTGGGTAAGACTCCACGCACTCAGCTCACTCTCCTTGACCTGCCCGATCCCGACGACGCGCCCTTTGAAACCGGCGCCATGCTTGCCGTCAGTCTCCATGAGGATCCGGCCGAGCGGCTCGACGGTGTTCTCGTCCACGCCCTTACCCATGCATGGTTGCAGTCGCCTCGCGCCTGGGTTGACGAAGGAATTGCTACGTTTATGGGCACTCTTTGGGTAGAAAAGCGCCACGGCCGCGACCAGGCCTTAGGCGTGCTTGAGTCCGATCGCCCTGCGCTTGCTCTGGCCGAGCCGTCCAGCCCCGGCGAAAGCGCTGGCCAGCCGTTAGGTCTTGCCACCGCGCCCATTTACTATCGCATCAAGGCGGCGTATGTCTTTTGGATGCTGCGGGATCTAATCGGCGATGAAGCGCTGGCGTCTGCCTTCCGCGCCTACGACCCAGCGCAGGATGCAGCCTCCGGAGCAGACCTGCTGGAGAAGCTGCTGCAAGCGTCCAGCTCCGGCAAGGACCTCTCCTGGTTCTTTGCCGACTGGGTCGATGCCGACAAGGGCCTTCCTGACCTCAGCATTGAAAGCGTTTTTCCCAGTCCCGCCCAGTCTGGCACCTGGCTGGTCGCGGTCAACCTGGCCAACGCCGGTTATGCCGCGGCTGAGGTCCCAGTTACCGCACGCACGGGCAAGACCACGGTCACTGAGCGGGTCCTGATTCCCGCTCGCAGCAAGGTCGTTCACCGACTCCTGATCATGGGCAGGCCGACTGAAGCGCAGGTCAACGACGGCACCGTGCCTGAAGTCCAGGCCAGCGTCCACGTCACGCATCTTGAGGACACGACTGTCTCCCCGCTCAATTCCAGCCAGCCCCTTCCCTGACGAAAACGGGAGCGGACGCGCCTGCTGAGCCGATGGTTACTCGCTCTTTTTCTCGTTGCGTGCCTTCACCTTGAACCAGATCGGAGTCCCTTTGAAGCCGAAGGCCTCACGGATCTGGTTCTCAAGAAAGCGCTCGAAGGCAAAGTGCAGCTTGATGTCGCGATCAGTAAACAGCACAAAGGTGGGCGGCGCCACGGCGGCTTGGGTCATGTAGAAGATCCTGATGCGTTTGGCCATCGGCACCGGCGCGCGCTGAAAGTCAATCTTGTCCAGGAAGCGATTCATCTGGCCGGTGGTTACGCGCTTGCGGCGCTCAGCGGCGACGGCCTTCACTTCGTTGAGCACCCGGCCAAGGCCCGTTCCTTCCAGTGCGGAAAGAAAAATGACCGACGCATAGCTCAGATATTTGAGCGCCGAGCGCAGTTGCTTTTCGAAGATCTCGCGGTCGGCAGGCGGCTTGCCGTCGGTGCGTCCCGTGGTCACCGCATCCCACTTGTTCACGACGATAATGACGCTGCGCCCGCTCTCATGCGCGTAGCCGCCGATGGTGGCATCGCTCGCGGTCACACCTTCGGTGGCGTCGATTACCAGCAGCGCCACGTCGGCCGCCTCAAGGTGCCGCCGCGCCATCACCACGCTCAGTTTCTCCGCCATCAGGTGCGTCTTGCCCTTGCGACGGATCCCGGCAGTATCCACAAAGCGCAGCGTGCTGCCCTCGAACTCCACGACCTCATCGACGGCGTCGCGCGTGGTGCCGGCAATTGGCGAGACAATCGCCCGCGTGGTCCCGGTCAGCGCATTCAGCAGAGTGGACTTGCCCACGTTCGGCCGCCCGATGATGGCCACAGACGTCTCGTGCTGCTCAAACTCGCCATGCGTCCGATGCAGCGGCGCCGCGTCTTCTTCCAGATCCAGGGCCTGCGCGGGCTCTGACTCCGCAGGCGCTTCCTCGCGCGCCGGGATTGCTTCGGCAATGGCATCCAGTAGTTCGCCAATGCCCAGGCCGTGCTCAGAGCTGATGGGAAACACATTGCGAAGGCCCAACTGGCGGAAGTTCTCCGCCACCATCGCCATTGCCTCGCCCTCCACCTTGTTCACGGCCAGAAAGACTGGCTTGCCGCCTTGCCGCAGCAGGCGCACCAGGTCGTAGTCCGGGCTGGCCAGCTCCGTCCGCGCATCCACCACCAGCACGAGCGCCTGCGCCTCTTCCAGCGCTACCTTGGCCTGACTGTAAATCTCAGTGGGGATGAGCTCGGGATCGTCCGGCACAATGCCGCCCGTATCCACCAGCCGGAACTGCCGCCCGGCCCACTCATATTCCCCATAGATGCGGTCGCGCGTAATGCCCGGCTCGTCGCCCACAATCGATCGGCGGCTTCCCGTAAGCCGGTTAAAGAGCGTGGATTTGCCCACGTTGGGCCGGCCCACGATGGCCACCAGCGGCAGCGCTTCCGCGCCAGCCCGGCTGGGCACAACCGATCTGCGATACGTCGGCAAAACTTGACTCCCATCGCCACGCGCTCATGGAGCGAGATGACTTGATGCTGCTTCAGAACTCCGTGCAATCCCTGCACAGCTAAGACCCTGTCCCGGACCCGGCTACGGCCCACCGGCAACCTGCATCTGCCACAAAAAACTCGCACTCTGCAGGGCCAGAGAGGCGGTCCGCATCGCAATCGGACCGGTTGGCCTCCACAGCCTTCCATCCCGCAAGGCGGCCTGTCCTGTCAGATTGCCGCAGAATCTGCGCTCTATTCAGCTTACCTTGAATCAGATTCGGCCGTGG
>VFSW01004447.1_pt1 | contig 20900 bp, 8 predicted proteins | sample 5358111 | NCBI WGS metagenome assembly VFSW01 (sample SAMN11554181, study PRJNA540505) | mine drainage metagenome | isolation source: sediment from site ElyBrook_90M | place: USA: Ely Copper Mine, Vershire, VT | collected 2017
ACCGCCCATCTTGCCCCGCCCAATTGAGGAGCGGCACCGATGAGAGGACTTCGCTCGATAACCTCACTCTCCGATAGCAATTGGAGCGCCAAGCGTGAACGGCCGGCAGGATGGCGGGGATCGGAGCAAGATGTTGGCGGGCATGCTTTTGCCGGGAGAAAGGAGCCGGTGCTGGATGTGCAACGGGCGAAGATCGCCATTTCCCTGCGCACTAATGGCAGGGGTCGGGGCAGAAATCTCTGACTTGCCCGTGTGGCGATGCCTGGCGCTGGACAACGGGTTGCTGAGGCATTGGGGCTTCGCCGCCGGCGGTTAGGGCCGAGCTTGACGGTGTTGCCTGGAGCTCAATCCTGGCTGGAAGATGAGGCAGTAAAGCTCAAGTTATGTTTGACTTGCGCGGTCCGAAGGCAAATCGGCGCAGTGAAAATGAGCCGCTCCGAGTCAGGGGACTTAAAGAGGGAAGAGAACCAATTTGCCCAGTGTGGGCAATCCGGTTCCGTGCCGCTCGGGAACGGCAGGGGGTACTGTGCTAGCTGGACGGAGTCTCGTTCGCTGAGGGCCACCTTAGGACGCAAACTCGCGAAACGCCTTTACTGTACAACGACTCGGGAGTTGAAGCTTGGCAGGATTCCCCGCCCCAAGGCCAACAGTCATAGAACAAGATTCCGTACCTGAACCCGACATGAAGCTTGGCAGAAGAATTGCCCGGTAAGCGACAGGCCCGGGAACTGGGCGTACAGCGTTGGTCACCACAAAAGAGCAGAGATGTTGCTCGCGCGATCGATAGGGATGCAGCGGCGTGGCGGGAAGCGACCCACCGAGGGGAATCAAGGAAATTTCAGAAACCGGACTGAGGGACAGGAACTAACGAACGAGATGACAGAACGCACGGATCCGAGAATCGCCGAGTGGAACCAGACCGGCCGTTCATATGAGCGCGAGGCGAGCGTCGGAGGACTGTTCACACGAGTGGCGACGGCGAATGCGGACCGGATCGCGGTCGAATTTTGCCGCGAGCAGCTTACCTATGGCGAGCTGGAGCGGCTCTCGAATCAATTCGCGAGGATGTTACGGCGGTCCTGCGGCGTTGGCGCGGGAGACCGCGTCGGCGTCATTGTCAACCGGTCTCTGGACCTGGCGGTGTGCCTGTTGGGAATTCTGAAGGCGGGTGCAGCGTTCGTGCCCTATGATCGCTCGGAGCCGAGCCGTCGGCTGCATGCTGCCACCCGTAACGCGGAACTGAGAATGGCAATCGTCGATGCGGAGGGAGAAGCATTGCCCGAAACTGCACCGGCGATGGAGTTGAGCGAGGCGCGCCGGCGTGCGGAGCGGGAAGAAGCGACCCCGGTGGAATGGAACGCGGCAGCAACCGATCCGGCGTACCTGATGTACACGTCGGGCACGACCGGGGACCCGAAAGCAGTCGTAATCCCTCACCGTGGGATTCTGCGGCTGGTGAGGAACAACACGTTTGCAGCAATGGGGCCGGAGGAGACGTTTTTGCAGATGGCCCCCATCACGTTCGACGCCTCGACGTTTGAACTGTGGGGCGCGCTGCTCAACGGCGGGCGGCTGGTGATGATGCCTCCGGGACCGCCGGCGCTGTCCGAGATTGGCCGCGTAATTCGGGAGCGAGGCATTACCACACTCTGGCTGACCGCAGGGCTGTTTCACCTGATGGTGAATGAAGCCGTCGAGGACTTGCGGCCGCTACGGCAGCTATTGGCAGGCGGAGACCGACTTTCGCCGTCACACGTCGCGCGGGCTTTGGGGAAACTGGAGGGCACGGCGCTCATTAATGGATATGGGCCGACGGAAACTACTACGTTCGCCTGCTGCCACACGATCACGCGCGCGGACGCGTCAGGAGCTCCGATTCCAATCGGACGGCCGATCGCCAACACGCAGGTGCATGTGCTCGACGAGGCGATGCGGCCGGTGCCAGTGGGCGCCGATGGCGAGATTTACATTGGCGGGGACGGAGTTGCACTGGGCTACTGGCGAAGTGCTGAGCTGACGCGGGAAAGGTTTGTCGTGGACCCGTTCTCGCGGGAGCCGGGTGCTCGGATGTACCGGACTTTCGACCGGGGCCGATGGCGCGAAGACGGCACGCTGGACTTCCTGGGACGGGCCGACAATCAGGTGAAGATTCTGGGGCACCGCGTGGAACCGGAAGAGATCGAGCGGGCGCTGAGAGAGCATCCTCTGGTGCGGGACGCCGTGGTGATGGCGCAGGAGAGCGCTGAGGCGGACAAACAACTGGTGGCTTGGGTGGTGGAGGGAGAGCATTTCGGAATCACACCCGGGGCCCTGAGGGCACACCTGGCGAGCCGGCTTCCGTCGTACATGATCCCGTCGTCGTTCGTTTCGATTGCCAAGCTTCCGCTGACGGCTAACGGAAAGGTCGACCGGGCCGAACTGGCAGCCGAAGAACTCGAGCGCAAGAGCCAGCCGGAGCCGGAGCCGGCCTCGGGAGGCGTCGAGGCCATCGTGGCGAAGGCATGGTGTAAGGTCCTGGGCCGAAGTGATGTGGGCCGGGACGAGAATTTCTTTGACGCCGGCGGCGACTCACTTCGATTGATCCAGTTGCATTCCGAGCTGGGCCGGTCGTTAAGCATGAACCTTGACGTGACGGAATTGTTCGAGTTTCCGACGGTCGCGGGCCTGGCAAGGCGCCTGGCGAACGGGGCGTGTCGAAACCTCGATCATGCGCGCGAAAGAGCGCAGAGGCAACGTCGCGCCATGGGACTAGGCCGGGCGGCGGGCGTTCAGGAGGCAGCGGGTTAGGCAGATGCCGTACGAAGGCGTAGCGATCATTGGCATGGCGGGCAGGTTTCCCGGGGCGCCGGATGTGGAGACATTCTGGCGGAACCTGGAGAACGGGGTCGAGTCGATCCGCCGTCTGAGTGTGGGAGAACTGGAAAAAGGCGCCGCGGCGCGCATGGCGAACGTTCCGGGCTTTGTGCCGGCGCGTCCGATTCTGGACAACGCGGAGATGTTCGATGCGTCCTTTTTCGGAATTCATCCGGCCGAGGCCGCTCGCATCGATCCTCAGCAGCGTGTATTTCTGGAGTGCTGTTGGACGGCGTTTGAGGACGCGGGCTACGATCCGGCCCACGCCGGTATCACGGCGGTTTTCGCCGGCTGCAGTCCGAACACATATCTGCTCCGGCTGCTGGCGAAGCGGCCGGAAATGGCGGACCGGTTCACGAGCGCGTATCAGGTGGGCGAATACGCGACACTGCTCGGCAGCAACACCGACTTCCTGGCGACGCGGGTCGCCTACAAGCTGAATCTGCACGGGCCGGCCTATACGCTGCACTGCGGATGTTCGACGTCGCTGGTAGCCGTTTCGCAGGCAGTACAGTGCCTTTTGAACTACCAGGCCGACGCGGCGCTGGCGGGCGGGGTGTCGATCACGTTTCCCCAGAACCGCGGCTACGTCTATGACGATGGCGGCATGGCTTCGGCAGACGGGCATTGCCGGGCATTCGACGAGCGCGCGCAAGGGACCGTATTTTCAGCGGGCGCGGGCGTGGTGATGCTGAAGCGTCTGGAGGACGCAATGGCGGCCGGCGATCACGTCTACGCGGTGATCAAGGGCTACGGACTTAATAACGACGGCGCGGGAAAGGTGGGATTCACGGCGCCGTCCGTGCAAGGGCAGGCGCAAGCCATCGCAGCGGCGCAGAGCATGGCGGGCGTCGAGCCGCGATCCGTCACGTTCATCGAGGCGCACGGCACCGGCACCCCGCTGGGCGACCCGGTGGAGGTGGCGGCGTTGACGTCGGTGTTCGGCGAGGGAACGAGCGAGAAGGAGTTTTGCGCGTTGGGAACACTGAAGTCGAACGTCGGGCACATGGACGTGGCCGGCGGCGTGGCGGGACTGATAAAAACCGCGCTGTGCCTGAGGCACCGGAAGCTGGTTCCGACGCTCCACTTTACAAGACCGAACCCCCGGATCGACCTCGCCAACAGTCCCTTCTATGTGAATGCGACGACCAAGAAGTGGGAGGGCCCGTGGCCACTGAGGGCCGGGGTGAGCTCGTTTGGAGTGGGCGGAACGAATGCACACCTGGTGGTCGAGGAGGCGCCGGAGCGCGACAGCGTAGCGTCGCGGAGGCCGGCACACCTGTTTGTGGTATCTGCTCGGAGGGAGCAGGCGGCTCAAACCTCAGCCGGACTGGTTGCCAGCGCTCTCGAGACTGTTGCCTCACCCTGCTCGGCCGCGTTTACGCTGGCTACGGGGCGGCGTCATTTCGAGTATCGGCAGTGGGCGGTAGCTCGCGACGGCCAGACAGCGGCGACAGCGCTCCGCTCGGCAAGAGATCAGAAGCGACTCGGAAAGGCGGCCAAAACTCCGGTCCCGGTGGCATTTCTGTTCCCGGGGCAAGGGAGCCAACATGCTGGAATGGGCGCGGAACTCTACGATACGGAGCCAGTGTTTCGGGAGGCGATGCAGGAGTGCGCGGCGATTCTGGCTCCGGAGCTGGGGTGCGATCCGCTGACGTTGATCTTCGATCCCTCGCGCGGAGACGACCTGGCGGAGACGAAGTTCGCCCAGCCGGCGCTGTTCTCGATCGAATACGCGCTGGCGCGCCTGTGGATGAGCTGGGGGATCCGCCCCGCGGCCATGATTGGCCACAGCGTCGGCGAGTTTGTCGCGGCGTGTCTGGCGGGCGTGTTTCGACTAGAGGATGGCCTGAAGCTCGTGGCCGCGCGGGGGCGCCTGATGCAGGCGTTGCCGAGAGGATCGATGCTGGCCGTGGGGCTAGGGGAGCGGGAGATTCGGCCGCTGCTCGGCCCTGCAATATCGGTGGCGGCGATCAACGCACCGGGCTTGACAACGGTGTCGGGCGCCGAAGAGGCGATTGAGAGATTTGAGGCGGCGTTGGCGGGCCGCGGGGTCGCCTGCAAGCGACTGGCGACGTCACACGCCTTTCACTCGGCGATGATGGATCCGATCCTGGAGCCGTTCACCGAACTGGCGAATCGGTTCGAGTTCCGGGGCCCGGCGATTCCATACGTCTCGTCGGTGACCGGTGATTGGGCTCGCGCCGAGGAGACGCGTACGGCGACATACTGGGCGCGGCACTTCCGGCTCCCGGTGCGATTTTCCGACGGACTTTCGAAGCTGATCGCCCGGGGAGGCGCGCTGCTTGAAGTTGGTCCGGGCAATGCGCTATCGAGGTTAGCCCGACAGCAGGGAGGCGAGCAGCCGCAAATCGTCGCTTCTTCGCTTGGGGACAGCCCGGGGGAGAAGGAATACCAAACGCTTCTGGACGCCGTGGGGCGGCTCTGGGCGGCGGGAGCCGAAGTCAGCTGGCAAGAATTTTACCGGCACGAGTCGAAGCGGCGCACGCCGATGCCCGGCTATCCGTTCGAACGGCGGCGGTACGGACTGGAAGACATACCGGAATCGACGGCCGAAGCGCCCGAAGAGGCGATCGGCGCGGGAAAGGGCTTAGCCACGGGGAACGAATTGGAGATCACCGGCGTGACCTGCCGGGAGGAAAGTGCAAATTCACTAGAGGGAACTATGACACAGCAAAGCGAAAACAAGTCCGAGCGGCATGCGACGGCGCTGGCGGCGATTGCCAAACTTTTCGAAGACCTGTCAGGCTCCGATGCGGCAGCAGCGAATCCGAGCGCGAGCTTTCTGGATCTGGGCTTCGATTCGCTGTTTCTGACGCAAGTGCGGCAGGCTCTGGACAAGAAGCTCGGCGTGGCGATCAGTTTCCGGCAATTGTTGGACGAACAAGGCACGCTCGAATCCCTGGCGGCGTATGCGGAATCGCGAATGCCGGTGGAAAAGCAGCCTGCCAAGCCGCCGGCTCCTGCGGCACCCGTGGTGAGTGTAGCAGCGCCGGCGGTGCCCTTCGGGCCACCTGCCCAGGCCGTGGCGAGCGCGCCCCGAAGAGCGGAGGGAGTGGAACGGATCCTGGAGCTGCAGCTTCAGGCGATGCAACAGTTGATTTCCAGCCAGCTCTCGGTGCTTCGCAACGAAAGTTCTCCGGCCGCCTCAGTCACGGCCGCCACCGTCGAAGCAGCCCCAGCAGTCGCGGCGGCAGCCGCGCTGGATGGCCCGAAGCCGGCGCAAGCGGAGGTGCGGCAGGAATTCAAGGCGTTCGGCCCTTACAAACCGATCCAGCGCGGCCAGGCTTCGACGCTGACCGACAAGCAGCGGGAACACCTGACTCAATTCACCCAGCGATACACCGCCAAGACGAAGGGATCCAAGGAGTACACCCAGCGGCATCGCAAGACTTTGGCCGACCCTCGCGCTGCGGCCGGCTTTCGGGCGCAGTGGAAGGAACTGGTCTATCCGATCGTCACAGTGCGTTCGGATGGCTCGAAGCTTTGGGACGTGGACGGAAACGAATACATCGACATTCTGAACGGCTTCGGGCCCACGGTTTTCGGCCACCGTCCGGATTTTGTCGTGAAGGCTGTGACCGAGCAGCTTGCTGAGGGATTCGAGATCGGGCCGCAGACGCCCCTGGCAGGCGAGGTGGCGGACATGATCGCCGGGATGACAGGCATGGAGCGGGTGACATTCTGCAACACCGGCTCGGAAGCGGTGGTGGCGGCGCTGCGTCTGGCGCGGACGGTGACGGGGCGGGACAAGTTCGTGATGTTTGCGGGTTCTTATCACGGGATGTTCGACGAAGTGCTGGTGCGCGGCGTGCGGCGAAATGGCCAGCCGGCCGCGGTTCCGATCGCGCCCGGAATTCCGGAGGAAAAGGCTGCCAATGTGGTGGTGCTGGAGTACGGCATCGACGAATCGCTGAACTACATTGAACAGCACGCGGGTGAGTTCGCGGCAATACTTGTCGAGCCGGTTCAGAGCCGCCATCCGGCCCTCCAGCCGGTAGAGTTTCTGCGGAAGCTGCGCACGGTAACCGAGCAGGCCGGGACGGCGCTCATCTTCGACGAGGTGGTGACCGGATTCCGCATTCACCCGGGAGGGGTGCAGGCGCTGTTCGGCATTCGAGCCGATATGGCGACGTACGGAAAGGTGATCGGCGGCGGGCTGCCGGTTGGGGTGTTGGCCGGGAACTCGCGATTCATGGACGCGCTCGACGGCGGTCAGTGGAGCTTTGGCGACGACTCCTACCCGCAGACCGGCGTGACGTTCTTCGCCGGCACCTTTGTCCGTCATCCGCTGGCGATGGCGGCGACGAGATCGGTCTTGCGGCATCTCCAGACCCAGGGACCGGCACTGCAACAGCGTTTGAACGAAAACACGGCCGGCCTGGTCGGCAGGATCCGGTCGATGTTTGAGACCGCGGGAGTTCCGGCGAAGATCGAACATTTCGGCTCGATCTTCTATTTCAGCCTGGCGCCGGATCTGCCGTTCGGAAGTCTGTTCCACTACCATCTGCGCGACCGTGGAATCCACGTTCTGGAAGGTTTTCCGTCATTTTTGACGACGGCACACACGGCGCAGGACATCGACCGGATCGCCGAAGCATTCGAGCGAACCGTGGCCGAGATGCAGGCGGCCGAGATGCTGCCGGGCAGCGCGCAGGCGAAGACGGCGGTGGCGCGAATCAACGAGGCGCCGCTGACCGAATCGCAGGCGGAAATCTTCCTGGCCTGCCAGATGAATGAGACGGCATCGCTCGCTTTTAACGAGTCCTTTACGCTGCGGCTCGACGGCCCGCTCGACGAAGCGGCGCTGAGGCAGGCATTCGATCACCTGGTGCAGCGCCACGAGGCATTGAGGGCGGTGGCCGACGAGAGCGGCACCAAGCAGCGCTTCGAGACGTTCAGGACGGTCTGGACGGATGCCGTTGATCTGTCGCTGGCGGAACCGGCGAATCGGCACAAGGAATTCGCCGCCATTCTCGATGAAGAGGCGCGGACCCATTTTGAGTTATCACGCGGCCCGTTGATCCGCGCGCGGATGGTGCGGCTCGAGCCCGAGGTACACGCCTTGGTCGTCACGGCGCATCACATGGTGTGCGACGGATGGTCGACGAATGTGCTGCTGGACGAGCTAGCGGCGCTCTACAACGCGCGGCGGCGGGGGAGCAAGGCGGACTTGCCCGAGCCGATGCATTTCGGGGATTACGCACGGAGCCAGGAAGCCTATTTCCGGAGCGAAGAAGGCTCCAACAACGAGCGGTGGTGGTTGGAGCAGTTCGGCGAAATTCCCTCTCCTTTGGAACTTCCAACGGACCGGCCGCGGCCGTCCGTGAAGACGTATGCCGGCGCGACCTACCGGCGGAGAATCGGGCCGGAGGCGCGGCGTCATATCGAGCGTGTCGGCGCCCAGATGAAGTGCACGCCGTTCGTCACTCTGCTGGCTGCATTCGGCGCGCTGCTTTCGCGACTGAGCGGACAGCGGGACATCGTGATCGGCATTCCCACAGCAGGGCAGTCGATGGCCGGCGATCAGCCGCTGGTGGGCCATTGTGTGAACTTTCTGCCCCTTCGGCAACGGATCGCGGCGGGCGAAACGTGCAAGACACATCTGGAGACGGTCCGGGGGGCGTTACTCGATGCCTATGAGCACCAGAACTTCACCTACGGAAGGCTGCTGCGAAGCTTGCGGCTGCCCCGGGATCCGAGCCGCCTGCCGCTGATCGAGGTTCAATTCAATGTCGAGCGGGTAGGCGACGGAACGAACTTCGACCAACTCGCGATGCAGGTGGACCCGAATCCGAAGGCCTATGTGACACAGGACATTTTCCTGAACATCATCCAGGCTCCGGATGGGCTCATTCTGGACTGCGACTACAATTCGGACCTTTTTGACGAGGAAACAATCAGCCGCTGGCTGACTTATTACGAAAACGTTCTGGCCGAGATGGCCGGTGATCCGCTGAAGGCTCTGGACCGGGTGGTGCTGGACCAGGCCGAGTTGCACGAAATGGCGGAGGCATCGCGGGAGAAGGCGGCGGAGGCACGGCCGGTGTTGTGCGTCCACGAATGGATCAGCGGACAGGCGCTGCAGACTCCGCAGGCGATAGCGGTGGTTTCAGGCGGCAAGGCCTTGACCTACGCCGAACTGATGAGTGAGTCGAATGCGGTGGCGAACTACCTTACGGGTCTCGGCGCGGGCCCGGGCACCGCGGTCGCGGTGTACATGGATCGCGGCTTAGAGATGATTGTGGCGCTCCTGGGAGTATTGAAGGCCGGGGCAGCCTACATTCCGCTGGATCCCACCTATCCGGCCGAGCGCATCGCGTATGTCATGGAAGACGCCTCGGCTCCGATCGTGCTCACGCAGCGAGCGCTTCACGAGAACCTGAGGATGAGCCGCGGGCGCATCGTGGAGATCGATGCCGAGTGGGAGTCGATCGCGTCGGCGTCGAGCGCCGAACCGGCGCGTCATGCGGGTCCGGGCGATCTGGCGTATCTGATCTACACGTCGGGTTCAACGGGAAAGCCCAAGGGCGTCGAGATTGAGCACCGTTCACTGTTCAATCTGCTTGAGTCGATGCGGAAGCAGCCGGGCATGGATGCCGCGAGCGTGCTGGTGGCGGTGACGACGATGTCGTTTGACATTGCAGGGCTGGAACTGTTCCTGCCGCTGTGTGTGGGAGGACGGCTGGTGATCGCCACACGCGAGGAGGCGGCGCAGGGCGCGTGGCTGTTGGATCTGCTGAACCGCGCCGGCGCCAACGTTATGCAGGCAACGCCGGTAACGTGGAAACTGCTGCTCGAAGCGGGGTGGCAGGGCACGCCAAAGCTCAAGATGCTCTGCGGCGGCGAAGCGCTGCCGAGAGAGCTTGCCGAGGCGATGCTGAATACCGGCTGCGAGCTTTGGAACCTTTACGGCCCGACAGAGACGACGATCTGGTCGGCGGCCGGCACGGTGGAGCACGGCGAGGGGCCGGTGCCGATCGGGCCGGCCATCGACAATACGCAACTGCTGGTTTTGGACGAAACCGGACAAATCGCGCCGGTGGGGGTGACGGGCGAGCTGTACATCGGCGGCGCCGGGCTGGCGCGAGGGTATCACAACCGGCCCGAGCTGACCGCGGCGCAGTTCGTTGCCCATCCCTACGCCAACGGCGAGCGGCTGTACAAGACGGGCGATCTGGTTCGCCGGCGAGGGGACGGCCTACTCGAATTCCTGGGCCGAATCGACAATCAGATCAAGCTGCGGGGCTACAGGATTGAGCTGGGCGAGGTGGAGACGGCGATTGCAAAATTCCCGTCCGTCCGGGAAGTTGTTATGGCGCTGCGAGAGGATAGCCCGGGAGAGAAGCGTCTGGTCTGCTATGTCGAGAGCGACCGAAAGGCGCTTTCGGTGACGGATCTGCGGGAGTTTCTGACCGGAAAGCTGCCGAACTATATGCTTCCGTCGGCGGTCGTGGTGATGGCGCAGATGCCGCGCACGCCCAACGGCAAGATCGACCGGAAGAGTTTGCCGAAGCCGGAGCCGGGAGCCGCGGGCGCCAGGGCGCCATACGAAGCGCCGCGCGACGCCAGAGAAACTACGCTGGCCGCCATTTGGGCCGAGGTTTTGAAGCAGGAGCGCGTGGGAATCCGCGACAACCTGTTCGAGCTCGGCGCCGATTCGCTGCACATTTTCCAGATCGCCGCTCGCGCGAGCAAGGCCGGCATCACGGTAAACCCGGCACAGATGCTGAAAAACAGAACCATCGCCGCGCTGGTGGAAGCGATTGACGGCGCTCGGACCCAGGAGGTGAAGGCGAGCGCACCGCCGATCGTTGCGGTTCCGAGGGACCGATACCGGATGCCGGCTCGCGTCGTTCCTTCGGCCGGGGACAGCAACGATTCACGGAATCGGTATGCAACCAGAAAATAGCGCGAATACCGGACCGGAGGAGGAGACGTACCTACTGCCCGCGTCGATGCCCCAGGCGCGGTTCTGGGGACTCGACCGCCAGCGTCCGGGAAACCCGACGTGGAACCTTCCGGTCCGGTACCGGCTCGAAGGCGCACTCGATGCTTCTCTCATCGAGAAGGCGTTCCAGGAGATCGTACGGCGCCATGAGCCGCTGCGCGCGCATTTCCAGGAAATCGACGGCCAGCTCATGCAAGTGATCCAGGCGTGGCGGCCCGTGGAGGTGCCGGTGACCGATCTGCGCCACCTCCCGAAAGCCGCGCAGGACGCTGAAGTGGACCGGCTGTCGTTTGAGGAGGCCCGGCGAAGCTTTGACCTCGAACAGGGTCCGCTGCTTCGCGTGCAGTTGCTTCGGACGGGCAACGAAGAGCACCTGCTGCTGGTGACGCCACATCATTCGGTGGCCGATTACTGGTCCGTGGGAATGATCTCCAACGAGATGGGGGCGCTCTACGAGGCTTACACCGGCGGGCGCCCGCCGGTGCTGCCCGAGCTGAAGGTGCAGTACGGTGACTACGCCGTATGGCAGCACGAGCAGGCCGGAAGCGACGCGACGCGCGTCGGGATCGAGTATTGGAAGAGGCAGCTCAGGGATCTGCCGCTGGCCGAGTTTCCCACCGACAGGCCGCGGCCACCCGAGCCGACCTTCGACGCCAACATCACCTCGCTGCTGCTGCCGGTGGAACTGACCAATGCTCTGCGTGATATCGCCAACCGCGAGGGCGCGACTTTCTTCAACTTCATGCTGGCGGCGTTCGCGCTGGTGGTAAGGGCTTATACGGGCAAGACCGATTTCGGCATCGGCACGCAAGTGGCGGGACGGAATTCAGTTGAGCTCGAACCGCTGATCGGACTGTTCATCAACAATGTCGTTCTTCGTCCCCGGATGGAAGGCGACCCGGCGTTCGTGAAGTACCTGGCCTCTGTAAACGCGATGGGCGTGGAGGCGCTCGAGCACCAAGACGTTCGCTTCGAACAGGTCCTGAAAGAGCTGCGCCCGGAGGGGTATCCGAGCTTTCACTCGCTGTTCCGGGTGAACTTCATTTGCCAGCGGGATCCGGTCAAGCCGATCGAATTCTCAGGCATCCGGCTGACAGTGGTGCCTTCGAAATCGCAGGGTGCGCTGTACGAGCTGAACGTATTTCTGGTTCTTCGTACCGAGGGATGGCGCCTGGCTTGCGAGTACAACACCGATCTTTTCGATTCGGCGACGATGGTGCATTTGTTGGAGGATTACCGGTCGGTGCTGGAAGCGATTGTCGCCGATCCCCATCGTCCGATCTCGGAACTGGCGCGGGTCGGCCCGGCGGCGAAGGCCGAGACGAAAACGGAAACGGCGGCAGAGGCACCGTTGGCGGCCGAAACCGGAGACAGTGGGGAGGCAACGGGCACCGCCGAAACCTGCGCGTTTCCCATGGCCATTGCGCAAGAGCGATTCTGGCAGCTCGATCAGCTTGCTCCGGGCAACGCCGCGATGAACATGCCGATGGGGATGCGCCTCCGCGGCGCGCTTGACGTCGGAAAGCTCGAGCAGTCGATCCAAGCGCTGATGGTCCGTCATGAGGCTCTGCGGACGACGTTCGCGGAGATTGACGGAGTGCCCCGCCAGATCGTTCATCCGAGCATGAACGTTGCCGTGGAGCAGGTAAATCTGCGGGACCTGCATGAGGCCGAACGCCAGGTTCGGGCGCAACAACTGGTGCACGATGAGGCGTTGCGGCCGTTCACTCTCACGCGGGGGCCTTTGGTCCGGGTGACGTTAATCGGCCTGGACAGGGACGAGTCGATTCTGCTGGTGACCATGCCCCACATCTTGTGCGACGGATGGTCGAATGGGATCTTCATCCGGGAACTGGCGGCGCTCTACCGGGCGGCGGTGACGGGTACGGAAGCGGGGCTCGAACCCCTGCCGATTCAGTTTGCCGATTTTGCGTGCTGGCAGCAGGAGTGGCTGAAAGACGCGCGATTTGAGGAAGACCTGGAATACTGGCGGACGACGCTCGGGGGAAATCTGCCGGTCCTCGATTTGCCGGCGGACCGGCCTCCGGAACCCGGGCTGGCAGCGCCGGGCCATGTAGAGACGACAGTTCTCCCGGCTGAGCAATTAGTGAGATTGAAGGAGCTATGCCGGCGGGAAGAAGCGACGCCGTTCATGCTGTTTTTGACGGCATGGATGGTTTTGCTGCACCAGTACACCGGAGCGGAAGATCTCCTGGCCGGCTCGCCCGTAGCGGGGCGCAATCCGGAGACGGAGAACCTGATCGGCTTGTTTTCTTACCCGATCAGCCTGAGGGTGGACTTGTCCGGGGCGCCGACATTCCGGGAGGCCCTCGGGCGCGTTCGCGATGCGACGTTGGGGGCGCTATCGCACAAGGACCTGCCCTTTGAGCGGTTGGCGGCGGAGTTGAAACCAGGACAGGTTCGCGGACGCAATCCGCTTTTTCAGATTTACTTTCTGTATCAGGTTGCGTTTCTCCAGCCGATGGAGGTTGGCGGCTCGCTCTGGACGCCGCTGGTATCGGTAAGCCCGGGGACTCCGTTCGATTTGAGCTTGGGGTTGCTCGAACGGCCAGAGGGCGTGGTGATGCGGCTGGAGTTCAAGCCAGGCTTGTTTGACGCCACGCGGATGCGGCGGGCGCTCAGGCACCTGCGCTCGATCGTAGACTCGGTGGAGCAGGACATGGAACTTCCGGTCGGGAAGATTCCTTTGGAGGGCGAAGTTCCTTCAACTGTTGCGAAGACGGAGACGCCGCACACCCCGCTGTGGCGAGATCCGACCGAAGGATTCTGGAGCGTGACGGAGCAGAACCCGGATAAGCCGGCGATCGTCACTCCTCAGCGAAACGTGAGCTACGGCGAGCTTGGGGAGATGGCAGGACGGTTCGGTGCGCAGTTCAGCAGCCTGGAATCGGCGAAGCCGTTTTTGATCGGCCTCTGTGTGGAGGATCCGATCGTCATGACGGCGGCGGCATTGGGAGCGCTGGATGCGGGAGTGCCGTTCGCCGCCATCACGGGCCGCGATCGGGACAAGGAATATCTGGAGCGGCTGCGCAACGCGGGGATGGTGTATGCGATCGGCGATCACAAAACCGCAGCTCGTCTGAAGGCGGCGGGAATCGAGTGTTTGCCGGCCTGGCAGGGGATGGGGACCGCCCGGCTGCGGAGTGAAGCTAGCGCCCACGCCCGGGCGGAGATCCGGATCACCGCGCGCCGTGAGGGCCGGGCAGCGGGGATCTCCACAAGGGCCCTGATTGCGCAAATGGAGAACGTGATCGAGATCCTTGGCTTCCGGCCGTCACAGCGGGTGGCGCTGCTTGGCTCGAACTTTCGAAGCGATGAGTACCTGGCGGCGTTGGCGTCGGGATGCACGATCCTGTCGGGTGGAACCGGGAGCAATGCCGATACGGTCTCCTGGGCAGTGGGACAGCATGCGGAAGTTCTCGCGCTGCCCGCTTCATGGTGGCGCGATTTGATCCGCCTGAACCGGCCTTTACCGTTGGGTGTAACTCGCATCGTTGGCGTTCGGGGCATCTCGGCGCCAGGACCGGCATTGTCGGCGTGGCGGCAAATCGCGGGAACAGGCCACCGGTGGATCGGACTGTATGGAACGGCCGAGGCGGGATCCGCGGTGGCTGTGGAAGACGCGGAGTGGACGCCGGGAATCCCGGGCTCATGGTCGGGCATCTTTTCGAGAACGGCGGCGCGTGTTCAGATCCGCGTTCTGGACCGTTACGGGAGGCCCGTCCCGACGGGCATTCCGGGTGAACTTTGCCTGACCGGCGCAGCCGTCGATGGGCCGCCAGGCGAAGCCGGCGGTTGGCTGCGGACGGGCGACAAGGCGATCCCGCAGGGCACCGGAATCCAGTTATTGGGACCCGAGAACGGCCATTTGAACCTGGGCGGGTTCCGGGTGAGTTCCGCGACGTTGGAAGCGTTTGTCGAGCGACATCCCGTGGTGCGATCGGCGTGCGTCCTTCCTATTTATGATGAACGCCAGCGGCCGCAAATTGTCGTCGCGGTGGAGGTTGCCGGGCAGCGGCCGGGCAGCGAAGGATCTCGCGCCGAAGCTCTGAAGCGCCAAATCAGGGCAATTGCGGAGGAGCGGCTGGGCCGGTCAGCCGAGGTTCGCGTCACGATTGTGGAATCACTTCCCCGGATGGCCGACGGACGGCCGGACCGAGACGCTTTGCTCGCCCGCCACGCGGTGGACGGCGCCGGCCATGAGGGCGTAGCGCCGCGGGACGCGATAGAGGCGCGGCTCGCCGAGATCTGGCAAGACCTATTCGGCATTGAGAGAGCCGGAGTGCGAGACAGCTTCTTCGATCTGGGAGGAACGTCGCTGGCGGCAGTGCGGCTGTTCAAAGCGATCGACAGGCAATGGGGGAAGAGGCTGCCGCTCTCGACGCTCTTTCATGCTCCGACGATTGAACAGTTAGCCGAGATTCTCCGCGAGGAGCGGATGCCGAAGTGGTCGTCGCTGGTGGAAGTGCAGCGAGGTGGCTTGCGTCCGCCGTTGTACATCATCTCCGGGTTGGGCGGGAACGTGGTCAGATTTCGCGATCTGGCACGCAGACTGGGTGGGGACCAGCCGGTGTTCGCGCTTCAACCGCCGGGATTGGATGGCAAGGGCGCGTACCTGACGACGCTCGAGGAGATGGCTGGGCACTATATCCGGGAAATCCGCCGGGAGCAGCCGATGGGGCCGTATCACATCGCGGGCTATTCGTTTGGCGGGCTGGTGACGTTTGAGATGGCCTCCCAATTGGCGCGTGAAGGAGAGCCTGCCGGTCTTGTGGCGCTACTGGACGCCCCCGAGTGGAATTACAACAAGCAGGCCCGGAGCCCGCGGACGGCCGCCGACCGCTGGCGCCAATTCCGGGAACGCATGGGCCACCTGTTCCGGGGCCCGGAGCGCGTCTCGTATCTGACGCGCGGCCTGCGCTCGCGTGTGACAGACTCTCTGTTTCGTCTGCATGAGTTCCTGCATCTTCCGATTCCGCAATGGTGCGCCAGCATCGAGGACGTGAACCGCCACGCCGCCAGACGCTATGTACCCAAAGCGCTCCCCGGAAAGCTGACATTGTTCCGAACGGTCCGAACCGGGACGGACAGGCGCACCGACCTGCTGATGGGCTGGGGGCGGCTGGCAGACGCGGTGGAGGTTCACGAAGTGCCCGGCGACCATATGGACATGACGGCGGAACCTCACGTGCAGGTGCTGGCAGAGAAGCTTCGGCAGACGCTGGAAACGCAGCCAACCGGTGCCGGTACAGGAAGCGAGAGCGAGGAGCAGGAGGAGAGCCGGCTCCATTCGAGTTCAGCGCCGCGAGTGTACCCCTCGCAGGTTATGAATAGTATTCGGCTGACGACATAGCATTTTTGTTGGGAGGCGCCAGTGACATCGTTGGGGAACTTTTTCCGGTCTGACTCAGTTCGAACATTCGTCGAGACCATCGAGGAGCGGTTTCCGCCACTGCGGACGTGGCATCGGTTCGAATATTCGAACCATTTCTTTCGCGAAGGCTCGAATCAGACGATGTTTCACGGAGTCTTTTCCTCTTTCCAGGATGCGCGGCGCGCAGTACCCGGCGGAATACCCAGCAGCAGCAATCATCCCAACGCGGCTGGACGGTTCCAGGGGGAACGAGGCCACGTATGGCCGAGCGACTATCCGGTGATGTTTTGGCTTTCAAGACTCTTGGGCGATCGGGGAACGCTTTTCGACCTGGGGGGCAACATCGGGCTTTCTTATTTCGCGTTTCGCCGCTTTCTGGGAACACCTGAAGGGCGGCGATGGGTCACCTACGACGTTCCGGCGGTGATCGCGCTGGCGAAGGACAGCGTCAGGGCCGAGGAAGCACCTGGATTGGAGTTCACGGATGACTTCGCGGCGGCGTCGGGGTGTACCGTATTACTAACTTCGGGCACCCTGCAGCTCATTGAGACGCCGCTGAGCGAGATGTTGCGGGGCCTGACGGACCTTCCGCGGCACGTCATCATAAACCGGACGCCTCTGACTACGCAGGCAGCGTATTACACGCTCCTGAACGTTGGGCCGGCAATTTATCCGTACGGAATCCTGAACCGGGACGAATTCGTTCAATCCCTCGCGGGACTCGGCTATGAAGTTGTCGACGAATGGCAGAACGCGGACTTCCGATGCTCGATCCCATTTCATCCGGAGCGCGCCGTCCGTACTTACACAGGCATGTGTCTGAGCTTGGCCGTGCGCGGCGGCGAGGCCGCGCCGCGGGAGAAACGGACCTCGGGAAACGTTTCGGATGGTCCGCTCAGCAATGGCTCCGGGGCACCGAGCAAGTAGGCGCGGAAGAAGGCGAGTGCGTAAGCATTGATGATTTCCGTGGCGCGGGTCCGATCGATCGAACCCGCACCGGTGACGATCCGCAATCGGCAATAGTACGGCGCGTCGCTGAAGTTCAGGTGTTCGGAGCGGAGAACAATGATTCGGAATGCGTCCGGCCGCTGGAGAAAGAGCTCTTCAATCCTCTGATCCCTCAGGACAAGGCCCTGAAACCGGCGTTTGACCGGGTTCCGCGGGCGCTGAGATAGTGGCATCGAGGTGTCCTCGTCCATGAACAGGAACGGACAACGAACGCCCGCGGTGGCGACCTTACCGAATAGCGATCCTCCCATGTCGATTCCCGCCTCGAACCGGGAGTCGCGGCGGCATGCCTCCGCGGCGACGGCCCCGCCGAAGGAAAACCCAAAGGCACCGGCGCGAGTGAGGTCGAGCCGTCCCGAGAATGGGGCCTGAGGCCGGCCCGCGTTCACATGGGTGAGAAAATCGAGCGCAAGGCTGAAATCGCCGGCGCGAACGTCGACTTCTTTCTCGTCCCCAACAATCGACGCCGCCAGCTTCTCGTCGCTCGAAAGATCCCAGAAGGGAGTCGGCTCGGCAGACACGGAGCGGCCATCGGGAAAACGCGTCAGGCCGCTGCCGTAGGGATGATCGATGGCGGCGACCACGAAGCCCCGGCTGACCAGTTCCTCCACCTGGAGGGTGTTGCAGTAAAAGTCGCCGTGCCAGGAGGGCGAAAACAGGATCACCGGCCAAGGTGCGCCCGATGTCGCGGCGGGGGCATCGGAGTGCGCGTGGGTATGCACGAGCGGGAGTTGTGCGAAGAGGCGGAATGGAGAGGAGTTGGGCGGCGCGTAAGGCACACTTGGGCGGTTGCTGGGCGCGGCCGGGTACCAGACGTGGAGCATAATCTCGCGATGACGGCCGCCGGCGCCCAGGTGAGGATCGATGCGGTTCGGATCGACGGCGTGAAACGATGCGATGCCAATGTCGTAGGGACCGGACGGATGAGGAAACTCAAAGACGGGAAAGAGCCACGCTAGACCGACGCCGGCCACGGCGCAAATGAGCGTGCCAAGCATGATTCGATACGAAAGGTCAGGCTTGCCGATAACAGAGGCAATCAGGATTCCGAACGACGCGGCGTAGAGCGCAACCAGATGCCATCGGGGAGACTCGATCGACCATTGAACGGCGGCGACAACCACCGGTAAGGTGCTGGCCAGAATCGCCCAGCGTGGCCGGGGGAACTTGCCAAGCAGATTGAGGCCAGCGACAACAATTGCCACCACTCCTAAAAGAATTTCGCCAGGCCTCATGCACGCCTCCTGACGTGGCTTCCGCAGCATTGGCGGCTCGGCGGAAACGACGGGAGCGCGAATACCGGTCCGAAGCATCGGCAACCGAAACAGGCCGGTCGAAGGACGGCATTCGCGCGCGCATTGTCCCCGGTGTGGGAGTTGCGTCCGCGGGCGCCACGACGCCGTGCGCCGAATTCGCTTCGACGCGTCGGGATCGGACGTTCCGGATGCCGGATCACTCCTGTCGTTCGCTCCATTTTTCAATCGGGCAGATAGCTGCTCAGCAGAGGATAGATGGCTTGCGCAAGGCTGACCGCGCGGGCTTTGGCTGAGTCTTCTCCGTCCCATGCAGAAGTGGTGATGCGCACCAGCGCGCCGTCGGTCCGGCGCCGGATCAAGGCGTCCTCAACAAGGCGGAAGCGAGCCTCGAATTCGCCGGCGACAACGCGGCCGCGGCCCTGATACCAATAAAGAATCAGGCGCCGGTCCGAATCCCTGGCAACAATGTATTCACTGACAGCAACGCTCTGCCTCGCCGGCAGACTCAGGAGAATGCGACGCGCCTGGAGGGGCTCCCAACCCGTCTCCGGAATGCAGTTCTTCGGAGAATGGATGGTGTTGCCCCATCCTTGCGCGCCGTAATAGGCGATAAACAGTTCAACGGAGTCGGACGACGCACCTCGTGCATATTCGCGGTCGAGGAATTCGTCAGCGCGAAGGGTCTCGATTACCGACGAGTCCAGTTGGACATCGGCGCCCCGCCAGGCGCCGATAGAGGCGGGGAAGAGCACTAAGCTTTGGTGCGGCGGCCGCTTCGGATTGGACTGCACGAAATGAGAAGCGACGGCTCCTGCGGTGAGAAGGGCGGTGGCGAAGATGGCTCGGGACAACATAGGCTCAGGCAATATATTCGACCGGCGGCCGGCCACCGAGCCGGGGTAGGACACTCTGGAGGAGGAAGATCAACGCGAATGAGACGGCGAAGGCAGCTACGCCAAGAGTGGGCCGGAGTAGACCCTCCGGCCACGGGTAACCGAACGCTGCGACTGCGAACCCGGCCGCGCAAAGGCGGAGTGCGGCGCTGAACACAGCGACCGGCACGCAGGCGAGCACCAGGCTGAGGCGAATCCACCGACTTTGGCGAGTGAGTGAGCCGAGAACCAAGGCGACGCCCGCCAAAGCAGCAGCCGAACGCATGCCGCCACAAACCTGATCCACCTCCAGCGTGGAAGCAGGAAAGATGAGCAAGCTCCCTTGCCGAAGAACCGTCACACCACCCATCGAAAGTAGCCACGCCGCCAGGCGCGAGGCCCACGCTTCCATGGGAAGGGCGGCCAAAGTGTACACGATGGCGGGAATCGGGACCGCAAGGAGCAAAAGACCAAGCGGAAGTACTGCGGACCTCAGCAGCGGCCAGCCAGCCAGGTAGAGAATCAAGGCCGCCAACGCGAAAACAAGCGAGACACGTGCGGTATAAAACTCGGCGGAAAGCGTACCAAGAACATGAAGGGTAGCGGCCAGCGATAGCCCGGCGAATCCGAGCCAGCTGGGTTTACGGGGAAGTGCGGCCAGGCGCCGTCGCTCGCGCCACAAAAGCCAGACAGCGAGAACGGGAAGCACAAAATTGTAGGCAGAGTCGGAGTCTGTCACCCAGTCGTAGACAAGACGATTCAGGGTGGACCCATAGAGCGCGAGTAGGCCGGCTAGGGGGAGCGCGATGCTCACCACAATCTTGGTGAGCGTTAGGTCTGGCCTCCGATCGTCGAGCCCGAGCCCGGGAACAGCGGGCGGAGCCGAAGGCGCTTGAAACGTCGGCGAAGGAATCAATCAGACCATGGAAAGCAATCGTGGTTCCAAGGCGGAAACGTCCATCGAAATCACTAATTGTTGATATGTATCAATCATTTAGAATAGCTTTCTTCATGTCTTGTATAAGATCGCCGCGCCAGCAAGCGGCCTAAGTTGGACGGGACTGCGCAATGGATTTCCCACTTGCTCGCAGGTGGTTCATGAGCGGTACTTACCCGGCGTTCGCCGAATCGGACAGATCGGTAGGACGCGGGATTGCGGACGCTCTCCGGCCGAGGTCGTGCTTGCCGCGCTGAACGATGGCTCAAGGGGCGGCGCGGGCGTTTTCGCGTGGGGTGGCGGCGGGCATCGTGAAAGAGAAGCGGGCGCCGCGGCCGGGTTCGCTGTCGAGCCAGATGCGGCCGCCGTGCTGTTCGACGAGACGGCGGGTGATGGCGAGCCCGAGGCCGGTACCCTCGTTTTGGCCGGTGGAAGCCGAGCGGTAGAACGGCTCGAAAAGGATTTCTTGCTCCTCCTTGGGGATGCCGGCGCCGGTATCGACAACCGAGACTTCGACACAATCGTAGCCGGCCGAGGCCTCGACAATTACGCTGCCGCCTTCGGGGGTAAACTTCACGGCGTTTCCGACCAGATTGTAGATGACCTG